>SXGT01627118.1_pt1 | contig 21159 bp, 21 predicted proteins | sample 3176221 | NCBI WGS metagenome assembly SXGT01 (sample SAMN11356862, study PRJNA531348) | freshwater metagenome | isolation source: freshwater sample F1-120 | place: China: Fuxian Lake, Yuxi | collected 2017-12-25
CCCAGCGGCGCCGACCTCGTCGCGGCCTCGGAGCGCGCCGAGCCCGCCAAGGCCCTGGAGTCCCTGAGCGCGCTGACCCGGCACCTGGCGTCCAACGCATCGGCGGCCGACGCCGGCGCGACGCGACGTGCGCTCGTCGGCCTGGCCCTCAAGCACACGACCGCGGCCCTCAACAAGGGCGACGCGGCGCTCGTCAAGGCGCTCGTCGGGACCTGCTTGGACGCGCAAGGGGCGCCCTTGCCGGGGGTCGCGGGCGCTCCGGATCTCGCCGAGGCGCTGAGCCTGCTCGGCGGCGCCGGAGGTACGGGAATGGTGGGGCTCGAGCCTGTCCTGGAGCTTGCGACGGGGAGCTCGCCCCATCGGGACACGGCGATGGAGGTGCTCAAGGTGCGCGTTGGCCCGGCCGTCGCAGCCGTCGGAGCCGGAGTCTCCGCAGACCGGCTGACACGCGCGGCGGCGCTCACGAAGGACCTCGCCGTCTGCGCCGAGGCCAAGGGCAGGGGACCCGAGAGCTGCCCGCCGGCCTACTACGGGCTTGCGACGGCTGCCCTCACCGCGCGACTCACGCGCGAGGCCGCTGGCGTGTTGCGCCTGGCCGTGCTGGCGAAGGCCGCCGGAGCGCCTCTGACGGGGGTGCTCGATCTGCCGTTGGTCGGGGTGACCACGCCCGCCACGTCCGCACCGGATGCCGCACGTGCGCAACCCGTCGAGCTCGTGGTCTTGAATGCCGCAGGGGTCCACCTTGGCCGGCGCTCAGCGCTCGACCTGACCGGCGCGACGGTGCTCGATGGCGGGGCGCTCCCTGGGGCGGTCGTTCTCGCCAGCGACGCGTTGGCCAAGGCCGAGAAAGAGGAGGAGCTACAGCCGCTGGTCGACGCGGCCACGGCGCTCCGGGGCAGCGTCAAGCCGCTCGAGGACAAGCTCTTTGGGGCCTCGGGGTCGCTGAACGCGGGACGGGAGAAGGGCACATGGGCCGCCGCGCTCGCGGTCGCGCCGGAGAGCACCGTGGCGACCCTCGCGCCCGTCGTGCGAAGCCTGGAGAAGGCGGGGTTCACAGACCTGCGCTACGTCACGACCGCGCCGACGCTGGACGCCATCGCGGCACCGAGCCACGTCGACCGCATCCCCGAGGCCCGGCGCGGGCGCAAAGAGAGCCGCCCGCTGCTCGTGGTCGTGCGGCCGGATGGCGCGGACGTCTTCGAGCCCGCAGGCGGCGAAGGCGAGGCGCCCAAGGAGGCCAACGCGCCCGCCGTGCCGGCGGAGACCAAGCGCTGGTATAAGGGCGTCAAGCTGTTCAAGCTCGAGGTCGCCTCCGTCGAGCTTGCGCCACTCGTCGCGACGGTGCGTGCCGTCCGCAAGGAGTCCGGTGCCGGCTCGGTCGTGCTGGTCACCGCGACCAATGAGACGAAGGCCGAGCGCCTCCTCGCCGTCGCAGCAGCCCTCGCCGCAGCGCCGGGCCCCGAGGCGCAGGCCAAGCTCTCCGAGGTGTTCCCGGGACTGGTCTGCAAGGATGAGGAGCCGACACTCAGCAAGGCCGGCTGCCGCACGCTGTTTCCGGTCGTGCTGCCCAACGTCGCCATTCCCACGGCCACGGGCCTCACGAACGAGCCCCAAAAGGACGACAAGCCCAAGAAGGAAGAGCCCGTGGAGAAGCCCAAGAAGGAGGAGGAGCCCAAGGCCGGCTTCTGCGATCAGGGCGAGATCAAGCGAGTCATCACGGGCCGCATGGGCTCCTTCAAGTTCTGCTATGAGCGCAAGCTCCAGCTCACCCCGGAGCTCACGGGCAAGGTCGCCGTGCGCTTCACCATCGGCGCCGATGGCGGCGTGACCGCGGCGTCGTCGTCGGGTTCGATGCCCGATCAGAGCGTCCACGAGTGCGTCGTCAAGGCGATCAAGGCGCTGAAGTTCAAGGCGCCCGATGGCGGGGTCTGCACCGTCAACTATCCCTTCATGTTCCAGCCCTAGCCCGAAGCGCGCTCGGAGACACCGGCCCAGATGACGAAACGCAAGCGGTCGAGGAAGTCCGGAGGGACCGATCTCGCGGTGCCCAAGGACCTGAGCGACGAGACTCTGGCCGGTTGGCTCGAGTCCCGTCCTGACGTCTTCGATCCGACAGGCGACGGGTGCGACGAAGAGACGCTGACGGAGCTCGAGCAGGAGCTTGGCGGTGAGCTGCCAGAGCCGCTGCCGAGCCTCCTGCGCGTCTCGGATGGCGGCATCATCCATGGACCGGCGCAATCGTTGTACCTCGCGTCCATCGAGGACTACCTCTCCTGGAAGGAAGAGGGCATCACCGACGACCTCGGCACCGTACCGTTTGCGCACGACGGCGAGACGTCGGTGCTCGTACTGGACCCCGAGGGCAATTGGGGCAGTCCGGCCGGCGGCGTCTACCGCGTCATGGTCGGCCAGCGCGCCATTCGCGGCTTTCCCATTCAGGACGCCGTCCGCATCGCAGACAGCCTGCCCTCGCTCGTGCGACACTTGGTCGACGGTCAACGCGCGTTCTGAAGCAGGCCGGCACGGGCCAATCGTGTAAACAGCGCGCGCATCGCCTGACCACGGTGACTGAGCACGTGCTTGGTCGTCGCGTCCACCTCGGCGAACGTCCGGTTCAGCGACGGCACCAGAAAGTACGGGTCATAGCCAAAACCGGCCGAGCCACGGGGGGTGCGCGTCATGCAGCCAGCGACGACGCCCTCGCTCGCAATGGCGTGGACGCCGCCGATCGCCGGGCCAAAGCGCTCCGCGTCGTGCATGGGGAGGAGCGTCGCCGGCGCCGCAATGACTAGCACGCACGCGTAGTGCGCCGTTCGGAGCGTGTCCGGGACTGCCTCGAGCGCGGCCAGGAGCGCGGCGTTGTTCGAGGCGTCTGTCGCGCCTGACCCGGAGAAGCGGGCGCTGAGAACGCCCGGCGCGCCTCCGAGGGCGTCGACACAGAGTCCGGAGTCGTCGGCGAGGCACGGCCGACCGGTGGCGCGCACAGCCGAAAGGGCCTTGAGCCAGGCGTTGGCGTGGAAGGTCGCACCGGTCTCATCGACCTCGGGCGCCTCGGGCGCGATCTCGTCCAGGGGGAAGACTCGGATCCCGACCGGGCGCGCGAGGTCAGCAAGTTCTCCGACCTTGGCGCGGTTCCGGGTTGCAAAGATGAGCTCGCTCAGCACATCGCACCTCGTCGCGGGGCGTATTGACACCCCGAGGGGCCGCTCCTATACCTTCGCGACCCCATGGCCGGCAACGCGAAATGCGCGGCATGTGGGGCCAGACACCGCTCGCAAGGAGACGCTCCATGGCTCATTCGCTCCCCGCTCTCGACTGGTCGCTCGACGCACTCGCGCCGGTACTCTCGACCGAGCAGCTCGACTTCCACTACAACAAGCACCACAACACGTACATCGTCAACCTCAACAAGCTCCTCGATGGGACGGGGCTCGAGGGCGAGAGCCTCGAGAGCCTCATCACGAACCTGGCGCAGGTGCCCGAGGCCAAGCGCACGGCGGTGTTCAACAACGCGGCGCAGCACTTCAATCACAGCTTCTACTGGAAGTCGCTCAGCCCCAAGAGCGCGGGACCGGGTCCCAAGACGATCGCGGCGCTCACAGCCGGCTTCGGCTCGGTCGACGACTTCAAGAAGCAGTTCTCCGAGAAGGCGGTCACCGTCTTCGGTTCGGGGTGGGCCTGGCTCGTCAAGAAGGCGGACGGCTCACTCGCCATCCAGCAGACCTCGAACGCCGGCTGCCCGCTCACGGACGGCAACGTGCCGCTGCTCACGTTCGACGTGTGGGAGCACGCCTCCTCCGTCGACTACCGGAACCTCCGCGCCAAGTACTGCGAGGAGATCTGGAAGATCGTGAACTGGGAGCACATCGAGTCGCGGGTCTGACACCTACGACGAGCGCGACGTCCCCTTGGGCTTGGGCGTCGCGCGGTCCATCAGGAAGCGCGTCGTCCCCGGAAACCAGCGGCTGACGCCGTAGCTGGCCGGGTAGATGACGCGGGCCTGACGCTTCTCCACGGCGCGGACAATCTTGCGCGCGAGCGTGGGCGCATTGCCGGTGGGGACGGCCGCGGCGACCTTGGACTCCGCGCCGAAGTTGTCGCGCGCGACCTGCTCCATGGGCGTGGAGACCGGGCCGGGAAACACCGTCACCACATGGACTCCCGTCCCGCGCAGCTCGCCGCGCAGACACTCGGACAGCACGCCGAGCCCCGCCTTGCTGCCGCTGTAGTCGGTCGCGTACGGCATGGCTGCAAACGCAGCCACACTCGCTACGTCCACACTGATGCCGGCCTTGCGCGCCACCATGCCCGGGAGCAGCGTGCGCGTGAAGCGCAGCGGCGCCAGCAGGTTGAGGCGATACATGCGCTCGGTGTCCTCGATAGGCAGCTCGTGAAACGGTCCGACGAGCTGGACGCCCGCGTTGTTGACGAGGACGTCGACCTCACCGTGGGCCGCCTGCGCCTCCGCAAGGACGCGCGCGATGCAGTCGAGGTCCGACAGGTCCGCGCCGATACAGGCGACCGAGCCGCCCAGCTCCTGGGCCAGCGCTTCGAGCTTGTCCTTGCGACGCGCCACGAGCGAGAGCCGTGCGCCGGCTCTGGAGAACTCGCGCGCGAGGGCCTCGCCGATGCCCGACGAGGCGCCCGTGAGGAGCACGTGGGCCCCCGTCGTCGTGAGCGCGCTCACCTCAGGCCTCCGGGATGTCGCGGACGGACTCGATGACCGCCGAGACGATGCCGTACTCCTTGGCCTCCGTGGCCGAGAGCCACAGGTCCCGCTTGGTGTCCTGCTCGATCTTCTCGATGCTCTGGCCGGTACGCTCGGCCACCTCGCGGTTGGATTTGTCCTTCATCTTGACCATCTCGATGGCCGTGATCTCGAGGTCGGAGATCTGACCCGTGACGAGCCCCATGAAGCGCGGCTGGTGCAGCATGAACCGCGTGCTCGGAAGGCTGAAGCGCCGCTCCGCCGGGACTGACAGAATGAGCGAGATGCCCATGCTGGCGACCATGCCAGCGCCCACGACGCGCACGGGCGGCCGGATGAAGCGGATGACGTCGACGAGCGCGTAGCCGTCGGAGACGCTGCCGCCCGGCGAGTTGAGCAGGATGGTGATGGGCTTGTCGGCGTCGTCGGCCTCGAGCACGAGCAGCTTCTCGATGCACTCGCGGACGGACTTGGAGTTCACGTCACTCGAGAAGAGGATCGTGCGCGTGCGGCGCATGGCATCGAAGAGGGAGTCGCCTCGCTTCTTCTTGGGGTTCTCGTCGTCGTCGCCAGCGGCGACGGGGAAGTTCTGCGCGGTGAAGTCGGACATGGGCGCGAAATCTAGCGGGTCGGCACCGGATGGCAAGCGCCGGGCCGCATTCTCGGGAGCGCGGGCCCGCGGCTCGCGGCAGTCCAAGCCGGCGCTTCAGAATCGAATGGACGTCCGCACCATGATCGGCAGCGACAGCGACGTGGATGGCTCGCCCTTGGCGTCGTTGCCGAACGTCCAGGTGGGCATCATTACGAGGCCGAAACCCAGCGCGGGCATGGGCGTCCAGAGCGCCGAGGCCGACACGACGAGCGAGCCGCCCAGGCCGTCGCTCACGCCGCCGACGCCATAGGCGCCGAGGCCGCCGCCGAGACCGACCGACAGCTCGACGGCGTTTCGGATCGAGAACGCGGCGCGCAAGCCGATGGACGCCTGAAGGTCGAAGAGGTTGGTCGCGCGACCCGGCAGCGCGTCACCGAGCGCGTACGGGTGCGAGAAGAACTGGAGCATCGCCTCGACCTCGAGCCACCGGTAGACGACGCGGCCGTAGCGGATGCCGACCCCGAAGCCGCCAGCGAAGCGCTCCTTGTCGGCGCCGAACAGCATACGGCCGCCGATCCAGACCTCGCCCGCGTTGAGCGGGGCCTCGGCGACGCGCTGGCCGCGGCCCTCGACGAGCGCGAGGTCGGCGAGCGTCGGGGATGGAACGACGTACAGATCGGGCAGCGGCACCGGGCGCAGCTTGCCGACGAGGGTGCCGGCAAGGACCGCGCGGCGCGCCTTTTCGAAGGCGCGATAGACCTTGGGACTGACGCTCGTGGGGTCGAGCGTGGCATCGGGCTTGAGCGCGAGCAGCGCCTTGAACTCGGTGACGGCCTCGTCGTGGCGCTCGACGTTGGCCAACGCGAACCCCAGCGACTGCTGCACCTGGATGCGCACGTCGCGCAGCGCGGGCTCGTCGGGGATGAGCGGGCGGGCCTCGCGCAGCTTCGTTATGGCGCAGCCGTAGTTGAGCTGCTCGTAGCAGCGCTGGCCCTCGGTCAGTGCCTTCTGGTACGCGGCGACCGGCGGCTTGGCGACCGCGGCTCCGGCGACGAACATCAGCACGAGCGACCACCGCGCGGTCATCGCGTCACCTCGAAGCGCCCGGAGAGCTCCCAGGTGGCGTTGGGCGCGCCGAAGCGGACGACCACGGTGCGGAAGCCGAGCTTCGCGTCGGGCGCGACCTCGACGCCGAGACAGACCTCGCGCTCGCCGTCTCCGAGCTTCGGCGCGACGAAGCCGGGGCACAGTGGCGCGTCGTTGACGTCCTTCCAGGCCGTACAGGCCCCGGAGGTCCCCGCGACGACGACCGCATCCTGCGCGCCCTCGCTCGTGGTGTTGCCGCCGTAGATGGCCGCGGCGGCGAACCAGATGGGCGATTCGGACAGCGCGATGCGGGCCGCGACGCACTGAAGCCCCGTCGTGACCGTGCCCGGGACGACGGTCACCTTGGGTGCCACGGGGACCGGCACACCGGCGTAGACCCCGCCCTGGCAGCCCAACGGGACGAGGCCCAGCACGACGACGAGACGGCTCCAGCTCATGGGGCGCAGCACGTCGCGGCCGTACACGACTTGGGCTCCGGCGGACAGGCGTTCAACAGGTCGAAGAGCGCCGCCGGTGCGCCCGGTTGCGTCTTGCAGTAGGCGTCGAGCTCCAACCAGCGCGCGGCCAGTGCGGTGACCGTCAGGGGACCAGCAGCGCAGCAGCCGCCCGGCGACACCGAGGATGCCTTGGCGCAGTAGGCCTCGCAGGCGTTGATGGTGGTCGACTGCGCGCACACGGGCGCGATCTCGCTACCGGCACTCAGGTCCCGGCAAGCGCACTGGCTGCGGCAGCGCGCGCTACCGCCAGAGGTGACGCACGTGGCCCCGAGCGGACACGAGTCGCCCTTGAGCGGATCACACGTCTCTGGCAGCGCGGGACGGACGAGGCGACAGGCACCCGAGCCCTGCCCGCTCGGCTTGTCGCAGCGCACGCCGACACCCGCGGGGACCCACGCGGATGGGACGAGGGCCGCGCAGTCGGCGTCCGAGACGCACCGGGTCGTGCCGCAGCCGCCTTCGCGCGTGGCGACGAAGCCCGCCTTCCGCGCCGCGCACGCGTTGGCGAACGTGCGCTCGCCGAGGACGTGCGTCGAGAGTAGGCGGACTCCGGTCGCGGTGTCCTTCCATGCGGTGCCGTCGAGGACGGCGGCGTCGACGGCACCCGGCCAGACGCCGCACACCGGAGCGCTGCCGTCGCAGGTGAGGCCGCCGAAGGCCGTCGTGGCCTCCGCGCAGGCGCACTCGAAGCAGCCCGGACCTGCGCCGAGTTTGGGCTGGAGGCCGAACTCGCAGCTGAGCGTGCAGCCAACCGGGAGCGCGCACGCGGGCTCGCACGGACCGAGGTAGGCGACCTCGACGCCCGTGTGACAGCGTGCGACCGCGGCGTTGCGCCACGTGAGGCCATCGGTCCCGCAGACGGGCTCGACACGCGCGCTGGCGGCCTCGCACGGATCGGCGCAGTCGCACGTCGTGCAGCCCGAGACGACCTTGCGGCCGGCGGCGCCGCACGCAGGCGCGCACTCGGGGGCTTTGCCGCACTTCTCCTCGCAGCTGCGCCCGCTGTCGACGATGGCGACCTGCGCACACTGGGCCTCGCAGGCGGACGCGTAGGTCGTGCCGTCAGCGCCGCAGACCGGCGTCGCGGCGGTCCCGGAGCACGCGCACCCGCAGGTGCCCAGCACGCTCTCGCGGAAGGGCGCGCACTCGATCGCGCGGCAGCCGCACGTGGCGCAACCCGTCTTGGGATCGACTGCGAAGCCCGACGGACAGAGCGCCAGCGGGCAGCCCTGCTCGGCCTGCGTGGGGCAGGTCCCGTTGCCGCACGCTGCGCCATCGCACGTGACGTTCAGCGTATAGGTCCGCCGTGAGTCACCGAGCGGGACGGCGCCCACCAGGACGAGGTAGTCGCCACCTGGCTCGCTGGGCTTGACTGCGACCTCGACTGTCTGCCCCGCATCGCCCTGCCCTCCCTGCGAGGCGCAGCCGCCGTAGCTCCCGTCCGCGCGGCGCGGGCCGTACACGAACACGGCCGGGACGAGCTCACCGTCCTCGAGCTTGACGGAGACCTTCAGCGTGAGGTCGGTGCCCTTGGGGCCATTGAAGACATGGCCGGACAGCTTGCCCGACACCAGGGTGCCTTTGGCCTCGGCGCCGATCTTGGCCGAGAGCACGGTTCCGACGAGCGGCGTCGTGCCATCGAGGTACGGACACGGAAGCTGGACCTTGCCCGAGCCCGAACACGCGACCGCCACCGCGCCCAGCGCAGCGACGATCGGCGCGGCTCGGTGGCTGGACATCAGGCGGGCCCGAACGTGGCGTCGAGGTTCTTGTTGACGTTGGTCTCGACCTTGCCGGCGAGCGCGGTCAACAGGAAGTTGAGGTCGACGACGACCGACACCGCCTGCCCATCCACCGCGAAGCTCGCGGTGAAGCCCTTGCCCTTGGCCGTGGCCGAGGCACCGTCGGGCGCCCAGTCGACGCGATCGAGGTACTTGGAGTAGCTCTCCTGGAACTTGTCGACGAGCCCGCGCGCCTTTTGCTTGGCGTCGTCTAGCGTGGTCTTGTGCACGCGCCGGATGCTGACCTTTGGCATGACTCGCTCCTAGTGACTTGCAGTCCGTCGCTGTCTGTCGCGCCCGGCGCGCACGTCTAGCAGGACTGTCCTACTGCCGCAACCCAGTGATCAGGCGCCGTGAATCCGGGGGAACTCGAACGGGCCGTCGGGCCGACCCTCGATGAACTGGCGGACGATGCCGTTGCTCGTGCCACGAAACTCCTTGGGAGTCCCGTCCAGCAGCACCTCGCCCTTGTAGAGCATCGCGATGCGATCGGCGACGGTGAAGATGCTGCGGAGGTCATGTGAGACGACGACGCTGGTCTTGCCGAAGACGTCCGACAGCTCGCGAATGAGGCGGTCGACGTTGGCGGCCGCGAGCGGGTCGAGGCCGGTCGTCGGCTCGTCGAAGATGACGTACTCGGGGTCCATCGTGAGCGCGCGTGCGATGGCGACGCGCTTGCGCAGTCCGTCGCCGATGTCGGCCGGATAGCGGCCGGCGAGGCGATCCATCTGCACCTTCTCGAGGAAGCCCATCGCCTCGGCCTCGGCCTCCTTCTGCTTGAGGTGGCGGTGCTTGCGCAGCGGGAGCGCGACGTTCTCGACGAGCGTCATGGAGTCGAACAGCGTGGAGTTCTGAAAGACCATCGCGCACTTCTTCCGTACGCGGTAATACTGCTGCTCCGTCAGCTCCGTCACCTCTTCGTCGTCCAGGAAGATGCGCCCGCCATCGGGCCGCAGGAGCCCGACGAGGTGCTTGACCAGCACCGACTTGCCGGCGCCGGAGCTGCCGATGATGAAGCGGACCTCGCCCTTCTCCACGACGAGACTCACGCGCTTGAGCACGACCTTCTGCCCGAAGGCCTTGTCGACCTCGCGAAACTCGATCACATCGGCCCCTTGGACAAGAACAGGAACGAGAAGCCCGAGAGGAGGAAGTCGAGCACGACGACCGAGAAGCTCGCGTTGACGACCGCGCGCGTCGTGGCCGTGCCGACGCCCTCGGAGCCGCCCGACGTCTCGAGCCCCGCCTGCGCCGCAACGATGGGGACCGCCATGCCGTAGGCGACGGCCTTCATGAGCCCGGAGACGACGTCGCCGTAGGCCACGAGCTGGAGGTTGAAGAAGGTGCCCGCGGGGATGTTCCAGAACAGTCCGGCCGCGATGAAGCCCGAGGCGACGCCGATGACGCAGCCGTAGATGGAGAGCAGCGTGGTCTGGATGACAGAGGCTACGAAACGAGGCATGACGAGGTAGTCGACGGGGTCGGCGTTGCACATGCGCAGCGCGTCGACCTGCTCGGTGACGACCATGGAGCCGATCTCGGCCGCGATGCCGGAGCCGACGCGCGTCGCGATCATGAGCCCGGCCATGGTGGGGGCGAACTCGCGCGTCATGATCTGGATGAAGGCCGGCCCGATCATGCTGAAGTCGGGCAGGATGCGCTCGACCTGCACGAGCACCTGGAAGACGCTGATGAGCCCGAGGACGCCGAGCGTGACGGTGATGAAGACCACGCTCTTGTTGCCGATGACGAAGAGCTGCTCGAGGATCTGGCGGCGGCGGCGCTTGAGCGCGCCGGGCTTGATGCACCAGAGCAATGTCTCCAGGAAGAGCGTCGCGCCGCGCCGAAAGGCGGCGAGCGGATAGAGCAGCGGCCGGTTGGCCTTGGACTGGCGCGGAATGGGCCGCTTCGCGCGCTTCTGCGGCTCGGCGGTGGCGGGCGTCGGGGCGAGACTGCTCACTTGCTGAGGACCGTCCAGACCACGCCGACGAAGAAGTCGGCCACAAAGATGGCGATGGCGGCCGCGACCACCGCCGCGTTCACGGCGCGCCCGACGCCCGTGGCCCCGCCGCGTACTGTCAAGCCGTAGTGGCACGAGACGACAGCGATGGCCATGCCGAAGAAGCTGCCCTTCAGCAGACCGAGCAGGTACTCGTCGAGGAGCTGCGCGTCGAAGACCTGGCGAAGGAAAACCTTCATAGGGATGTCGACCATGAGGTCCGCCGTGATGGCGCCGCCGATGAGCGCGAAGAGATCGCCGAGCGCGGTCAGGAGGAACAGCATGACGATCATGGCCAGAAAGCGGGGGACCGCCAAATAGTGAATCGGCTCGATGGCCAGGGCGCGCAGCGCGTCGACCTGCTCGGTGACGACCATCGTCCCGAGCTCGGCCGTGTTGTTGGCGCCCACGCGGCCGGAGAACATGAGGCCAATCAAGATAGGGCCAATCTCGGCGAGCACGGCAAAGCCCGCGGCCCAGCCGACGAAGCTAGTCGCGCCGGACTTTGCGACGAAGTGGCCCGACTGGATGACCATGATGGCGCCCGTGAACAGCGCGGTCATGATGACGATCGGGTAGCTCTTGACGCCGACCTTATAGAAGGCCCGCCAGGTCTCGCGCGCGTCATAGCGCGGCGGAAACAGCGCCCGCGTGATGCGGAGCTGGAGCAGGGCCATGGCGCCGAGGAGCTCCAGGAGCCCCAACGTGTGCGTGCCGAGCGCGCGAACGACGCGGGTCACGCGGCCGCTCCGAGCATGCCGGTCTCCATGAAGAACGTTTTGAGGACCTCGTGGCTCGACGCGCGGCCCTCTTCGGTGGTGCCGCGAAACAGGACGGCGCCCTCGTGCAGCAGGAGCCACTCGTCGCACACGGCCACCATGCGGTCGATGTCGTGGCCGACGATGACGGTGGCCCCGTCGGGGCGATGGAGCCGGCGGATGAGCTCGAAGATCTTGGACGAGGTGACTGGGTCGAGACCCGCGGTCGGGTCGTCGTAGAGCAGAATCGGCGCGCCGGCGATGGTGGCGCGGGCGAGCGCGACGCGCTTCTTCAAGCCGCCGGCGAGCTCATTTGGGAACAGGCGTTCGATGCCGGGCAGCTCGACCTCCGCGAGCCGCTCCGCGACGCGGCGGGTGATCTCGGCCTTCGGAACGCCCATCTGCTCCAGCGGAAATGCGATATTTTGTCCAACGTCCATGAAGTCGAACAGCGCGTAGTTCTGGAACAGGAAGCCCATGCGGTCCCGCACCCGGGCGAGACCGCTCGCGTTCAGCGACTGGAGCGACTGACCGAGCACGGTGACGTCACCGGCGTCCGGCTCGACGAGCCCGGCGAGCATCTTCATCAGCAGACTCTTGCCTACGCCGCCGGGCCCGATGATCCCGAGGATGCGCCCCCGGAACACCTCGACGCCGACGTCCAGCAAAATGGGTTCGCCCCCAAAGGACTTGTAGAGCCCCGTGGCCACGATCAGTTGCTCTTGCCCTGCGTCGCGAATGGACACGCTCACTACCTGTTGGCCGCCGGAGGGCCGGGGTGATTCTCTCGCACGCGGCGGCTGTACTTCGATTCGGGCCAGTCGCGCAACAGCGCCTCGAAGCGCGCGCGGGCGAGGTCCGCGCGGCCGGCACGCTGCCAGGCGTGCGCCTCCCACCAGAGCGCGTCGTCTTTCAACAGCGACAGCGGGTACTCCACGGGGATGCGGGCAAATGCCTGCGCGGCGGACTCGTAGGCGTGGAGATCCTGGAACAGGACCTGCGCCTTGCGAAACGCGGCCCACTTGTAGTTCTTGATCTCGTAGCTCCCGAGCCAGGTCTCCTCGCGGGTGGACAGCAGGCGCTCGAGCAGGTCGATCTCGGCCGCGAATCTGCCGCGGCGATGATGGATGAGGCTGGCCTCCCAGATGGCGTCGTCCCAGATGGGGCTCGTGGTGAAGCCCCACCGCGCCAGGATCTTCTCGTAGAGCGCGAGCGCGCGGGCGTCGCCGGCCTCCGTCTCCCGATCGAAGGCGATGCGCGCCGCCTCGTAGAGGAAGTTGTCGGCCATGGCCGAATTCGGCGCGGAGCGATAGCGCTCACGACACCAGCGCACGAAGATGCGCCGACCGGCCTCGGACTCGCGATAGTGACCGCGCAGGTAGAGGAAGGCCCGATGCCCCCAGACGGTGCTCGGGAAGCGCTCGACGACGCGATGGAGCCGACGCAAGGCGCCCGCGTCGTCGCCTCGATCCCCCTGGAGTCGGGCTCGGAGGTACTGCGCCTTGGCGCGGCGGTCGGCGTCGTCCTTGCGCGTGCGCGCACCGAGCTCCTTGAGCGCCGCTTCGGCCTCGGCGAAGCGACCGGCACGCCGCAACGCCTCGGCCTGGCGAAAGCGCATCGCGACGCGGTCTCCCTCCCACTGCGCGCGCCGCTCGAGCTCGGCAAAGCGGGCGCGAGCGCCCTCGTAGTCGCGGTCGTCGAGCAGCTTCTCGGCGAGCACGGCGTCGTCGTGCCAGCGGATCTCGTGTGGATCGATGGCGCACCCGAGGCACGAGAGCGCGAGCAACAGCGTCGCCTGTCTCATGAGGCGCCCACGATGTCGGTGAGCAGCGCCGCGTGAATGCAGCCGTTGGAGGCCACGATCGACGCGGCGGACGGGTCGAACGCGCCGCCCTCCCAGGTACTCGTGCGACCGCCGGCCTCTTCGACGAGGAGCGACGCGGCGCACGTGTCCCAGGGCTTGAGCCCACGCTCGAAGAAGCCGTCCAGACGCCCGCACGCGACCAGGCACTGATCGTAGGCCGCGGAGCCCGTACGGCGAATGTCATGAGCCAGCGCGAGCGTGCGACTGACGGGCCGAAGGAGCGCCTCGAGCTGCGCGCGCCGGTCGTACGGGAAGCCGGTGGCGAGCAGACTCTCGGCGAGCGCCGTCGTCGGGCTCACGTGGATGGGACGCCCGTTGCGCGTCGCGCCCCGACCACGTGCGGCGACGAAGGTCTCGGCCGACATCGGCGCGTGGCATACGCCGGCGACGCGCTGCCCATCATGGGTGAGGCCAATGGCGACCATGAAGATGGGAAAGCCGTGGACGAAGTTGGTCGTGCCGTCCAGCGGATCAACGACCCACGCCCAGCCGCTTTGGCCGGCAGACGCAGACCCCTCCTCAGCCACGACGGTGTCGTTTGGAAACGCGTACGTCAGCCGCTCGACGATGAGCGCCTCGCTCGCGCGATCGGCCGCGCTGACCAGGTCGACGTCCCCTTTCTTGTCGTAGCCGTCGAGGCGCCCGAACCAGTCGAGGAGCACTCGGCCGGCAGCCAGAGCTACATCGGTCGCGCAGTCGAGGCGCTGCTGGCAGGCGGGGGTGAGAGCCACGAGCACCGGGCGAGTCTAGCGCGAAGTCCGCCGAAAATCGCCGATGAGCGGCGGGATTCTGGTCAGGTCGCGGAGGTCGTGGGCGGCGTCGGCGTTGGCGTGCTGGGCGCCGCCGGCGTTGGCGCAGGCGAGGCCGCAGCGGTCTTCGCCGAATCACTCGCGCTGGAAGTGCTCGCGGACGTCGCCGCTTTGCTCGACCCGTATCCGTCCTTGTACCAACCGCCGCCTTTCAATGCGAACGTAGTACGCGAAACGACACGGGCGACCTGCTCATGCGTCGCCCCGCACTGAGGGCAATCCGGGACGGCCGCTCCAACCTTCTGGAGCAGCTCGAAGACGTCATTGCAGCCGTTGCATCGGTACTCGTAGATCGGCATGGGCGCAAAATAAGTGACCTCGCCGGCTTGTCAACAGCCGTGATGATGGGCGAGCACCGTCCACAGGGAGCGATCGGAGCACCTGGGGACGCGTGTCCCCAACGCGTGCGGGGGGCGTGGGCCCCAAGGCCCCAGCCGGACCCGGGTCCGCGGGGTGCTCCACCACGGCGCGGCCTGACCCCTTGGCTTGCCGTGCCATCGTGGCCTATACTCGGCGCGGTGCTTGGGGCGGTTCGCGGTGCGGCATGAGTCGTGCAGGGCCGCGATCGAACGCCGAAGAGCTTGGGACCGCCGGGGTCCAGGCGCAGAAGATCTCGAGAACGGTGCAGGGAGGACGCAGCATGAGCGACGGTTATTTCTCGCAGTTCGAGAAGGACTTCTGGCCAAAGAAGACGGCGCCGAGCGGCTACGCATGGCCCAAGCTGGGTACCCCGGGCCCGTGGTCCGGCGGCAGCTATCCCGCGCTCGCCACGCCCAAGGCCGGTCCCGGTGGCAGCTATCCGGATCTCAAGAGCCCTGGCCCGTGGGAGGGCTCCGACTACGGGAAAGAGACGTACTGGCCCAAGAAGTCCGGTCCGTCGAGCTACAAGTGGAAAGAGCTCGAGCCGCAAAAGAAGTGGCCGGGCATGCAGCTCCCGTCGATGCGCACCGATGACCATTGGGGGGAGTTTCCCTTCCGCGTCGAGATCGAGGGCCTCAGCGTCGGCGCCTTCACCAAGGTCGACGGCCTCAACATCAACGTCGAGCAGATTGAGTACGCTCACGGCGACGACCTCACCCCCAAGAAGCGGGCGGGACGTATCAAAGTTGACAACGTAAAGTTGTCCAAGGGGTACATCAACACCGCGGACCTCTACAACTGGTGCGACGAGGCCATGAAGGGGGACCCCAAGCGCAAGTCGGTCTCGGTCATCCTGCTCTCGGACGACCACGCGACCGAGCTCTGCCGCTACAATCTCTTCGACTGCTGGCCCTGCAAGTGGTCGGGCTTCCGCCTCGACGCCAAGGGCAACGGCGCGCTAGTCGAAGAGATCGAGTTCGTCGTGGAGTCCATGAAGCGCGGCTAGCTTCACACTCGCCCCGCGCACCGCGTCGGGCTTCCTACCTCAGATGCCATCGACTCTCGTGGGCGACGCCGCACCGGACGCACTACGCGCGCTGGTGGCCGACGACGAACGCAACATCCGCAAGACGCTCGGGCTCTGCCTCGAGTCGTTCGGCTGTCGCGCGGTGCTGGCCTCGAACGCGCGAGAGGCACTCGAGGCACTCGAGCGCCACGCGATCGATCTGGCCTTCGTCGATCTCCGCTTCGGGGAGGCCAACGGCCTCGATGTGTTGGGCCAGCTTCTGGCCACTCGTCCCCGCCTGCCGATCGTCATCGTCACCGCATACGCCTCGGTGGACTCCGCGGTCGAGGCCATGCGTCGTGGCGCCGTCGACTACCTCCCAAAGCCGTTCACGCCAGCGCAGATTCAGCTCGTCGTCGACCGCCAGCGTGCCCAGCTGGCGTTGACCCGGCAGGTGGCCTCGCTCGAAGCCCAGCTGAAGGCCGAGGTCCCCGAGGCGGGTCTCACGACGGCGTCGCCTGCGCAGCGCGCCGTGTTGGACATCGTGACGCGCGCGGCGACTTCGGACGCACCGATTCTGCTGCGCGGCGAGAACGGCACGGGCAAGGGGGTCCTTGCGCGGACCATCCACGCCCAGAGCCGACGCCGTGAGCATCCGTTTGCGACCGTGTCGTGCCCGACGTTGACCGAGGAGCTCCTGACGAGCGAGCTGTTCGGACATGCGCGCGGCGCTTTTACGGGCGCCGTGCGCGACCAGCCAGGTCGGGTCGAGTCGGCCGAGCGCGGGACGCTGTTCTTGGACGAGATTGGCGAGATCCCGCCGTCGTTACAGGCCAAGCTGTTGCGCTTCGTGCAGGAGAGGAACTTCGAGCGCGTTGGCGAATCTCGCACGCGGCACGCGGACGTGCGCCTCATCGCTGCCACCAACCGCGATCTCGACGCGGACGTCGCCGCGGGGCGCTTTCGCGAGGACCTGCTCTATCGCCTCAATGTCGTCGAGATCCGCGTCCCGGCGCTGCGCGAGCGCCCCGAGGACCTTCTCCCCATGGCACGACGCTTCCTGGCCTTCTTCGCCGCGGCGGCCGGGCGCAAGGTCCCCGTGCTCGCGCCGGATGCCGAACTCGCGCTTACGTCTCACAGCTGGCCGGGTAACCTCCGGGAACTGCGCAACGCGATGGAGCGCATCATCATTCTCTGGCCTGGCGAGCGTGTGCCGGCCGAGGCCCTGCCTGGGCGGATCGCGGGACGGTCCCACGCCGCGGCGGCGGTCATCGGCGCGGACCTGACTCTGGAGATGCTCGAGCGCGAACACATTGCCCGCATGGTGGGCCGAACGGCGACACGCGAAGAGGCGGCCCGGATTCTGGGCGTCGATCCATCGACGCTGTGGCGCAAGCTCCGCCGCTGGGAGGAGACATGAGGCTCGCGACGCTCATCACCAAGGCACGCCTCGTGGACCTACAGACCGCCGATCGTGCCGAGGCGCTCCACCTCTTGGCCGAGTCCGTTGCCTCGGCGCTGCCGAGCCTGACGACAGAGGCCCTCGTGCGCCTCATCGACGAGCGGGAGCGGCTCGGCTCGACGGGCCTCGGCGAGGGCGTCGCGGTGCCACACGTGCGCACCGGGGCCGTGCCGTCACTCGTGGTCGCGCTCGGGCGGTCAGTGCACGGTATCGCGCTCGGCGCGACCGACGGTCAGGCCGCGCACCTCATCTTCTTGCTCGTCTCGCCCGAGGGTCACGGCGGTCCCTACCTGCGGGCTCTGGCCCGTGTCGCCAAGCTGGCCTCGAGCCTCACCTGGCGTGACGCGCTTCAGAGCGCACATGATCCTGACGCGGCGCTCGCGGTACTGGCTGCGTTCGACGACACGGACTGACACGCACCCGCCGCCACCGCCACCGCCGCTCAGCCGGGCGCGTCGGGCACTGCGGGGACGGTAAACCAGAAGGCTGAACCACCGCCCTCGCGAGCATCGACCCCAATGCTGCCGCTGTGCGCGAGCACGATGTCCTTCGCGATCGACAGGCCGAGACCGATGCGGCCGTGCAGGCCGTCAGGGACCTGAAAGAAGCGCTCGAAGATGCGCGTCCGATACTCCTCGGGGACACCGGGCCCCGTATCGAGGACGCGAAAGCAGACACCTAGAACGTCGGGCCGGGCCTCGACCCGCACAACGCCCCCGGACGGTGTATGGCGCAACGCGTTGGTCGTGAGGTTGGTCAGAACGAGGGCGAGGCGCTCGGCGTCGCCGCGGACGAACGGCAACGACGGCGTCGACTGGACCTCCAACGTCACGCCGCGCTGGCGGGCCTCCGCCGCATGGGCGACGGCCAGGTCGGCCAGCAGCACCTCCGGCGAGACGGCTTCCGGTCGCAGCGCGACGTTGCCCGCTTGGAGGCGCGCGACGTCCAGGAGATCGTCGACGATGCCCTGGAGCCTCTCGCAGTCCTCACGCGCCGCGAACATGAGGTCCGCTTGCTTCTCCGTGACGGGCCCGGCTGCACCCTCGTAGCAGAGGTGAATCGCGAGCCGCAGCGACGTGAGCGGTGTCCGGAACTGATGAGCCACGGTCGCGACGAGGTCGTTGCGCAGCTCATCGAAGCGATGGAGTCGTGTGACGTCGTGAAGCAACACGGTCACGCCCACGATCGCGTGTGACTCGCCATACAACGCCGTCGCGCGGGGGAGCAGATGCGTCGCGCCGTCGGCGGTCATGATTGCGACGGCCTCGTCGAAGCCACGTGGCGCGAAGGGGCCGCGACCGGAGACCACGTGGTCCCGCGCGGCGGCCAGCACGCTGCGAATCGCCGGATCGACACCCGCGAGGGGATCGGCGCCCGATGCGTCGAGTCGAATGCCGAGCTGGTCCTCCGCGGCGCGATTCACGTCGAGCACCGTCCCGTCGAGGTTCAGCATCACGACCGGGTCCGGCAGGCTGTCGATCGCAGCGCGTGCAGCCTGCTGCGCGCGAAGGAGATCGCCGAGCGAACTGCGCCGATAGTGGCCCAGGTGCTCGGCCATCGCGTTGAACTCGCGGCCCACCGTGGCGATCTCGTCGCGCCCCCGGACCTGCGCACGGGCCTCCAGGTCGCCTTCGGCCAGTCGACGCGCAGCCTGACCGAGGCTCTCGAGCGGTCGGAGCAGGCGACTGGTCAACGTCAGCGACGTGGCAAACCCGAGCAGCAGCGCGACCAGCGCACCCGCGATCAGGAGCTCATTGGTGCGGTCGGCGGTGCGTCGCGCAGCCTCGCTGCGAAGAACCATCGCGTCCTGGTTGATGGTCAAGACACGGTGGGTCGCAGCGCGCACCTCGCGCGCCAGAGGCCCGGTGACCTCGAAATACCACGAGCGCCGTTCCTGTGGAGCCAAGGCGTCGAGCGTCGTCACACTCTCACGAAAGCGCGCCCACGCGGAACGCAAGGCCGCTACGGCCTCTGTCTCTCCGGGCTCGGTGATGTTGTCTGCAGCCATGGCGAGCTCCGCCTCAAAGACCTCCGCGGCCTCCCCGAGCGGCGGAGCCTCGAGCGGCTGACCGGACGCCAGCGTCGCGAGGCGTGTGTGATCGATACGCTCGAGTGCGTCTCGCATCCGCTGCGCGCAGAGGACGCTGCGGTAGTTGTCCTCGAGGATGGACTCCGCGCTCCGGCCGAGGCGTGTGACCGTCGCGAGCGACAACACGGCCAGGACGCCGAGCGCGAGCACGAGCGGGACCTGGGCCAGCGCGATCTTGGTGCGCAGCGTCATTCGAGCCGCTCCAGGCTGGCCTCGGAGACGATGTGGAGGTCGAAGTCCGCGGCGTCGACCAAGAATCGGCGCACGAGGTCACGCCCGAGCCAACGTCGCCACCAGGGCTCCGGCAGGCGGGCGACGATCAGGTGGCCGACGCGATGGGAGCGACCGAAGTCGAGCACGGCGGCGACCGGGTCCGCCCGCTGGAGCCGGACGACCTCTGCGCCGAGCTCGCGCGCGGTCTCGATGGTGCGATGCAGGACGCGCTGCGCCGTCGCGTCGATGAGGTGAGGCGCATCCGACGGCGTCTCGACATAGACGACGTACCAGTCCGTCGCGAGGCGCCCCGCGAGGCGCGAACCACGCCGCAGCAGGGCTGTGGCACGTGGAGCGCCCGGATGGAGGTAGACCAGCACTCGCTCCAGCGAGCGGGACGCCATCGCGCGGGCACCGGTCGCGTTGGTCGCCGAACGCTCGACGGACTCGGCCACCTCCCGCAGGGCCAGCTCACGCAGGGTCGCCAGGTTGGAGGCGCAGAAGAAGTTGTCGAGCGCCCAGGGCACCTTCTCGGGTGCGTAGATCTTGCCGGCACGGAGCCGCTCGAGGAGGTCCTCGGGGGCGAGATCGATGTTGACGACCTGATCGGCGTGGTTGAGGAACGTGTCTGGCAAGGTCTCACGGACGACGACACCGGTGGCGCTCTCGATGAGCCCGTTGAGGGACTTGAGGTGCTGGACGTTGAAGGCGCAGATGACGTTGATGCCCGCGCTGAGCAACTCGACGATGTCCTCCCATCGCCGGCCATGGCGACTACCGGGTGCGTTCGTGTGGGCGACCTCGTCGACGATGGCGACCTCCGGTCGGCGCGTGAGGACCGCGTCGAGGTCCATCTCGTCGACGGCCACGCCGCGATACTCGATGTGGCGGCGGGGCACGATCTCGAGCCCGTCGAGCAAGGCGACGGTCTCGGCGCGCCCGTGCGTCTCGACGAAGCCCACCACGACGTCGACGCTGCGCCTTCGCAGCGCATGCGCCTCTTCGAGCATCTGGTAGGTCTTGCCGACGCCCGCTGCGAAGCCAATGTAGACCTTGAGCCGCCCGCGCTTTTGGCGCTCGACGAGCTCGAGGAAGTCCTCCGGTCGCGTGCGCTTCACGGAGGGGCCTGGGGCCGGACCTCGGCGCGGGGGGCCGGTCTCCCGAACTGGCGATCGAGCGCCAGGTTGAGCTCGAGCACGTTCACACGGGCCCCGCCGATGAAGCCGAGAAGCGGCGCGCGCGTTTCGGCGTCGAGCGTCGAGAGCAGGCGGCTCAGTGCGATACCACGGGCTTGCGCGACGCGCGGAGCCTGCCATCGGGCCGCGGCGGGTGAGAGGTGTGGGTCGAGGCCGCTGCCGGACGCCGTGACCAGGTCGACTGGAATCTCGTCCGGCGCCCCTGGATTCTCGGCCCGCAGGCGGGCAACGTCGGCCTCCAGTCGATCCCGCAGGCCCTGAGACGTGGGGCCGAGGTTCGACGCGCCGGACTTCAGCCCGTCGTAGCCCCCAGCCGAGGGACGTGGCTGAAAGTACGCCGGCGACACGAACGACTGCCCGATGAGCTCCGAGCCCACGATGACGCCCCGCCGGTCGGTGACGAGCGAGCCCTGGGCGCGGCTCGGAAAGAGGAGCTGCGCGACGGCGGTGACCAGCATCGGGTAGACGAGACCGCAGACCACGAGCGTGACGACGACCGCGCGCGTGGCGGTCGCCAGCGCAGGCATCAGCCCAAGCCGAGGCTGCGACGAGGGACCCTGCGTCATGTGGCCTCCCATCAGGCGAGTCCGACGGCGACGAGGCCGAGGTCGATGAGCTTGATTCCGGCGAAGGGCAGGAGCACTCCGCCCAACCCATAGATCGCGAGCAGCCGGCGGAGCAAGGGCGCCGCGCCGAGCCTACGACCACAGCGGTATGA
>SXGT01167958.1_pt1 | contig 21158 bp, 25 predicted proteins | sample 3176221 | NCBI WGS metagenome assembly SXGT01 (sample SAMN11356862, study PRJNA531348) | freshwater metagenome | isolation source: freshwater sample F1-120 | place: China: Fuxian Lake, Yuxi | collected 2017-12-25
CGGCCGTCCCGACCGCGAGGCCCAGCGGCCCGCCGACGGCCAGCCCCGCGAGCGCGCCCCAGGCCGCGCCGTTGCCGGCGGTCAGCATCCCGACCGCGTACGCCAGCGAGCCGCGCAGGAACTCCGCGGCCTTCGCGCCGAACCGCTGCGTGTCCTTCTTGTGCGCCGCGTCGATGTACGCCAGGTCCGCGGGCGCGGGCGGCGGCACGGGCGGCATCCCGTCCGGCAGCTTCGGCGGTTTGGGCGGCGGGGCCGCACGCGGCCCCATCGGCTTCGTGTAATCGACGTCGGGCATGTACTCCGCGCCGATCTCCCCTTTCGCCTTGCGAGCCTCATAGGCCGAGCGGTTCGCGGCATCGGACGAATCGCCGGTCGCCGGTCGTGATCCGGGCGGCGTCAGTGTCGAGCCGTACGGCGGCGGGGCCGCGCCGAGCTTCATCGACTCCGGCGGCTTCGCTTTCGCCGGACGCGGCTTCGCCTCGCGCGGCTTGTACCCCGGCTCGCCCGGCAGCGCGCCCGCTTCCGCCGGGATGGGCTGGCCGTACACGTTCTTCTTGGTGCCGGGAGGAAGCGCCTCGCTCTCGGCCTTCGCCCCGCCGAGGTCGGCCAAAACCTTCTCGTCCTTCGCGATCCGGGCGCGCAGGCCGTGCGCCTCCATCTCGGCCCCTAGCGCTTCACCCGACGGCCCGCCCGCGCGCCGCCCCGCGGCCCCGGCGTCGAGCTCGGCCAGCCGCTTCTTGTCCTTCGGGAGCTGGGCCGCGAGGTGCTCACGGGCGGCCTTCCGGCCGCGGGCGATCTCGTTGTCGGTGCCCTTCTTCCGGCCCCCTTCCGGGTCCGGCTTCGGCTTCGGCGGCGGGATCGGAGCTGGCGTCGGCGCGCCGCCCTTCGGCGGGGCCTTGCCGGCCTTGAGCCTCGCCTGCATCGCCTGGTAACTCGCGTCACTGAGCACGCGGCCGCCGGCGCTCTTCCAGGTGCCGTTGCCCTGCCGCTGCCACTTCGTCGCGGGGCGCGCGAAGCAGTGGACGAGGAGCCGAACGGCGCGGGTGAGTGGGTCGATCTGGTTCACGGGGCTACTCCCTCTTGTGGTTTCGCGTTGGTGTGGTCACAGCCTTCTCCACTGGCCAACGGAGCTTCTTGATTCGCTGTGCGAGGGTCGTCCAGTTGACCCCGATCCTCTTGCCCCACTCCTCAAGTGTGTCGTGTTTGCAGCACGCCCCGCCGTCGTTACTCTACCACGTCGTTTCCGCCCGCGTCCCTGTCCGTTGCAGTTCGGCCCAGATGCTTTTGTGAACCCCCGAATGGCTGCACCGGCAGTTGAATATTCTCGCCCCGCGGACCTCGCTGAACGAAACACTCGCCGGGTAGTACCGGTTGAACTTCGGCCGGTGATCGTCCCCCGCGCGGTCGTCGTCGATCCCGTTGTACTGCCACACCGGGAACGCCTCCTGCATGTCGGGTTCGGCCAACTCCGCGGCCTGCCCCTGATTGAATGCGTCCATAATATTTGAGCGCGTGACCATCTCCGCGTACTGCGGGTTCTTCTCCGACACGCCCGCCGCGTCGAGAATCTCCTGCACTTCCGGCGTGCCGCTCGTGCCCTCGGTGAGCGCCTTCAGGATCGCCGCCTTGACGCGGTCGAGCAGCACTTGGTCGGATGCTGCCGCGAGGGTGAACGTGTGCCGGTCGAGGCGCGGCCCGTACCGCACGGCCGCCGGTGCGAGCGTGGGCACGAGGCGCTGGAAGTACGCGACGGCCGATTCGGGCGTCATGGACGGGACGGGATCGGCGAACACGTCGAACGGGTCGTCGTTCGCCAATTCGGAAAACGAGTGCCCCAGCATCTTTTTCCGGCGGTCCACGGTCCATCTGTTAGACACCCCGCTGTCTTCCAAAGAATCCCACAGGAGCGACGCGGCGTCGCTCGGGCTATCGGTCGCCGTCAAAACTCCTCCGCGCGCGCCCGCGATGTCTGCCGCGATCAGGTACAACTGGCGCGCGATCCCGAGTCGCCGATATTGGGGCGGAACATTGGCGTGAATATTCGCCTCGATCTCCCGCCCTCGCGGAGAGGCGTCCCGCCCGCCGTGAAAAATGTTGAGTGACGCGGCCTCGAAGCTGGCCCCGTCGGGCATTGTGACCCGAAACCGGTAGCGCGTCGTCTCGCCATCGTCTTCCTCCAGGCCGACTTCGAGTTTTGCCGCGGCACCGCCTTTCAGCGACAACTCGTAATCCTGATTGGGCGTGGTACTTTTCTCCGCCTCCTTCGATCCCGCTGGCGGTGAGTAATAGCGGTTTTCGGGCACGTTTTCCGAACCCACCGGCAGCCAGTACCGGCCGCCGCGCTCTCCCGTATACGGCCCGCTCCAGCGCCGCAACTCAGCAAAGGCCTCGGCGAACCCCTCCGCGCGCCTCTCGGCCAGCTCCGCCCGGCGGCGCACCCGCGCGCGGCCCATCAGGTCCGCGGTCGCGATCCCGCGCGCGAGCGCCTCCGCGATCTGCTCCAGTTCGGCGTCGTCGAACAGGACGCCCTGACCGAGCGGGTCTCCGGTCGCCAGCAGTCGCCGCACCGCCGATTCGCACGCCTCCGCGTAGACCCGCGCGCCGTCCTCTTTCGCGGCGGCGAGGAGCTTCGTCGCCCGCTTGCCGTCGGCTCCGGCCAGGGCGTGCTGGTCGTCCTCTTCCGCAAAGCACTCGTGGTCACCCTTCTCCAAAAAGGCCAGGGCCTCCTCGCTCCACGCGCTCAACTGGTCCGGGGGCAGTGCCGGATAAGAGGCCTCGGACTGCGGCGAGGGCTTTCGTGCGGAGGGCGGCGCGGCCGGCGTTCGAGGCATTGGCGTACTCCACGGCGTAATCGTTCAAGAGGTCGCCGAGCGCGCCCTTGAGCCGGGCCTGCCCGTCGAAGATCGCGAGGTTCGCGTCGGCCTTGTCCGCGACCTTGCGGTTCTCGTCGGTGGCGAGCGCGTTGCCGGCCACGCCCTTCAGGGCTTCGGCGCGCCGGGCGCTGGCCCCCAGCCGGAAGTCGCGGGCCTCCTTCACCAGCTCCGTGCGGATGTAGCTCTTCAGCTCCGCCCGGTGGAAGTAGATGCTCTCGTCTTCCTCGATGGGGCCGAAGAGCGTCTCCGTCACCTTGCCCCGCGTCGGGGCACTGGCGTACTCCTGGGCCATCGCCTCGACCACCTTCGCGGACACCGGGCGTCCGGCCCGCTCCTCCTGCTTCTCGACCGCCGCGACGAGCTGCTCCTGCGCGCCGTGGTCGCTCAGGTGTCGGGCGACCGCGACGGCCCGGTCCGGCTCGACCGCGCCGAACGTCACCCGCCGGAACAACACCGGCGAGAGCTTGGCGAGTTCGACCGCGTCCCGCGCGATCTGGCCCTTGAGGGATACGCCGACCGCGGCGAGGTCCTCGGCGGAACGGCCCGAATCGCGGAGGAACTTCGCGGCATCGACCGCCGTTCCCCGGCCCTCGGCGATGTTGATCAGCGCGCCCTTCGCCCGCGCTTCCTCGGCGGTCGCGGCGCTCAGGTACCGCACGGCCACGGCGCGCGTGCCCGTTCGCACGGCGAGGTCGAGCCGGTGGTGGCCGTTGACGACGTTGGTCTTGCCGCTCACGGGGTCGCGCCACACCGCGATCGCGCCGGCCAAGTCCGGGTCGAACGTCCCGACCGATTGCAGTTCCTTCGTGACGCCCTTCGCGTCCGTGTTGAGCTTGAACTGGAACCGGCCGGGGTCGGCGACGATGGCGCGCGGATCGACCTGGTACACCCGGCCGGGTTGCGGGGCCTTCGGCGGCGCGAACTTACCCGACGCGCCCGCGGCACCGACCGGACGGGCGGGGGCCGCTTCAGCCCCCGGTTGCGCTTTTCCCGGTTGGTCGCCCCCGCCCGCGCCGCGCAGTTGCTGGTAGGCGGCGTCGCTCAAGTACCGCCCGCCCGGACTCTTCCACTTGCCGCCGTCCACCTGTTTCCAGTCGTCCCAACTGAAGCTCTCGAACGCCAGACCGAGCAGGGTCCCCGCCCCCTCGCCGAAGCGGTCGGCGAGTTCGGCGTGGCCGGTGTAGGGGTTGCCCTCCCACGCGCTGCCCTTGCGGCCCGTTCCCGAACCGTACTCGGTCGGGTAGAAGTTGCGGCCCACGGCCTCCGCGCCCTTGCGCCGCGCGACCTTGCCCGCGATGAGTCCGACCTTGACCGCCGCCGGGGCCGCGAGCAGTCCCGCCGCCCACGGGATGAGTCCCGCCGCGACCGCGACGGCCGGGAGGGCCACGATTGCGGCGGTCGCGGCCAGGCCCCCGACGTACCACGCGGCCGGCTCGACCGCCCGGCCGAGCGCCGTCAGGGGCGGACCGACCAGACTCCAGGCCAAGCGCGCGAGCGCCTCGACCGCGCCCACGGCGGCCGCACCCGTCTGCCGGCCGAGCCAGGAGACGATGCCGCCGAAGGCGCTCTTGAGTTTTGATGGTTCGCGCTCGGTCGCGAGCGCTTCCACCTGGGTGCCCAGTTCCGCCGGCCCCTGCCAGCGCGAGCGGACCGCGGAGCCGTCAAGGGCTGGCGTCCGGGCCAGTTCGCCGGACCACGTGTCCGCGGCCTTGCGCGCATAACCGCCGGCCTCTTTGAGCGCGCCGGCGTCGCCGCGACCCGCGCGGTCGAACACCGCGGACGCCTCGCGCGCTCGGGCCCCCGAATCCTCCTTGAGGTCGGTGGGCCGGGACGCGCCCGCGTCCGCGAGTGCGCGCTCCGCGTCGTCGCCGTAGAGGGGCCCCTTCCCGGCGTCGTCGCCCGTCCCGACCGCCTTGATCCCGCCGTCGCGGGAGCGGGCCGGCTGCCAAGAGAAGCGCTCCCGCGACGGCGGGTCGCCGACCGTGTCGAGGATCTGGTTCAGGATCGCGGCGAGCGCCTCGCCCAGCTCCTCGTCGCTGGCGGCCAGGGGCGGCTGCCCCGCGGCCGCGGCCAGATCGTCGAGCTGCTCCCGCAGGTCGAGCAGCACCCGTTCGGCGGACACCCCGGCCTGCTGTTCGGCGAACCGCTCCGCGAACCCGCGCGCGAGCACGGCCCGGCCCTTCGCGGTCGTGGACAGGATCTCGGCGACCCGCTCGCGCTTCTCCGGCGGCACCCGGGCCGCCTTCCCGCGCTCGAGCCGCTCCGCGATCCGCCCGGCCGCGTCGGGGTTACGCTTGGTCTTCATGAGCCCAGCCACCCGACCCAGCCGGGACCGGTAGAGCTGTTTGAGCGGTGCGTTCATCGCCGTGTTGAGCAGCGGGGTGCCGATCGTGCCGACGAACTCCTTGCCGAAGGACACCAGCGGCGCGAGGAACCGGCCGACGCCGGGCACCTTGCCGACCAGCCCCAGCAGTTTCACGCCCAGATAGACGGTTCCCATCGCCGCCGCGACCGGTGTGCCGTGGATCCGCCGGTTCTTGCGGTACGTGTGGACGAACGCTTCCTCCGCCCCGCGGACGAGGGCCTCCTTCTTCCCCGCGGCGTAACCCTGGCCCATGCCGGCATCGACGGCCCGCAGGCGCGTGATCCGCAGTTTGGCTTCGCGCTCCACGAGTTTGCCGAGTCGAGCGATCTTTTTGGGAACGTAGCCGAGCCAGGTGTCGCGGCCGGCGACCCGCGCGAGCGCCCCGAACAGCACGCGCGGAACGGTGCCGAACGCCGCGCCGGCCAGATGGACGGCACCCAGCCCGGTTTTGACCGGGGCTTTGGCGATCCAGCCCGCGCCCTTGTTCACCGCGTTGGCGGCCTTGAGTGCCCCCTTCTGGATCGGGCTGAGTGCCTTCTCCTCGGCGGCGCGCGTCCGCTGCTCCTCCAGCACCTTTTTCGCTTCGAGGCCGTAGCGCTCCTCTTTGGTCTCGGCGTTGACCGCTTTCACCTTGTACTTGCTGCCGGGTTCGGTGGGCACCGCCTGCCACGCGAACGACTCCCAGCCCGGCTCGGACTCCGAGAACATCTGCCCGGCACCGCCCAGCGGGTCGCCGCCGAAGCCCCCGCCGGGGAACCCGCCACCGCCACCTCCGAGAGCGCCCGTCTGGTTCGGGTCGTCCATCGAGTCGTCGGGGTCGTTCTTGTCGGCTTCCTGGATGGACAGGGCCTTCGCGTAGTGCTTGCGGCTGGGCTTGAGCCCCAGTTGCTTCGCGCCGGTCACGACCTGGAGCAGCTCGAGCAGCTCGGGGTTACTGACCGCGCCGAAGGTGAGCTTCGGGTACCCGCCGCCGGCCGGGTACGGGTAGTTGAAGTCGATGAAGTCCGGGGCGAACTGGTGGTTGACCGCGTCGCACACGAGGGCCATCAGGAGCCACGGCCCCAGGTCCGCCATCGACTTCTGCGTCTTCGTGTCCCCGCGCGCGTCGGGCACGTTGCCCTGGATGATCTGCAGGATCGCGAACGCGATCGCGGTCACCTCCTCGTCGCGCAGGGACTCGTCGAAGCTCCGGTAGTCGGGCTCCGAGGCGGTCGAGAGGGCGACGGCCTCGACCCGCGTGCCCTCGGGGATACTCATCCAGGTCGCGGTCTTGGCCTTGGCGAGCGCGATTTCGAGCGGCCCCTTGTCGTCGTCGGCCTGGTAGGTGCCGACGAGCATGCCGGCCATCTTCTTCTCGTGGTGGATCACGCGCAGCTTGCGGACCGTGTCGCGCATCCAGTACGGGCCGTAGGCGGGCCGGAACGCGGCCTCGCCGAGCGGCTCGTCGAACACCGTCATGTACCGGCTGAAGATGAAGTCGGTGATCGGGTACTCCGGCTGCCGGTCCCGCCGCCGGGCCTCGACGTGGGTCACGTTCCCGAACTCGTCGCCGATCAGGCGCACGTCGCCGGTGGAGGGGTCGGTGTCGCGGGCGGCGAGCTTAACGGGGACGATCTTCTTGGCGAGCCGGCCCTTCTTTGCGACCCCCCAGACCTTCTCCGCCAGTGAGTGCCCGTCCGACCCGAACGGCGCGCAGATCGCCCGCACGACCGAGATGATCCCGCCCGACAGGTACTCCTCGATCGCGCACTTGAACGCGTCGGCCTGCTCCTCGCTCTCGGCGTTGCCCGGCTCGTACGCCTGGACCTGCCAGTCCTCGGACGCGACCGTGAGGATCTGCGGTTCCCACGCGGCTTTCACGTAGCCGTCGCGGCGCATGAGCCGCATGGCCGCGCGGATTTCGGGAGTGTCCTGGGTGGCGGAATCGGCGAAGGGGAGGAACCAGACCTTGCCCGCGATCCCCCCGTGGTAGTTGGTCGGGACGCGCTCGTCCAGGCGCGGCCGGGGCCGGGCGCGGGACCGGTCGATGTCCGCGCGGGTGGCGGCGAGCGTGCGGGCGGCCCGCTCCTCCTGCGTGAGTACGCCGGGGGCGTAGTTCGCCCGGAAGCCGGGGAAGATCGACGCGATTCGGGAGAGCGGCGACGGCATGGCCTACCCTTCTCGGGCGGGATCGGGTCAGGCCGCGGGGGCAATCGCGCGGTCCACTCGCTCGGTGAGTGCCGCCAGCGCGGCGCGGACGTCGGACAGTTCGCGGGTCGCGCTGCCCCGCGACCCGACGGTGAGGACCGCGTGGGGATCCTGGGCGACCACCTCCACGGCTTCGAACCACTGCACGTGGCGCACGCCAGCGGCCCAGAACGCGACCTCGTACCGGACGTGGCCGAGCGGCCCGATCGCGACCTGCAGCACCCCGCCGACGATGTCGCCGGCCAGGGTGACGGGGGACTCGGGGCGGATCACGTCGAACATGGCGGCGCTCGGGTCGGGGTGCGGGCCGGGGGGCTTACTTCGCGCTGGCGATGATCGCGTTGGCCTCGGCGAGCTGGGCCTTGAGGGTTTCGACCTCTCCCTTCAGAGCCGAGCGGGCCCGCTGAACGAACTCGTCCCGTTCGGCCTTGGTCTGCCGCAGCTCGGCGCAGAGCCGGTCGTTCTCCTTGTTCGCGGCCGCAAGCGATTCGCCGACTGCGGCCACCTGTTCCTCCAGGTCGCCGCAGTCGGCTTCCGCATCCGCGAGCGCCTTCGGGTCGGCCTTCGGAGGCGTGCCGGTTCCGCCCTTTGGTCCGACGGTCGGCCTCGGAACGGTGCCGTTGACCGCGGGCGTGCACGGCCGGCCCGTCTCGGCGTCGCCGAACAGGAGCGTGCCCGCGTTCTCCCGGTCCGCGTAGAACGCGGCCACCTTCTCCGCTACCGCCATCTCCACGGGCACCGCCTGCGCCTCGCTGTCGGCCCACACGTCGACGTGACCCTTGCCGCTAACCTTGACGGCGAAGTGGGTCTTCTTGAGCGGGCCGTCGCCCTTGACGCGCGCGATCTTGACCTGTGGCATGAGGAACCTCGGGAGGAGTTACTTGGCCCGTTCGATTTCGTCCGGCCGCACCACCGAATACGCCCGCGCGTTGTACTGCACCGCGACCCCGTACCAGCCGGCGCAACTGAGCACGCGCAGGCCGATCACCCGCACCACCTGCCCGGAGAGCCACGGGTCGGCGCAGGTGCAGCGGACGCGGTCGCCGACGCGGAGGGGCTGGGCGCGCGGGGCCATCGGTCACACCCCCCGGCCCGTGGCGAACACGCCGTCGGGCGCGGACTCGATCACGCTGCCGCCGCCCTCGTCGGGCACGCCGATCCCGGTCGCGTCGCCCGTCCCGACCTGTTCGCCCAGCCAGCAGGCGGTCATCACCGCGCTCACCAGGTCGTCGTTGCCCGACCCCGCCGCGGCGAAGGTCTCGTTCTTCGCCTTGGTCAGCTTGACCCGGTACTTGGCGAGTTGGTCCGCCAGGCGCTTGCCCGCCGGGAGTGTCTCGTGCCAGCCGAGCAGGTCCGCTTGCAACAGCACCTGCAACAGCCCCACCTGCTCCGACTTCGGCACGTGGTACTCGCGGGTCCGCTCGTCGAAGGTGATCGCGTGCCCGCTCGTGGTGAGCACCGGGTAGAGGATCACCGGCGGCCGGGCGTCCTTGAGCAGGTCGTAGACCGGACGGCCGACACCCGTGTAGTCCACGCCGCACCGCGCGCCCTTGAGGGCCGGGTGTCCCAGCACCACGCAGAACCGCTTGACCTGGTCCGGGTACGGCACGCCGAGCGGCTGTTCGTCGAGCGCCTTGATCGCGTACCGGTACTTGCGGCGGTACACGGGGACGGGCAGCTTGATCCGCTCGACCGCGCAGAGGGCCGAATGGTCGTTCGCCTGGCCCAGGTCGATGCCGCAGATCAGGCGCATGTCAGCCCTTCGCCGCGAGTGCCTGCTCCGCGGCTTCCGTCTTCGCCGCCTGGCCGACCTGGAAGGGCATCCACTCGCAGTAGTCGCCGCCCGCGAACCCCTGGTCGGCGTCTTCGGGCTGGCGCAGCGTGACGGACGTGAACCCGTAGCTCTTACCGTTGGCGTCGAATGCGGCGAGGTTCACGCACCGGTCGCCGTGGACGGCGGTGATGAGGGCCGCGTGCGGCCGGCCCGCGACGAAGCAGAATCCGAACTCGTACTTCGCTTGCTTCGGCACGAAGAGAACAACGCGGCCGATCGTCGGCTTGATCACGATTGCACCTTTCGCAGTTCCGCCTTGCGGCGGGGGTCGTCCTTCGGGTCGGGAATCACGCGGTCGCGCTTGGGGTCGGCGGGGCGACCGCAGTAGGGGCAGACGGGCCGGGCGATCCGCGCCCCGCACCCGCGGCAGTTCTCGTTCATCCCTCCGGCGCTCCCGCGAGGACCGGGGCACCCGCGGCGGCCGGTTCGACCTCGACCGGGTCCTCGCCCTCGAGGAGCCGCACGCTGCCGTCGATCTTGTGCGTCTGGTAGAAGCCGGCGACCTTCGACGCGAGCGCGAGGTCGATGGTCTGCGCCCGGTCCTTGGTCCGCGTCCAACTCGACACGCGGCCGGACGAGGCGAAGATCATCGAGGCGTACCACAGGCCGGCGTCCGACCCGTTGTTCTTCTGGAGCGTCACGAGCATCACACACCTCAGATTGCCAGGGGCAGGAACGCGTCGTCGGCCTTGACCGCGCTCTCGATCACCTGCTTGCCGAACACCGCGTCCACCGCGTCGTTGAACACGCACAGGTACTCCTGGTCGAACCACCGCGGCGGCATCGTCGCCTTGTGCTCCGCCAGGATCGCGCGGTCGATGCGCGGGCACTGGTACGCGGTCACCGTGAAGCACGTCCAGTTGGCCCGCTTCGCCGGCGTCTCCCACAGGTCGAAGAACCAGCCCGCCTTGCCGTAGGGCGTGGTCAGCGCGAGCAGCTCGCACCGGCCCAGCACGAGCATCGGCATGACCGTGAGGTACAGTTCGTCGGACACCACCGCGGCCTCGTCGATCACCACCGCGTTCGGGGTGAACCCCTTCGACGACTTCGCCACGTCCGACTTCGCCCGCACCTCGCTCCCGTTGGCCCACTTGAGCCGCGACTCGGTGCGCGACACGAGCGGCACCGGGCACCCGAGCGCGTCGTTCATCTCCGCGACGTACCCGAGCAGCTCCTTCGACTGGTCCTCGGTCGGCGCGAACAGCAGCGTCTTCCAGTTCGGCCGCGTCAGGCTCTGCCCCGTGATCCGACACGCCGTCGTGCGGGTCTTGCCCGAGCGCCGCGTACACAGGGCCGCGATCTGCCGGGCCGGGCACGCGATCAGCTCCCGCTGCCACGGGTCAGGGGCGAGGCCCGCCGCCGTCATCGGCAGCGTCGGGTCCGCCCGCAGCCGGCCCAGGGTGCGCCGGGTCTCGTCCGTCGCCAGGGTCGCCGCCGCCGCCCGGAGCCGCGCCACTTCCGCCTTCAGGCTCGCCAGTGTCGCCATCGAGTGGTCCGCCCCGCCGTTCCACGAGCGCGCGGAGTTCGGCGACTTCCGCTTCGAGTTCGGCCACCGTTTGGACCGCGAACACCTGCGTCAGCACGAAGGACGCGGCCTTGAACATCGTCGCGTCGCCCTTGCCGTCCATGCACAGGTCGAGGGTCGCCAGCGCCTTTCGGCCGCGCCGGAGCAGGCCCGCGGCGAGTTCGTCGGCGAGTTCCCGCCGCGCCTGTCGCAGGCCCGCCTTGAACTCCGGGCGCTGGAGCCAGCGGCGGAGGGTGGACGGATCGACCCCGACTTCGGCCGCGGCCTCGGCGTGCGTCCCCTTCTCCAGCAGTGCCCGTATCGCGCGCTCCTGCTGTGGGCTAAGCTCAGGCGTCACATGGGGATCACTCACTCGGCGGCACTTCGGGGACCGCGCACATCCGCGCAGGGAATCAGGTGGTCAGGATGGGGCCGGGGGTTGCCCGGAGGGGAGACGGGAGGGAGGTCTCACGCGGGCGGCAGCCTGCCGTGTTGCGCGTAGTGGAGCAGGTGGGCCGAGAGCAGAAGCGCGGCGGCGCGGTCCAGCGGGCACGCACTCGCGCTGAGCAGCACGGCCGGGCGCGTGTCGCCCTCGGTTCCCGTCTCGCTCAGGTGAACGCGCCCCTCGGGGCCCGCGACCGTCACGAACCGCTGGCCCCAGATGCTCTCGTGGTCGCTCCGCGGGCCGGGCGCATCGGGTGACACGTCGTTCACAGGCCGCGCTCCCGTTTGAACCGTGTGTAGGCGTCGTCAACCTCGGTGTACTTCGTCTTCGCGTCCTCGTCACCGGGGTTGCGGTCGGGGTGGTACAGCTTCGCGAGTACCCGATACCGGGCCGTCACGTCGTCAGTGGAAGCGTAAGCGGGCACGCTCAGCACCTCCCACCAGCACCGCGACGAGTTGGCGGTCGGGGCGCTCGATGGCCCCGGCGGGAGCTGGGCAAAGCCGCGGAACGCCGCTTCCACCATGTCACCCGTTCCCCACCGGGCAATCCCGCGAAGCGCTTCGATGGTGTGCCGGACGCCCTGCATGTTGTCCTCGATCCGGTTCCACCGGTCGCACGCAAAGCACACGTCGCGATCCTTGTAGCGGAAGTACACCGCGACCCCCGGCTCGGCGGGTTGGGCTTGCCCGGCCAGCGGAATGCCGTCCTGCCGGAGCTTCAGGTTCGTCGAGAGGATCACGTTCTTCGCGCCGAGGAGCTTCAGCTCGTTCAGCAGCTCATCCCGCACGCGCGCGAAGCTCTGCACCTTGAACTTGCTCCGGGCCGGGTAGCGCGTGCGGGAGCGGCCCGCGGGCCACGTCAACGGGTATCGGGTCGCGTCGCTCACGGTCGTGTTCCTCCAAGAGTTGTTCCAGGTGGTCGCACACCGCCGCGACCGCCCACGCAATATCGCCCGTGCCGAAGGCCCTCGCCGCCAGCAGCGTCCGCACGGTCGCCAGGTCGCGGCCGACCGCCGTCACGCCTTGTCTTCCGGGATCATGTCGTATCCGTGGAACGCACAGGCCGTGCACTGGAGCGTCCCCTGCCGCGGGTTCATGCCCCAGCTCTCCCACGGCCCCTCGCGGCGGCACCGCGGGCAGACTAGCACGAGCGGTTTCACGCGGTTGGTTGTCACCTGCCGCCGCTCCAGCGCGTGAACCAGACAGAGGAACGCGCGGCGGTATCCGCACTCGCTGGGGTGTGTGCCCGGCACCGTCGCGTCGGGAACCGAGTCCTCGTACCGGGCCGGTTGTTCGCAGCGTTCGCACTTCATGCTTGTACCTCATCGAACAGGGACACCGCCTTGTAGCGGGTTCGCTGGCATCGGCCGCTGTCGCGTGACGCAGCTCGCACGCTGGCGTCCTCGGCCTCGCTCAGGTCCGCGACCGCGGGCGTCCACCACGTCTCGATACCCGCGTCGTTCACCCGCGCGAGCGTGAAGCCGGCCGCGCGGTAGATCGTGCCCTTGTGCAGCTTCGTGTCGCAGTAGGACAGCACCGCGCGAATCCGGTACGGCTCGTCCACCCACACCGGCGGCCAGGCGAGCAGGTAGTCCCATCCGACCCGCGCGAGCGCCGTGCGGATTGTGACCGACGCGAGCGTCGAGCGCCAGCAGCGTTGCCGGTCCGTGAAGCCGGGCAGGTGGTCGGCCGAATAGAGCCTCCCGCCCGGCTGCACGTCGGGGCTGAACCAGACGCGGGAGAGGTTCAAGATTTCCCAGCGGTCGTAGGCGGCCCGCCCGCCCGCCACCTCCTCGTGCCCGCCGTAGGTCAATCCCCCGTCGTAGCAGCGGGTCGATTCCGGCCGCCCGAACCAGAGGCAGCCGACCAGTTCCGTGCCGAGCCGCACGACGTAACAGAACGGCCGGCCGCGCGGGTCCGGCGCGGAGTGCAGGTAGTGGCGAGCGACTACCTGACGCGCCGCCCAGTCCGTTTCCGCCGCGGTTGCCGGTTCGACGCGGATCATGCCGCGGCCCTCGGAAACTCTCGCACGCGGAGGTCTTCGGGCCATTCGGCCATGTCGCCGCCTTTGGCGTTCTTCAGCCGCAGTTCAATCGTGTCTTCGCCCGGTCCCTGACAATGGGATTTGCCGCCGCCGGGGAACTGGTCGAGCGGGTCGAGGATGCTGGTCGCGTGGATCACCGCGCCGAGCTGCTTCACGAAGCACGCCACCCCCGCGGCACGGCACTGTTGCACGAGCGAACGGCCCCACTCGACCGCGAACGGCCGCGCCCCGTGCCCCGACTCGCCGCCGACAATTGCCCAGTCGATGCCCACCGGCCGCGAGAAGTGCTGGTACTGCTCGTCAGCGTCACCGAGATACGGCCGCAAATGCAACGCCCCCAGCAGCGGTTCGCAGGACAGGAACCGAACCGCCGCGGGCGTCGCGAGCAGGTGCGGAATGCGTTCGTCGGCCGCGGCCTGGTTCTCGACGGACACGCCGAGCCAGATGTTGCGGATCGGCCCCGACCCCGCAAATGCGGCTGAGAAGTCGTCGAGCTTCAGCCGGGCGGTATGAGACTGCCGTTGCCGCGCGAGCATTTCCGAGAGGTCCATCACCTTCGCCGCGATCTTCCGCTTTCGATCCGGGTTGCCGAAATAGTCCCGCATCAGGTCGGCGCGCTTGGTGAGGATTTGGAAGGTCACGTCCCGGCGCATCGCCATCGTCGCGAACAGCGTGTCGAGCAGGTGGTCGGGCACCCACTCACCGAACACGTCGGTCATGTCGCCGAGGAAGCACTTCGACCCGGCGACCGGCTTCCCAGCGATCTTCTTCGCCGTGAGGATGTGGTACAGTTCCTCTTCGGCAAGGAACGGCGTCAACTCGGCCATGTTCGCGCGGGTGAACGGTTTGCCCCGCTCCCAGTGGTGCGCGATGGCCTCGCTGTAGCAGTTCGCGCACCCGCTGCTGTGCTTCACACAAGCCCACACCACCTTGCCGTCGGGGGTGCGGTACTGAAGCGGGTTGCTCGACAGGCCGGGTTCTGTGGTGCCGTCGGGCAAGTGGTTGGCGGTCCATTCGATGTCGGTGCGCTTCATGCGGTCTCCTTCGCGGGTTCGGGTTCCGCCTCGAACCGGCTCGCGCAGAGGAACGCGCGGAACTGGTCGAGCGTGGTCGGGTTGTTCTTTGCGCCCTTCACGGCCTGATTCGCCGCCCGCATCAGCTCCATCACGGCGACGAGAGCCGACTGCGCGATGCCGACCGTCTCGCGGCCGTGGTCGTGCTGGTAGGCGATCATGTCCACCGAGCACTGCCGGGCCTCATACACCTTCTCCGAGGTCTCGCCGTCGAGTTCCCGCAGTGCGGCCCAGAGCCACAGCAGCGTGGGGGCGTGCTTGTCGCGCCCCAGGAGAACGAATAACGGTTCGTCCGGCTCGGCGTTCGCGTAGCAGTCGAACGCACCGGGGTTGGCTTTGGTTCCCATCAAGCTTTCTCCTTCACGTTTCGGGTCAACAACACCTCTTCCGACGCGACTTCGTTCGTCTGCTTCCGCCCCTCGAACCGGTGCCACGTCCACAGCGGTTCGGGGTACAGCTCGCGGATGAGCGGGTGATCGTAGAACCGCACCACGACCGCACACCGCTTGAAGCCGGCGAGCTTCTTCGCGAGCGCCCGCTGATCGGCCTCGGCGAACGTGTACTTGTAGCCGTCGCCGACATCCGGGAAGGGCGGATCGCAGTAGACGCCGTGCCCCGTCACGTCCTTCACGTCGGCGAGGAACTTCAGCACGTCCATGCGGACGAAGTTGCACCGGCGCATCACCTCGGACCACGCCGCGAGTCCCGCCGTGGCGTTGCGGAATCGGGTCGCGCTGTCACCGCCCCCGGCATCCCAGCGCACCGAATGCGGGGCCGTGAACTCGCCCCTCGTGCCCGCGCTGCCGCTGCGACTCATCCACGCGCAGACGAAGTAATCACGCGCCCATTCGAGATCGGGATTCGTCACACGATCACTGCCCCCGAACCATTCATCGCCCGCCGCGGCCTCGCGAGCGCGGCACCGCTCCTGCGCGGCACTCAACACGTCGGGATGGTGGGGCAGGGCGTTCAGTTCTTGCATCAGCGTGAAGCAGTTCGTGTAATCCGCGAGAACCGCCGCGAGGTTCAAAACGTGCGCGTGCAGGTCGTTCACCACAACCGTAGATGCGGTAAGGTGAAGTAGCTCGCACATGCCGCCGGCGAACCCGACGCCGACCCAGCGGCAGCCGGCCAGGGCCGCGCCGACGTTGGCCGCGAGCGTGCGGTTTGAGCCGAACCAGGGAGCAACGCAACTGTAAGCGGGGCGATTCATGGGTTCTCCTTCCGTTGCCGGGCCAGTCTCGCTCGCTTCAGATCGTTGCACCGCTTGTATTCGCACCTCTTGCAGCGGATCGCGAGTCCGTCGGGCTTACGCTTGTCGCGGGCCATCTCCTCAACCGGCTTGGTCAGGTTGCACCCCCGGCAGGTGCGCACCGGAGAGGCGAGTCGGTCCCGATACCGGTCTTTCGCGTTCTCCGCCTGGGCGTCCCAGCGGAGGTTCGCGAGTGCGTTGTTCCGCTTGTCGGCGTCTGGGTAGTGGCACCCTTCCATACCCTCGGGGCACGGCCCCACGAACGCCTCCAGCACGATCCGGTGGACCGCGACGAGGTGGTTCCTCCCGTCGCGGAAGAGGTTGACGTGCATGTGTCCGCTGCTGTTGGGACACGCCGACAGGCGCTTCCAGGCGGACGCGAGCCGGCCTGCGGTGCGGTCGTTGCCGCCTTTGGCTTTGATGCTCCACACGGAGCCGTCATTCCCCACGCGGTAGCCGGGGAACCCTGGAACGTCGCGATACTCGGCCGTAGACTGAGGCGCAGTCATGGCGTGGCCCTTTCGCAAGAAGGGAGCGTTGTGATGAGGGCCGGCGGGTGTTGCAAGCACCCGTTCGGCCCGCTCCACTCTACCACACCGCCGCGCGCCGAACGGATGTCGGCAGCGGGGCAGGTGTATTTCGGGAGGGCGTCAATCACGCTACCCGCCTTTCCGCTTCGACCGCGAGGAAGGCCGCGACGAACTCGGCCGCGACTTCGGGGACGATGGCGTTGCCGTATCCCTTGAGTCGGCCAACGCGATTTCGGCCAGCGCGTGCCAGACGGCTTCGGGCGTTTCGGATGGCGCGCTTAGCAAGGCCTGGATCGACGCCCATTCGCCCCAGCACGGCGAGCAGCGGTCCCAACTCGCGGGGAAACCCATGAGCCAGCGGGAATGAGCCGGGTTCAACACGCCGCGCCTTCCCGTCGCGACAGGCGACGAGGGCGAAGGCATCCCAGAAGCCAACAGTGCTTGCGTCCGCAGCCGATGGTCTGCCGTCGTGGGCGTCAGCCGCGATCCCGTAGGCTCCGCAAGCCCCGCCTGAATCCGCAGCGACGGGTTCGTTTCCGGCCCGTGGCCGCCGCTCGTCGAGCGGTCGTCCGTCGCTTGCGGGGTCGCCGGCTGCGCTACTGGCGTCGGCCAACTCGCCAGCGCCGCGACCGTGTTCAGGTCCGGGCCGGACGTGCGCATCGCCTCGCGGATCGCCCCCTCTTCCGTCCGCACGCCCTTGTCCGCGTCCGCAGCCCGCGCCGTCGGCCAGGCCGACGGCGCGGGCTGCGGACCAGTAGAGCCGCTGGCGGATGTGCGGCGCGCCGACGCTGTGTGCGCCCAGTACGACCGACCCGACGGCGTAACCTTCTCCCTCCAGGTCTCCGCAAACTCCATCGAGCCAGCCCTTGCGAATCGCTCCTTCAACTTGCTCGCCAAAGACGACGTCAGGGCGGCACTCGCGGACGAGCCGGAAGAAGTCGGGCCAGAGGTGGCGCGGGTCGTTCTGGGCTTCGCCCTTGCCGGTCGACGAGAATGGCTGGCACGGACAACTGCCGGTCCACACGGGGCGGTCGGCGGGCCATCCGGCGAGCCGCAAGGCAAGCTCCCAGCCGCCGATTCCGGCGAAGAAGTGGGCGCGTCCAAATCCGCGAACGTCATCTGCCTGAACGTCTTTGATGCTTCGCTCATCGACTTCCCCCGGCGGTATCAGCCCCTCGCGGATCAGCTCGCGCAGCCACGCGGCGGCGTGCGGATCGAACTCGTTGTAATACGTGGGTCGCACGCTATGCGGCCTCGGGCGCGGTCGCCGGATGCGCCGGGCCATCGAGCGGGTTGAGCCGCCTGCCGCAGGCGTTGCAGTGCCAGTACCCGTCGCGCCCCGACTGGCTGTTGTGGACGCAGTGGCCGCACGCCTCGCAGAACACGAAGCCGAACCCGTCGAGGTCGCGGCTGGTCGCCTTGCACTTGGGGCACTCGATTTCGGGATAGTCGTCACACACGGGCATCGGGTCTCTCCGTTTGGGTTCGATGATAGCGCCCTGAGGGGCGCGGCTAACCATCTCGGTTGTCAGCCCGCAAGCGGCTCGCCGACGGGTTCCGTTCCGACCTCCAGCGCCGCTTCCGCCTGGCACTTCACCCGGCCCGCGGCGTCCGCGATCCGGGCCAGTTCGCCGGTCAGCCCGGCCAGGCCGCCGGCGAGCACGAACCTCACCGCCTCGCCCACCTGCCGCGCCCCGCGCTCGCTCCACCGGTCGAGCTTCACCCCGCTGGCGGCCTCGAACGCCGCGACCTGGTTGAGCAGCGCGTCGCGCTCCCGGTCGGCCTCGGCGCGGGCCGCGACCAGCTTCGCGCGGTAGGCCTCGGTCGCCCGGTCCTGCTCCTCGCGCCGCGCCTTCGCGACCCGCCGCCCGATCTCGGCCTCCGGGGTCACCACGTCCACCGCGGCCCGCATGACCGCCGCGACGAAGCCCCAGGCCGGCTCCTGGGCGTCCCTGCACGGCGCGGCGGCCGCGATCACCTTCACGGTCTCGCCGGTCGCGTGCATCAGGCCCCACGCCGCCGGCAGCTCGCCCTTCGCGACGATGGCCGGGTCGCTCACGACGAGCCACCACTCGCGGCAGTACCGGCCGATCTCCTCGGCCTTCGCCGCCTCCTTGAGCTCCTTGAGCCAGTCGGCGCGGCTGTCCTTGAACTCGAACCCGACCGCCCCGATCCCGCGCGACGGCCACAGGCTCACCGCGAGCGCGTCGGCCGTGCGGACGCGCCGGGAGAAGCCGGTCGCGTTCCGCACCTGGGGGAGCAGGGCGTAATCCTGCCCGCCGTACCGGGGGCGCAGGCAGTCGAGGAACTCGTGCTCGGTCATGGTGTCGGCCTCGTGGTGTCGGTCGGTTCGCTCCGGGCCGCGGCCTCGGCCCGCGCGACGGCCCCCGTGAGCGACGAGGCCAGGGCGCGGGCCTCGTCCACGGTCAGCCGCCAGCCGCGCTCGTTGACGGTCTCGGAGTGCAGCACCACGCGGGTCACCCGCGCGGCGTCGGCCCGCGTGCGGGGCGGGGAGTGTTCGGCCCGGACTTTCACGCGGCCACCCGGCTTCCGCCCTTCAGCCACGCGCCGATCTCCTTCACCTCGCCCGACCAGTAGCCCGACATCCGCCGCGCGAGGAAGGCCGCGTAGAGCTGGTCGACGATCTCGGCCAGGTCACGGACGTGCTGGAGCCGGCCCAGCTCCTGGTCCCGGTGGCCCTCGGTCTTCTCCGCGGACGGCAACTTCGCACCCGACACCGCCAGCGTCTCGGCGTCGAGCTTGAAACTGAACTGCTCCCCGTCCCGGACGACGGTCAGCGCCGCCTTGCGGGGGAGCTTCCCGGCCCGCGCCGCGACCTTCGCCTCCGGCAGCCGCACCGCGGATTCGCTGTTCATGGTGTCGTCGCCGGTTACCCCGCGCGGGCAGTCGAGCTTGATCCCGCCGCTGAACATGAACGTCACCTGCCCGCCGTCGGGGGTCGTCACGGTGTCGCCGTGGACGTCGGCGTAGTGCCACAGCCAGAGCAGGAACTCGTTGCCGAGGAACGCGGGCGCGGTGTCGTCCGGGCACCACGCGCAGTCGTCGGGGGTCGTGCCGGGCACGAACGGCGACAGGTGCTCGTGTTCGGCGCTCGGGTAGAGGGCCAGGGCCAGGCTCGCGGCCGTCACCGCGTCGAGCGGGCCGCCGACGGACTCCTGCGTCAGGTCGCCGCCGAACGTCGGCCCCCACAGCGACGAGAACCGGTCCGCGTTCTGACACCCGGTCGCGCCGAGGAAGGCCGTGTTCGTGCCCGCGTCCCACAGGCACGGCACGCACTTCCACTTCTTGAACCGGCCGTCCTTCGCCTCTTGCTCCAACCGGTCGTGGGCGGACTGCTTCGCCTCGCGCTTCTGCCGGGCGCTCGCGAACCCGCTGGGGTTGTCCTTCGACAGGGCCTTCAGGTCGATGGCGTAGTACGCCTTCAGCCGGTCGGCGGGCGGCTTGTCGGTCATCGTGCAGAGGTCAAACACCAGATGGTCGCCGTACACGTTCTTCTCCTGGGAGAAGTCGGTGTCGTGGATGTGGCGGCCGGCGTTCCAGCCGGTCTCGACGCCGTCGGCACTGGCGATCCGCTGCCGACCGATCATGCGGTCCTTGAGCCGGTCGAGGTGGGCGTCGTCGAACAGGCGCGGCTTCGGGCCGCCGATCTTGAACCGCTGGAAGGTCACGCCGCCTGCGAGGAAACTCATCGCGAAACTCCGTTGGGGGTAAGCCCGGTCGCTCAGGTGCGGCCGAGCAGGTCGATCAACTTGTCCGCGTCGGCCTCAGTCGGGCCGCGCTTGCCATCGGTCTGCACGAACGGGATGTTCAGCTTGTCGAACTCGTGATCCTCGTCGTCCACCGCGGCGTATCTGCCGACGAGGTCCGGGAGCGGGGCGGTCGGGCCGGCCTCCCGCTCCAGCCGCCACTGCTCCCGGTTCCACTCCGTCACCCAGTCGATGCACTGCCTCGCCCGCTCGTCGCGCTTCAGGTCTTTCGGGTCAACGCTCTCGTCGTCCTTGCGGGTCAGCCCGACGATCAGCCGCATGGCCCCGACTTCCGTCACCAGCCCGTGCGTGCGGAGCATGTAGCCGAACCCGCGGAGCGTCATGTCGCCGCCGTGGACGATGTACCGCCACGCGCTCGACAGCACGATCCGGCAGCCGGTTTCGCGCACCACGCGGTTCAGGTGCTTCACGCACTCGCGCCGGATGTTGCACGACTTCGCCTCGTCGTCGTACTCGTGGCCGTTCAGCACGCCGTCGATGTCGAGGAACAGGGCTTTCACAGGTCGAACCTTTCCGGTTGGCGGGCACCAGGGACGTACAGCGGGTGGCCGGGGTGCCCGCCGCTCGTCAGCCCCAGCGTGCGGGCGCTGGCCCCGCACCCGGCCAGGAGCCGCCGCACCGCACCCGGCCGCTCGAACAGCACGGGCCGCTTCGCCTTCGCGACCGCCGCGCCCCAGGCGCAGACCACCAGCCGGCCCGCGCACGCCGCCGCGATGTGGCGGTCGTTGTCCGGGCCGACCGGGTCGGCCGCGCGCTTCAGGTCGTCCGGCTCGGTCGCGCGGAACGCAAACAGGTTCACCACGGTCAGCCGCCCGCAGCCCCACGCCTTCGCGAACGCGACGCACTTGCGGATGGTCGCGTCGTCGGTCGCGCCGTCCGCGGTGCTGGGGTTCAGCATCACGAACACGGCCACGTCGCGCGACCGGTCCCACACCCGGTCGAGCCGGTAGCGGTACAGGCCGCAGGGCGACAATTCGGCGCTGGCTTCGAGGTAGTCCACAAGCGGGCCCTTCGCGGGTGGCGGCCGGGTCAGTTGAACGCCTCGATCTCGACGCCGGTGCCGTCCGGCTCGCACAGCCGCGGCGTCGCCGGGAACGGCAGGATCACGGCCGCGTCGCGCTCTGCGGCGGCCTCCGACCGGCGGGCGTGGTGCCGGGCCAGCCGGGTGGCCCTCAGCGCGAGCGTCGCCCACTGGCGGGCGCGGACCCGCTCGGCGCGGGCCGAGGCCAGGGCCGCGACCGACAGGGCGGCGGCCAGCGCGGAA
>SXGT01711463.1_pt1 | contig 21157 bp, 18 predicted proteins | sample 3176221 | NCBI WGS metagenome assembly SXGT01 (sample SAMN11356862, study PRJNA531348) | freshwater metagenome | isolation source: freshwater sample F1-120 | place: China: Fuxian Lake, Yuxi | collected 2017-12-25
CATCCTGCGTATCAATATAGTGGGTCTCGATGACTCGACCCACCCTACGTCTGAAGGTTCAACATGCCGACGATTGAAGCTGATGTGCGTGGATTCGTGACCGACAACTTTCTCTTTGGCCGCAAAAACGTGTCGCTCGCAGGGGACGACTCGCTGCTGGAGCAAGGGCTGATCGACTCGACCGGCGTGCTCGAACTGGTCTCGTTCATTGAGAACAAGTTCGAAATCAAAGTCGAAGACGACGACCTCGTGCCGGACAACCTCGACTCGATCAACCGCTTGATCGCGTTCATCGAGACCAAGCTGGAAGAAGCGAAGTAAATCCTGGAGTGCGGTGGCTCGACACCACCGGCATTCAAAGCGGCATCAAGTTCCCGACCTTGCTGCATTATGGTCGTGAAGAAAGATGCTGGTTTCTCGTCACGAGAATGCGCCATCAACTTCGTTTGTCTTTCTCCGCTTTCAGTGGAGGGCTCCGTCATGCCGGAGCACTTCAGGGGGATGCCATGCAACTCGAACAGTTTCTCGAACAAACCGCCGCGCGGATGCCGGACAAAGTCGCGCTCATTTGCGATAACCGTCGTGTCACTTATCGCGAGATCGAGACCGAGGCGAATCAAATCGCTCACGGGTTGATCGCGAAAGGCGTGCAGCGCGGTGATCGGGTCGTTCTGTTTCTCGACAACAGCGTCGAGGCAGCGATCAGTGTGTGGGCAGTGCTCAAGGCCGGGGCCGTATTCGTCATGGCGAACCCGACCACGAAGCCGGACAAGCTGACTTATCTGCTCAACAATTCGCGGGCGTCTTGCCTCATCGCGCAGAGTAAACGGCTGCGTGGCTACGAAGCGATTTGGTCCGAGACTCCGCATCTGCAAAACGTGATCGTCGTCGGCGAGACCGACGAGGTCGCCGACTGCACGCAGCGGTTGTCGAGCTGGGCTGATCTCGTCGCCGAGAACAAAGAGAACACGCTGCCGCCGAAGAAGCGTTGCATCGACGTCGATCTGGCTGCGCTCGTTTATACGTCCGGCTCAACGGGCAATCCGAAGGGGGTGATGCTGACGCACGCGAACATGGTCGCGGCGAACAAGTCGATCACGACGTACCTGCGGAACACGCCTGATGACATTGTCTTGAACGTGCTCCCGCTGAGCTTTGATTACGGGCTTTATCAATGGCTGATGTGCTGCAATTACGGCGGCACTCTGGTGCTCGAAAAGTCGTTTACCTACCCGCACGCGATCCTCGACAAGATCGTGAAGCTGGGGGTTACTGGATTCCCGATCGTGCCGACGGTCGTGGCAATCCTGCTGCAAATGGATCTGACGAAGTACGACCTGTCGAAGCTGCGGTACTTCAGCAACACCGGAGCCGCGTTTCCGGTCGAATACATTTTGAAATTACGAAAACTGCTGCCCGATGTGACGATCTTCTCGATGTTCGGTCTCACCGAGTGCAAACGAGTCAGCTACTTGCCTCCCGAAGAGATTGACCGCCGAACCAGCTCAGTCGGCAAGGCGATGCCGAACTGCGAGACGATGATCCTTGACGATGAGGGGAACGAACTCGGTCCGAATGAAGTGGGCGAACTTGTTGTCCGTGGCTCGAACGTGATGAAGGGTTATTGGGAAGCTCCGGAACTGACCGCGATCCGTTTGAAGCCTGGCAAGATTCCGCACGAGATGTGGCTCTACACGGGCGACCTGTTCCGTTCCGACGAAGAAGGTTTTCTGTACTGGGTCGGCCGCAAGGACGACATCATCAAGAGCCGTGGCGAGAAGGTCAGCCCGCGCGAAGTTGAAGACGTCCTCCATCAGCATCCGCAGATCGCCGAAGCGGCGGTCGTCGGAGTCGATGACCCGGTGCTCGGCCAAGCCGTGCGAGCAGTCGTGCGACTGCAACCCGGTGCCGAGTTGACCGTCCGCGACGTGCAGTCTCACTGCCGCAGCTTCCTCGAAGATTTCATGGTGCCTCAACAAGTCGAGTTCCGTGACGCTCTGCCGAAGACGCCGAACGGGAAGATCGACAAGAAAGTTTTGGTCTCGTAGCTGAAGGCTGATGGCTGTCATCACAACATCTTCGCGAATCGGACAGGTGGCTGGGATAACGGGCATCAGCTTTCGGCCTACAGCCAACAGCCGGACATCCATCTCAAATTTCAAAGGACTTTCAATGACGACGTTGACTCAGACTTTCTCGCGTAACCTTTTGAAACTCGATGCCGCCGCTGAGGTCGCTCGCATTTGCGACTGGATGCGTGAGACCGTCGCTGCTGACTTCAAACGCAAAGGGATCGTACTGGGCCTCTCCGGCGGGATTGATTCCACGGTCTGTGCCGCACTGGCCGTGAAGGCGTTTGGGCCGAAGCGGGTCTTCGGAATCATGATGCCGGAACGGGACTCTGAAGCCGACAGCCTCGCGCTGGGAGAACTGTTGGCGGAATCGTTGGGCCTGGAATCGACGATCGAGAACATCACACCGATGCTCGATGGAGCCGGCTGCTATCAACGCCGCGATGCCGCGATTCAGAGCGTGATCCCGGAGTATCGACCGGATTGGAAGAACAAACTCGTGCTACCGCCGCTACTGGCCGGGGCGCGCTTCAGCTTGTCGAGCATCGTTGTGCAATCGCCGAGCGGCGAGCGGAAACAAGCGAGACTGACGCTTGATGCTTACCAAACAATCGTCGCCGCGACGAACTTCAAACAACGCTGTCGCAAGATGATGGAGTACTACCACGCCGATCGCCTGCGATACGCCGTGATCGGGACTCCGAATCGGCTGGAATACGACCAGGGCTTCTTCGTGAAGCAAGGGGACGGCGCGGCCGACATCAAGCCGATCGCGCACCTCTACAAGACACAGGTCTATCAGTTGGCCGATTACCTCGGCGTCCCCGAAGTGATTCGGATGCGACCACCGACCACCGACACCTACTCGCTGCCACAGAGTCAGGAAGAATTCTTCTTTAGCGTGCCTTACGACAAGCTCGACTGCTGCCTGTTCGGCTTGAATCACGGCTTCGATGCGGCCGAGGTCGCAGCTGAGATTGAGTTAGGCGTTGAGCAAGTGCAGTTCGTCTACAACGACATCGTGTCGAAGCGCAAGGCGACCGACTATCTGCATCGTTCGCCTGAATTGATTGAGCGGGTGTTGGCATAGTTCGTCTCACGAAAGGAAATCTCAGTCGCGGGAGCGACTGAGCTACGTAGGCGAGTCACTCCTGCGACTCACATTCAGACGCTTGTGATTCCAAGAATCGAAAACTGACATGTCCGCACTCGCAACTTCCACATCCTGGCGAATCACACGGCCAACGGTTGCCGAACTGCGAGAGCCGCTGCTGGAACTTTGGCATCGCAACTTGCCAGGCGCGTCGCGAGACCGCTTCGAGTGGCTGTACGGCACAGGCCGCGCCGAGTCATTGTTGTTGGGCGGGCGGCCGGTCATCGGGTCCGCGGGGCTCATGCGGCGGCGATTCTCAATCGCGGGTGAAGTGGCCAAAGGGGCCGCGGCGATTGACTTGAATGTCGATGAGCAGCAGAGGTCGGTTGGTCCAGCGATGACGTTGGCCCGCGCGGTCATGAAGCTCGCGGACGAAAGCGGCTGCTCGTGCTTGTATGGCTTTCCCATTCCACGCGCGGCCGGCGTACTGAAACGTTGCGGTTATCGACAGATCGGCGAAGTCTCCAATTGGACGAAACTGCTACGGTGCGAAGCCAAATTGCGGACAGTTCTAAGATCTCCGCTTGCCGCGAGGCTGGCGGCTCCGTTGGTGGATGTCGCGTTGCGCTGGAAGTCGCCAGAGCGTGCTTGGCAACTGCCTCGGCAAGTCGTGGTCGAAACTCCCACCACGTTTGACGAACGATTCAATCGGTTGTGGCAGGCCGCGACTCCGCGATTCGGTGTGCTCGGCGAACGCTCGGCGGATTATCTGAAATGGCGATTCTCGAAGTGCCCCGAGCTGAAGTACGAGTGCTTCGCGCTATCAGGACGTGGCTGCGGAGAATTGTTGGGGTACATCGTCTGGTATCGCTCGGACGAGTCGATCTGCATCGCCGACCTACTGGCCGTCGATGACGCAGCGACGGAATTGCTCTTGGCCGAGTTCACTCGGCACGCCCGCCGGCTGCGAGCGGACGCGATTCGGCTGGCCTGCTTTGCCGCGCCCCGATTCTATGAGCAATTGGAAGCCGCCGGGTTTTCGCGACGTCAGGATTCGTATCCGGTCCTGGTGCGGATGTCCGATGACGTCGCTGACTGGTATCTGACAATGGCGGACCATGACACCGATGTGTAGGTCAGCCTTTCCAGGCTGACCCGCTGAAGCCATCAACCTTTCACTCCGAGGGGTCAGCCTGGAAAGGCTGACCTACAGCATGGTTTCCAAACGTAATTTGCTCGCTCACACACTCGACGCGACCGGTTGTGCTCGCGTGTTGCGTGCCGCTCGGCCGTGGAATGGCGTCTTGTTTTGGAACTATCACCGGATCGGTGACGCGGCTGGCTCGGTGTTCGATCCGCATCTCTTCAGCGCGACGGCTGAGGATTTCGATCGGCAAGTGGCGTTTCTCAAGCAGAACTTCGATGTGATTGGCCTGAACGATCTGGAGCAGGCGATCAATCAGCCGCGCGGCCAATTCGTGATGCTGACGTTCGATGACGGCTACCGCGACAACTTTGAGTTGGCCTTTCCAATTCTGAAATCGCACGGTGTGCCAGCGACGTTCTTCATCGCCACCGGATTCATTGATCGTCCGCGGATGCCGGTGTGGGATGAGCTCGCCTGGATGCTGCGGACAACGCACGTGAAGACGCTGGCGGCAAACGAGTGGCTGCCGACGTCCGTGTCGCTCTCTGACCAACCTTTTCGTCGGCTGTTGGCTGTTTACAAATCGTTGGGGACGGAATTGACCGAGATGTATCTCGAATTCCTGGCCGACTCGCTGGGAACCGGCCGCTGCCCAATTTCACTGGCCAGCGAGCAATGGATGCAATGGGACATGCTCCGTGAGATGCACGCCGGCGGCATGACCTTCGGCGGGCACACGGTCAATCATCCGATCCTCGCCAACTCCACGGCGGACCAGCAGGACTGGGAAGTCGGCGAATGCCAGCGGCGATTAGTCGACGAACTCGGCAGCCGCATCGAAGCTTTCAGTTATCCGAACGGCAAGCGGGGCGACTTCAACGAGTTCACTCGCGCGGCGTTACGCAGTCACGGCTATCGCTGGGCCTTCAACTACAGCGGAGGTTACTGCCACTCCGGCCATGCGGACCATTTCGATCTGCCCCGCACGGCCGTCGAATCCGACATCAACCTGTCGCTCTTCCGAACAGTAGCCACCCTGCCGCAGTTCTTCAGTTAGCTCGTTCCGGTAAGGTAGGACTGGCCACAGTGGGCTTGCCGGGACGCTGCTGAAACTTCGGCAGGAGTCGCCGCAAGTCTAAGCGACCTGGTTTCGGTTCCGATTCGACAGCAGTCTCGGAGTGGGTGGCAAGCTGCGGTTCGCCCGGCGGATCGTGAGCGATCAATTGCAGATCATCAAACTGCACATCGCCGATTCCATGCAGCGTCAGTGTCAGCATGTAGGGGCCATCGACATAAGCTTCTCGAAGCATCTCAAAGCGTTGCCACTCGCGCTTCTCACGCCAGTGCCATGCTCCGGAATTGCCAGTCAAGTTGTCGCTGAGCGTCACACCATCGAGGCTGCCGGTGATCGGTGTCGTGAGTCGGACCCAACCACTGACATGCAGGACTTGTCCGGCTCGGATCGCCACCGGCGGCGCGGTGACGGTGATGGGAGGCGTGTCGATCACGCTGGGAGGATCGCTGTTGGTTTCTGGCGTGGCCACGAGTCGCAAGCAGCGGCCTTCACGTCCGGTCGCGGCGAGAACCTGCACGGCGGCACGGACACCGGAGGGTGGAGTCATCTGTTGCCAACCGATGCGGGACAACGCCGGGAAGTCGAGCACATCAAAGTTCCCCTTCGCATACAAGTTTTCGGAACCGCGAGTCGCCGATTTGCCGAGCTTCTCGATCAATCGCCAATGATCCGGCAGCGTTTGAAAACAAAGTGTGTGCGGACTGCCGACCGGGGAGGCCAGTCGATGTGTCGCCGTTTCCCAATGCGCCTTCTGCAATATGCGCAGAGCTTGTAACGCGGCCTGGCTGCGAAGCGTGGCTTCATCAAACTTCTTCCGCAGTTGCACAACGTCCGGCGAGTCCGGAGATTTCCGCTGCCCTCTTTCACGAGCTTGCAAGATCGCACGGTTGAGGGCTTCGCCAGGGAAGATGGACTCGGCTTCTTGAATCAGCCGACGTGCTTGATCCAACAACAGCGGAGCGTCTGGCTGGCCGGCTCCGAGTTTCGTCAAGACGTCGTCGGCGATGCGCACGCGATTGAGCTTCGCTTTGGCCAACTCCATCCAGTTCCGTGCGCTCTGAGCCTGCATCGCTTCCATCTTGCGTTTGAGATCGTCGATCACGCTGCGATCGGAGGTGACGACGATCGCGGTGGTCGTGTCGAACGCTGGCAGCTTCACTCGTCGACCACCGGGAATTGGTTCGCTGGATAAGTTGACGACGCGCGTGGTCGTGACCTCCCAGGCCGACGCGGTGTCCGACACGCTGGCGACGTCAATCGTCGCGCCGGGGGCGGCGAGTTGTCCGGGGACGAACTGCGCGTCGTTCTCGTACCAGATCGGCAACAGCAGCGTGGCTTTATCGGTACGGAAAACCGCCGCTTCCAACTCGCTACGAATGCGAGACTCATAGAGCACCGTCGACGCGTGAGCCGCCAGACGCGCTTCATTCTCCGCACGTGAGATCGCCGAATTCCGAAACGCCACGTTATGAGAATTTACCCCTCGTCCGGGAGGCGCAGTGATCTTGAACGGCCGCTGTTCGACCAGCGAACCGGCCGCCAGGAAGTCTTCCAGCAGTGCCAGTTCCAAATTCAATTGTGCAATTGCGAGTCGTCTTTCTTCCGCTCCGGGGGCGGCGGAATCCAGCGAGTCGCTCACCGAAAAACCCAGCCCGCGGCAGCCGGCCGCCAACGCGCTGTAAGCCTCTAACCGGATTTGTTCGGGCTCGATGATGATCGGAATCCGCCCCGCCGCTTGTCGCTGCTGAGCCACCTCCGGCAACGGTTCCGTCGGCAGCCAGGTGAATAAGAAAGTCCCAGGACGAGCGAGCTTGCGGTGCTGATCCAAGGATTCGCGATACGTTTTGAACGAGGTCGCGGAATTCAGCACGTTCCGACTGGTCCCAAGCATCGACGTGTACCGCGAGTAAATCCGCTCGCCCCCCGTGACATCCAACATGATCGGTCGATGTCGTTCGCGGTCGGCGCTCTGCACCTGCGAAATCCACTGCAACACGTCGCGCTGTGCTTCTGTCGGCAACGCGACTCCCATATTCCACGCCAGCACGTTGTCCCACTCGCGAGGGATCGGCAACAACCCAGCCGTATTGCTGTCGAGTTTCTTGCCGGTCGACGCCCGCAACTGCGGCGGAGCCGCGGTCGCGAACATACCTTGCTGCTTCAAAGCTCGTTGCAAGGGGACGTCATCCGCTTCGGGGATCCAAATGACGTTGAAACCGTCATCGCGTAAGCCGTCCAATCGCTCGCCGTGATACGCCAGCAGTCGAGGAAAGAACGGCCGACCATTCACCAGGAGACGATCCAATTGAAACGACACCGGCCACGGTGCCGCTTCCTCGGTGTTCTGAACAAGCTGCACGTCAGACTTTGCGATCGGTTTCACGAGCGGTCCGAATCGCAAATCGTCCAAGAGCAATTCTGTCTTGCCGGCTTCCAGCGAGACTTCCAGACGGACGCGATCCACAACCGGCTGATTCAAATTGAGCGACGTTGGTCGCAACTCGGCACGCAGTAACCGCGATTGCTCTTGGATGGCCTTCGAGGTCGTTTGGACGGTCAGTTCTTGCCAGCTTCCCAACTTGGTGTAGGTGTCGCCGTAAAAGACCGTTTTCAGTTGCGAGCCACTCGTGCGCGGATCGGTCTGTCGAGGAAAGACCACGCGCACTCCAACTCGAATCGAACCGCCCGTTCCACGCACCATCAGCTTGAGCTTGAGGTCGTCGATGACTTGGGCCACTGGCAGTTTGTGTTCGAGGATGATGCGGGCCGGACCGCGGTTGCTCCGCAGCATGAAATACTCGGCTCCATCTCCACGAAACGCCGCCTTGGGATTCTTCAGTCGTCGTTGATCGGGAGGGGCCAACTCCCCCTCCGCGATGCGAAGCGACCATGAGGTCTGATCGTCTTCAAAGCCGTCGACGTGCTCGTCTGACCGCGCGGTCAACGCGGAAAGCGATAGCCAAAGCGCAACACAACCCCACAGCCAACAACGTGGCCGAGCAGTTCGAGGAGTCGCTTCCTGCGTGAACGATCCGTCCATGAATTTTACGCGACCGGAACAACCGGACTTCCGCCGGCTGGGTTTTGTTTACTTTGTGAAACAGTCGTGTGTTGCGTCGTTGCCATCCGGCTGAACATCCGGCAAGAACGGTTCTGCCTGTCGTCTCGCCGTAAGTTCGGGAATCTATTAGAGGTTGCAATACGAGCCAAGATGAGGTCTGCGTTAATCGTTGCGACCGACACGACCGGAACGGCGGCGTCTGAAAAGACGCAACTCCTGCGGCATCAACGCGATTAGAGTTTCTGCTTGTAGAATCGCACCACGCGGCACAGAATCTGAACTCACTTCGGCCGGAATAATCCAGGAGCCCCCTACCATGGCCACCACGCCACGATTTCCCGACACCGGTGAGAGCGATTTGCCTCGCGAACTTGTTGACCTCGCCCAAAAGATCGCCGAGTTGCCCGCGCCGCTGCAAAAAGATTTGGAATCGGCGTACTGCCGAGTCGTCGAATCGGTTCGCCGTCGCCGTCGCATTCTGGCGTTGGTTCAAGAAGCGCTCTCGCAATTGCGGCTCGACATCAAGTATTTGATGTTCGATCTGGAAGCGACTCGCAAGGAGCGCGACGAGCTCAAATTGCAGACGGAACAAGACTAATCGGTCACGCCTCCGAGATCGCAATCATCATTCGGTGATTACCGCAACGGCTTCGATTTCGATCAGCCAGTCGGGGCCAACCAGAGCTGAGACCCCTACCAGCGTGCTGGCGGGCGGGTGCTCGGCCCAGACGTAACGGCTGCGAACTTCGCGGATGATCGGCACGTGCTCTGGCTTGAGCCCCACCACGAAGAGGCTCGTCTTCACCACGTCACGAAACGTCGCCCCGGCTGCGGCCAACGCAAGCGAGACATTGTGGAACGCTTGCTCGGTCTGAGCCTTCATGTCACCTCGACCAACAACTTCACCGCGCTCGTTGATACCAACTTGGCCCGAGATGTGAATCGTTTTGCCACCCGTCGCACAAACGACGTGCGTCCAACCAAACGTCGGGCACAACTGCGGCGGGTTGATGAATTCAACGTTCATGTGGAAATCCTTTCGAGTTGAGATCGTAGGACAGGTTAGCACCGTAGGATGTGGTTGAGTCATCGAGGCCCGCCACAAACAACGGTCTGCATTCTGGTGGGTCTCGATGACTCGACACCACCCTACTGCAATGTTTGAAAGAGTCCGCCAACTCTGATTCCAATGCTTGTGTTCGCCGTGTGGCGACAGTCGAATGCCCGGCATGATTTCCACTGCGATGTTGACGGACTTGGCCGCGTGGCGCAACAACCTCGAACCGGCGGGCGACTGGCCGGCTCGACAGATGGCTCAGCTGGCCGAGGCGGGCGTGTTCGGCTGGCTGATTCCTCGGCGATGGGGCGGCAGCGAACTTGAGGAACCGGATCTTCTCAACGGGTACCTCGAACTGGCAGACGCTTGCCTGACGAGCGCGTTCATCCTGACACAGTTCAACTCGGCCGTGCAGAAGCTGGTGACTTGCGGCCACGCGGAAATTCAAGAAGCATGGCTGCCTCGATTGGCTCGCGGAGAATGTTTCACGACGGTGGGCATCTCGCACCTGACGACGTCACGCTCGCGCGGCCCCGGTCCGGCGGTGGTTGCTCAGCCGGTTGTATCCGGCTTTCGGCTGAGCGGTCGGATTCCGTGGGTGACGGGAGCAATGGCCGCTCAATTGATCGTGATTGGCGGGACCACTCCTAGCGGAGAGCAACTGCTCGCTGCGATTGAAACCACCGATCCTGGTTTGAAGGTCGCCGCCCCGTTGCCGTTTTTGGCGCTGAAGGCGTCGAAGACGGGACCGATCGAATTGCATGATCTGTCGATCCGCCCGGAGCAAATTGTCGCCGGACCTGCTCACGAGGTGCTGAAGATCGGCAGCCGTGGCGGAACCGGATCGCTGACGACGTCGGCACTCGCATTGGGCACCGCCCGATCGACGCTGCGAGCACTGCGTGACGAGTTGGAACAGACACCGAGTTTGAATCTCACGATCTCACAACTGACGGATGAAGGACGCCTATTAGAGCGTGCCTTGTTGGCCGCGGGGCGTTGTGAACCAGAGGCATGGTCGGCAGAGCAGATTCGGTTGCGAGCGAATTCGTATGTCACTCGATTGGCTCAGGCTTATCTTGCCGCCGCGAAGGGGACTGGCTTTGTCAGCGGGCATTCCGCCGAGCGCGCGATTCGCGAAGCGATGTTCTTCTATGTCTGGTCCTGTCCGCAGTCGGTGGTGCATGGCAACCTGCAAGAACTGGCGTGTCCTGATGCCTCCTGGTGAGGCTTTGAAATTGCGCTATTGGACACGGACGGATGCGTATTTGTAGCCGAAATCGTCAGATTTCGGACGTCGCGCCATCGACCTCCGAAATCTGACGATTTCGGCTACATCCGCAGCGACTTCAGTCGAAACGCGCAACTTCAAAGTGGTGAGGATAGCACTACCGACCACTTCCTTAAGAACTCGTTGCGAGTCCGTGTCGGCACCAGTAGATTGGCCGCGCTTGATGCGTTCCTCAGTCGCGAGAGGTTTCGACCATGCTGACCATCGCCGGATCGGAGTCCCAATTCTGCGATGGAATGTCGCGCCGCAGTTGTCTGAGCATTGGCGGACTGGCACTGGGTGGACTGGGACTGCCAGGAATCCTGCGAGCCGAAGCGGCCAGCGGTGCGAAGAACCCGGCGAAGGGGATCATCATGGTCCTGCTGCCCGGTGGCCCGACGCACTTGGATACGCTGGATTTGAAGCCGGACGCTCCGGCAGAAATCCGTGGCGAGTTTCAGCCGATCGCTACGAACGTGCCGGGGATCGAGATCTGCGAACTGCTGCCTCGGCTGGCGTCGATGACCGACAAGCTGACGCTCATTCGCTCGCTGGTTGGCTTCCGTGACGATCACAACACGCATTGGTGCTCGACCGGTTGGGAGTCGCATCCGCCGATGGTCTCCTCGGCCATCGTGCCTGGATATCCTCCGGGCGATTGGCCGTCGATGGGATCGATCCTTTCCAAACAATTCGGACCGCGCGTACCGGGTGTTCCGCCGGCCGTCGATCTGACACCCATTGACCCCGACGCGCGATTCATTCTCCGCACGCCGCCGACTCAACCGGGCTATCTCGGCGCGGCGCATGCCGGCTTTGAGGTGCAGGGAGTCGACCCCCGGAACATCACGCTCAATGGAGCAAGCCTGCGTCGCCTCGCCGATCGCCAAGCGTTGTTGTCCAGCTTTGACCAATTCCGCCGAAAGGTCGATCGCGGCGGACTGATGGACGGTCTCGAAGAGTTTCATCGGCAGGCGTTGGAAGTCCTCACATCACCGCGTTTGGCGGATGCGCTCGACCTGAGTCGCGAAGATGGTTCTGTTCGCCAGCGATACGGCCTGGATCGCCGTTATCCGAACGAGCGTGGCGGCAAGACGCTGTTGGATCAGTTCCTCTTGGCTCGGCGAGTGATTGAAGCGGGGGCTCGCTGCGTCACGCTGGCCTTTACTCGTTGGCCGTTCGGACGCATGTTGTCGGGAGACTTCAACTGGGACTGGCACAAAGACATCTTCACCGAAGCTCGCGGGACTTTGCCGCTGCTTGATCTCGGCCTGTCGGCGTTGATCCAAGATCTCGAAGAGCGCGGCCTGCTGGATGACATCGCCGTCGTCGCCTGGGGCGAGTTCGGCCGCACTCCGAAGATCAACCAGAATGCCGGCCGCGACCATTGGCCCAAAGTGGGGGTAGCACTCGTAGCCGGTGGCGGTCTGCGTTCCGGCCAAGTACTCGGTTCCACCACGCGCTGGGCCGAGGAACCCCTCACTCGCCCAGTCCATTTCCGCGACGTCTTCGCCACGCTCTATCAGCGGCTGGGAATTGATGTCGGCACCACGCAATTCACCGACCTCGCCGGCCGACCGCAATACCTCGTCGGCGAACACCGGCCGTTGCCGGAATTGATGCCGGCTTAAGCACGCCAAGTTCAATGCGAGGCCAACGATCACGCGGATTCGTTGTGGATGTCGCTGCTGTCGAAGTGGACCTCGAAGAGAGTCGTCACTCCGTTGCCACGCGTGCTGTAGCCTTTGCGGATGTGGACGCGCCAGACCAGACTGCCGGTCAGTTCGTCGAGATCCTGTTCGACGGTGGGCACGTAATATTCGCGCGATTCGTGCGGCGCGAGCGGCTTGTCGAGCGGCAAGTTTGCCAAGTCCCAGCCGCTGCCGCTGACGTGGTCATAGGCGATCACGATCTTGGGTTTCTGTCTGGTCTTTTGATCGGCTCGGCAGACGAACTGACTGCTCTTGTACTCGGTGTAGTTGTTGCCGCTGCGGCGGAAGAGAAGTTGATCGTCCAACGGTGCGATCTCTTGGTCCTCGGAAACATTCTCAAACCGCAACCACAGTTTGAGCACCGGGAATGTCGGTGGCCGAGTCTGCTTGGCATCGGAAAAATGCTTGAACTGAATCGGGCCGCGCGTGACCTTCAACACGGTCACCTTGATGTTGCCGAACCGCTGTGAGTCACCGATTTCCAAGTTATGCCCGGCCGTCATCACGGTTCGCGGTGGATACCACTGGAAGCCAGTCTTTTTGGCGGGAACGGGGTCGGGCAACGATTCTAGTCCGGCCCCCGCACCCCCCATTTTCATCTGGTACAGCAGCCAGCCAAAGCCCAACGTCATCGCGCTGGCATAACTTATTAAGACGGCGAACATCGCTTTGGACAAAATCATCAGATGATGGCTGCCTGGCTTGACTGGCGAGACAGCGCTCGGCGACTCGGCGAAGGAACTGACTTCCAAAGCCTCTGAAAAAGGGGGATCGCTTTCAGTAATTGCGGTTGATGCCGGACTGCCAGCGGCGACGTGGACTGGTTGCTCGGCAACGACGGTGGTCTCTCGCAAGGTGGTTGCGGAATCGGAAGCACCAAAGATGTCTGACAGTCCGGAGGGGGGTGCTTCACTGAGTTGCGCAGTGATTGGCTCACTGGCCGTCGGAGCCGAGACGGCCACAGGTTCTGGCGCGACGGGCGGCACAACGGGTTCGATTGGCGAAGCGGCAGCAATCGGTGCGGTCGTTTCGGAGACAGCCAGTTGAGGACTGAGGTCTGGTGGTGGACTCGCAGGTACGGAAGGCGGTTCCGTCGTCGCTGTTTCGGTCGCGGACGCGGCGATCAGCTTCGAGAGCGAGAAGCCGCCGTCGCTCGCCACCGTTGCAGGCGGCTCTTCGATAACGCTCGTGGATGGAGCTTGCGCTTCGGGCTCAACGCTGACCGCGATGGTGGGCACAACGGAGATCTCAACCGAAGGGGACGGCTCAGACTCTGCTCCGGTGAAGGCTCGCATCTCTTCGGTGGGGGGCGCAGGCTCGGAGTTCGCAACCACGGGAGCTGGCGCGACAGGCTCTTCAACGGCCGCCGGAATTGGTTGCGGGATTGGCTCAGGCGTAATCGAAACCGGACTGGGTTCCGGTGGAGCCTCCGGATCGGGAACGTGCAGATGTGCTCCGCAATGCGGGCAGGCCACGACGACGCCAAAATGCTCAACCAATAAATTGCCGCGGCATTGACCGCAGATCATTTCGAACGCCATACAGAACCTCTGTCGAACCCCAGTCCTGGAAACCGGCAACAAACAAATCAGGACGGTTTGGAAAACCATCCTACGGAACACCCGCGAGGTTCCACCAATCTAGCCGGAGCGATTCGTTGACGCGACCGACTCCCTCCGTTTGATGACGGCAGATAGCCAAGATCGGCACATCGCAACGAGCGGCGACCTCCTGCGGGTTCGACGCTACCAGAACCTCCTCAGTCGGAGTGGGTTCGTTAAAGACCAGCCCCGCGATCCGCAGGCCACGCTGCCGAGCGACCTCCACGGTGAGCAACGTGTGATTGATCGTGCCGAGACCCAGCCGCGCGACGATCACCAAAGGAAACAAACTTTTGGCGGCCAGGTCAGCCATTGTCGCGTTGTCGGTCAGTGGGCAGAGCAATCCCCCCGCTCCCTCGATGACCAGAATGTCGCAATCCCTCTGCCAAGCTTCGAAGCCGTGCAGGATCGACTCCCATTCGACTTGGCGTCCCTCTGTTCGAGCGGCGACTGGCGGAGCGAGCGGCGCAAGAAATCGCTGCGAACAAAGCTGGTGATCGGCAACCTCGCGACCTAACGCATCGCGCAGCCGGTCAATGTCGTTCCAGTGCGGATACCCGTTTTCATCTATTGTCGCACCGCTGCACGCCGGCTTGAACACTCCGACGTGATTCCCAGCCTCGCGCAATTCGCGCACGATCGCGCACGCGATGTGTGTCTTACCGACGCCAGTATCGGTTCCAGTGATGAAGAGTCCGCGCATAGTTGTCGTCATTCGTGAGAGGCGAGCCATCGTACTTGCGAGGCCCCACCATCCCAAGAGTCGCAGGGCCGTACCGCGAACGTACTGTTTGCGGTAGGGTGTTGGTGCCACAAATGGACTAGGCGAGCGGGGCGGCGTCAGCCCCCCGGTTCTGCGGTGAATGCACCCGGGCGCTGACGCCGCCCCGCTCGCCTCTCCCATTTCAGAGCCAAGCGAAATGAAAGTCTCCTCTCAAAAGGACGATCTCAGATGGCTAACGAGTTTGCAGGCAAGACGGTTTTGATCACGGGTGGATCGCGAGGAATCGGCCGAGCTGCGGCCGTGCGATTGGCCAGCGAGGGGGCTCGCGTGGGAGTCAACTATGCGACTCGCCGAGACAAGGCGGATGAAGTCGTGCGAGAGATCATGACAGCGGGAGGAACGGCAATTTCCGTGCAAGGGGACGTGACCTCGCCGGAACAAGTACAACGCATGGTGCAGGAGACTCACACGGCCTTCGGGCCGATCGACATGCTCGTGCATTCCGCCGGGTTGAGCATTCTCGAAAAGGCGGAAGACGTCACTTTTGAAACATGGCGGCAGGTCATGAGCGTGAACCTCGACGGCACGTTTCACATCATCCACGCGCTGCAGGACGAGATGATCGCTCGCAAGTTCGGCCGGATCGTGCTGCTGTCGTCGATCGCGGCGTTGCGCGAGCGGAAGAACCAAGTTCATTACTCAGCGGCCAAGGCGGGAGTCATCGCAATGGCCCGCTGCCTGGCGGAAGCCTGGGCCGAGTACAACATCCGCATCAACACCATCTGCCCCGGACTGATCGCGACCGACATGGGCAAACTGATGTCTCCCGAAGCGACGCAGTACGTCATCAACAACACACCGATGCGACGCCTGGGAACTCCCGAAGAAATCGCCGCCGCGATCCGATTTCTGCTCAGCGACGAATCGAGCTTCATGACCGGCCAATCGCTCGTCGTCAGCGGCGGAAGAGTCATGCTGCCGGGTTAGCAATCCACGCGATACCGCCGCAGCTTGTCGGGATCGACATCGATTCCCAAACCGGGGCGTGTCGGCACGGCGATGGTCCCCGACTGAATCTGGAACGGTTCGGCGATGACATCATCCTCCAAGCCGTAGTAGGTCGAGTCGTTCGCTAGCGAATAGGCCGGGCACGCCGCCGCGACGTGCAGCATCGCCGCCGTCTTCGGGCCTAGGTCATGTCCACAGTGCATGATGCACGGCAATCCCGCCGCCTCGCAGACGTGGCCGATCTTCACGCAGGGTAGGATGCCGCCGGCGATGTGCGTGTCCGGCAGGATGAACTCGGCGGCCTCTTCGCGAATGATCGCCATCACGCTGGCCGGATCGGTCACGCTCTCGTTGAGCGCGATCGGCACGCGCGTCTGTCGGCGCAGCTCTGTCGCGTCGGACAACGGCTCGGCGGGGATGGGCTGTTCGAGATATTCGAGGTTGTATTGTTCGAGTTGCCGACACAACTCCGCCGCTTGGGCCGGCGAGTATGCGCGGTTCGGATCAATTCGAAGTTTCAGCCGATCACCAACCGCATCACGAATGCCGCGGACCATCTCCAAGTCCTCGGTCATGTCGGCACCAGCTTTGGTCTTGAGCGTGCTGAAGCCCATCTCGACATACCATCGAGCGAACTCGCCAGCTCGTTCGTAAGTTTGAATCCCCATGCAAGCGGCGAGAGCAACTCGCGGCCGAATCACGCCGCCGAGCAACACTGCCACCGGCAATCCCACGGCTTTGCCGCAGATGTCCCACAGCGCCAATTCGATCCCCGACTTCAATCGCGTTTCGAGCGGGCAGTCCCGATGAAACGCCGCGATGTTCTGCGGGTCTCGGCCAATCAACCATTCGCGTGCCTGCCGTTCCATCAGCCGTCCGCTGAGGTTTGGCAAAAAGTTGACGTTGTGCTCGCCCCAGCCGATCAGCCCCTCGTCCGTCTCGACGCGCACGATGCCGCTCTGCGTCGTGGAACTGCTGCGAATGTGCGAACGATACGGAGCCAGTGGAGCCGTCTGCGGCACCTCAACTATCGTCACAGAAACGTCAATCACTCGCATGGGGATGCCTGCGTCCTGTGAGCCGCAAGGCGTCAACCGCGGGTTGTCTTCATTCAACCCGCGGCTAGCGCCGTGCGGCTCACGAATGGGTTTTCAACACGGCTGGCGAACAGCCAATGTTCGTCAAATCAATTCTCGGATCGGCTGCCCTTCATCGAGCAGATGCTGCGGGCGACCTTGCGGATCGGTGAGCGCGGTGCGGTGCGGGTCGATGCCGAGGTTGTGATAGATCGTGGCAAAGACTTCCTTGTAGTGGACTGGCCGAGCAACCGCTGTGCTGCCGGTGCGGTCGGTCTCGCCGAGTGTGACGCCGCCGCGCAATCCGCCGCCCGCGAGTATCGCGGGGCCAACTTGCGGCCAGTGATGTCGGCCGCCGCTCTTCGGATCGACTCGCGGAGTGCGTCCGAATTCGCCCCACGCGACGATCGTCACGTCGTTCAAGCGGCCGCGCTCTTCCAGATCGGTAATCAGCGTCGCTAGACCGTGATCGACGATCGGCAGCACATGTCGCATCCGTGGAAAATTGTCCGAGTGCGTGTCGAAGTCGCTGATCGACAAGCTGACGCAGCGGACTCCCGCGTCGATCAACCGCCGCGCGAGCAGAAACTTGCGAGTCGATTCCGGTCCCTCTGAGGTGAAGTTCGGTCGGCCAGACGTTTCTCTCAACGTGTAGTGCTCAAGGACTCGCGGGTCTTCTTTGCTGAAGTCGAGCGCGTCGGCGAATCGACCCGACGTCAGGATGCCGACCGCTTGCTGTGTGAAGCGGTCCATCGCAGTCATCATGCCAGCGGCATCGACCTCCCGGCGAAACGAATCGAATTGAGCCAGCAGCGTCGTCCGGTCGCTCAGCCGATCGACATCGATCGCACCGTCGAGCTTCAAGCTGACCGAGTGATTCGTTCCCAGCCGAGCCAGTTCGTTCTTCATGCCCGGTTCAAGTTCTCGCGCGAACATCTGCGAGATATCCGGTCGAAACGCCTGATACGCCGGGCCAAGAAATCCCGGCCGAGCACTGTTCCGCACCAACGCGCGGCCCTGCATTAGATCGACGAACGAGGGAGCGGCATCCGACGTCGAACCTTGCAGCTTCGAGATCACCGCCCCCAATGCCGGCCGACCGCCGAGCGATTGCAATTCCTTCGCAACGAATCCCGACTGACATTGAAAGGCATCATGAGCCCCCGCCGACCCAACCAGCGACCTCACGAACGCGACGCGATCCGCGATGCTCGCCAGCCTCGGCATCAACTCACAGATTTGAATGCCGGGCACCGCCGTCGCGATCGGATCGAACTCGCCCCGAATCTCGACCGGGGCCTGCGGCTTCAAATCAATCGTGTCCAATTGCGGAGGACCACCATCAAGATGGACGAAGACAACCGCCTTCGACAATCCCCGCGAGCCCGCCGCCTCTTCCGCCCGCAACCACTGCGCGAGCGACGCGACCGCTCCACCAAATGCTCCGGCTCGCAAAAACCCGCGCCGGTCTAACCCGCCGTCCGAAGCAATTGTCGTTCGCGAATCGAATCCCATGAGCGCCTCCCCACGAATCCACATCGGCTGAAACGAGGCAGACTCTACCGTCGAATTCCCGGTTCGTCACCCAGGAAATGCGTCTCTCGATTCGCCCAACGACCAAGCTCAGCAGCGGCGGCCGCGACGAGTGACAGTATACTAAGAATAACGAGGACCGCCGCCGCCGTCTGCTGGAGCGACTGGTTCGGCAGCTCCCCTATTCTCTGACCTTGATTGCGACGATCGTCACATCATCCTGTTGTGCTACACCTCTACAGAATGTATTGATCGCCGTTTGTACGGAATTCACAATGCCCTGTGCGTGGGATCGTCGGCAAGTCTTGATTAGATCGAACAAACGCGGTCGCCCAAAGAGTTCGCCGTCGGGGGAAAACGCCTCATAAACGCCATCGGTCACGACCAAAACCAACTCCCCAGGTTTCAGGTCAATTCGATCCGACGTTTGGAATTCTGCGGTCGGAATGCCTAAAGGCGAATTCTCGCTCTGCAAGTGGTGCTTGATCAGGCCGGAATCATCGAAGACGTAGATGTCGTGCCCCGCACCACAAAAGACGGACGAGCCTGTTTGTAGAATTAGCTCCAGAGTGGCCAACGTGACAAACTGCTCTCCTGGATAATCTTCACATATCGTCCGGTTGACACCGTTAACTGCTTCCATCAGGCTCTTTCCTGTTCGGAGCAGCGTCCGGAGACTGCATTGGGCTGTCGCAGCGCGAATCGCAGGTCCGAAACCATGTCCAGACACGTCGCCGACGGCAATCACCAAGTTCCCATTCGGAAGCTTGATGAAATCGAAAAAGTCACCACCTGTTTCGTTGGCCGGCTCGCATACTCCGGCGATATCAAAGCCAAATAACTGCGGTGGCGTATTAGGAAAAAGCGATCGCTGGATCTCACGGGCTACGGTGAGATCTCTCGCCAGGCGTACCCGTTGCGAGATATCAACCACCGTGGCAAGCACATAGGTCTCAGTCTCCGCCGTCATTGAGCCCAACGCGAGTTCCGCCGGAAACTCGCTGCCGTCTTTGTGTAGGCCCAATACCTCACGCCCGAGTCCCATTTCCCTTGGGACAGGGTTGGCGAAAAAGCTGCCGACGTGCTGAGGGTGTTCCGCACGACATCTTTCGTGGATCAGTTGTTCACTCGGGCGGCCGCCCATTTCTTCGCGGGTGTAGCCGAACACCTGTTCGGCCTTGGAGTTGAGCAGCACATTCTTGCCTGGACGGTTCACCATAATCATGGCAGAAGGGAAAGACTCAATGAGCAATCTTATTTTTTTCGGCGGCATGCACGCGCGCACTGATGTCTCGCACCATGGCAAGTACCAGCATCACGTCGTCCAACTCGATGGGCGTGAGACCGATCTCTACTGGAATCTCTCGGCCATCTTTGTGGCGACCGTAGAGATCCTTACGAACGCCAATAGCAATCGGCCGAGGGTCGCGAAAGAAGCCATCGACCTGCCGAGGATGTGTCTGACTGAAATGGTGAGGCACGAATGTCTCAATCGGTTGACCGATCAGTTGCTCGGAAGTGTATCCGAACAAATGTTTGGCTTGATCGTTAACAGCAACAATTTCCCTTCCTGACCGCACGAGAATCGCACAATCGGGCATCGATCCCATGAACGCGAGAATCCATTTGGATTCCCTCACGCTTTTGACACATTCCGCCAGAATGGACGGAAGCGCGTCAGTTCATTGGGTTGCGTGAGTAGTTTGCTGCGATTCGTTATGCGGCGATGACATTTGGAGTTCCTTGAGACACCCTGACGATCGCCGCCGGACTAGTGATTGGCTTGCGCCGGCGAAACCTATCCCGGTGGCACCATGCGGGGGCGTTACCTGCGACGCTTCGGGTCGCATGGAAACGCAGGCCCAAACCCGCGTCAACTATCCCGCTAACGATACTTGCGCACGCTGCTCGGCCTCTGCCGCCGAACGACACGGTTAACCGGGCCGCGGCCAACCGACCCTGATTTCAGAGACCGCGCGGCCCGCGGCTCCGGTTGAACCGATTGTTCGTCGGCTTTGTCGATGATGGTCGAAACTGGCACACGATTTGATTCACGGCGGTGCAGACACCTTATCCGAGAATGCCAATCGAGCCAATCAGCAAAATTGAAGATGTGATCAGGGCGGTCTTTCCGATTACGCAAGATTGTGTAATCGCGCCAAGAACAATTGCCGCGATGGAGAATGCTACAAAGACACCATATCTGTGCATCGTAACCTTTTGTTCGTAAATGCGCCCCACCATTGCAACCGCAATACCGAGAAGAACGCCGGCAAGTGACAGCGTTAATGCAACTCGGTCAAGTGAGAGTGATGTCTTCTCAGTGCTCATGCAATTTCTCCATGATTGGAAAGTTGGATTTTCAAAAACGTATTCGGACTTCTCGTCACAATCTTGGGAATCGGTGGAAATGAATGCGCGCCTGCGAGCTTGCGGACGAACGTTTAATTGAGCAGCGTGCAGCCTAACTCGACCAAGTGCTGACGGCTGGTCAATCGGGTTGGCGAGCAGAATGCCGATGAAAATGCGGCTCGTCAATCAATTCGGTTGAGAAAGGTTGAGGATTCGACAGCGAGTTAGGCAGCGTGCTGCCACCCCTTTCAAGGTCTTCGCTTTGATTGTTTCTTGGTGGTTTGGTGAGGTGGTTTCTTGGCGAGGAGTTTAGCGGTGGAGACATGGTGGTTTTTCTTTCCGCTGGTTTGTTTGGGGCGAGGTTTCTTCGGGCCGC
>SXGT01261460.1_pt1 | contig 21155 bp, 16 predicted proteins | sample 3176221 | NCBI WGS metagenome assembly SXGT01 (sample SAMN11356862, study PRJNA531348) | freshwater metagenome | isolation source: freshwater sample F1-120 | place: China: Fuxian Lake, Yuxi | collected 2017-12-25
ATCTGGCGTGGGTGTAGGATGATTGAGGAGCCTTCTCCCTAGTACGAGAGGATTGGGAGGGACGGTCCTCTGGTGCTCCAGTTGTCACGCTAGTGGCACAGCTGGGTAGCTACGACCGGAACGGATAAGCGCTGAATGCATCTAAGCGCGAAGCCTCCTCCTAGACGAGTCATCCCAAATAGTTCCCAGGTAGACTACCTGGTTGATAGGCTGGCGGTGTAAGCATGGTAACATGTTTAGCTTACCAGTACTAATAGAACGATCGGCTTAACTACCTTTCCCCACTCCGACCCTCGTGGTCGAAGAGGGGAACGAATAACCCTCAATGCTGAGGAGCTTGTCGCGCGATCCCAATTCACCTTTCTTCCAACGTGGCGGAGCGCCTTGCGCCCGCCATCGTAATCCCGGTGACCATAGGATTCTGGCCATACCCGTTCCCATTCCGAACACGGTCGTCAAGCAGAATCCGCCGATGATATTGCTTACGCGAGAAAGTAGGTTGTTGCCGGGGCCTCTTAGCCCCTCGGTGCGTCCGCGCGCCGGGGGGCTTTTTCTTTGTCACGGCTCCCGGTGCTTGCTCGGCGCCTGACGGGCAAGGGCCTGTCCCTGGCCATGGTTTTGGCGCGGCGGTCATCGTTTGGCGACCCAACTCCGGCCTCGCTTCGCCGCTTCCTTGAGCCGATGCCGTCCGCCGTGCTCGACGGCTTCCCGCTGGGTTTGCTTCGCCCCCGAGGCCGGCGGAGGACTCTTACGGAGTGACGTCAAACTCGAGGGCATTCGAGAGGCTGAGGGCTTGAGAGCCCAAGAAGCCCGGGTCACGGGACCACCACTGAGCGTACACCGTGTCCCCGCTCGTGAGTCCCTTGAGGCCCATGTAGCTAGCCGTGAAGTCGAATGCGAACGTCCCGCTGCAGTCGGCGACGCTCGTAGAGCCCCCGGACTGCTGGGTGGGCGTCCTAGAGACCGGTGGCTGGACGCAAAGTGTGCCGCCGTAGTACGGGACCGCTCCGCCCGCGCGTCCCCAGAAGAGGAGACCGTTCTTTTGGTTGAGTGTCGACGTCGCTCCGATTCGCAGGGGCGTCGCCCCCGTCATGCTTGGCGAGCCCGTGGCCGTGATGGTTGGCAGGCAGCCAAGCGAGTTGAGTTTGGCGCTGCAGTAGGCGGTGGGCGCGAGGTAGGTCGAGTAGAAGCGGGCGTAGACGTCGGTCGAGACCCCCGGTCCCTCGAAGGTGAAGGCCACCAGTCCGGAGGTGGGGTGTGCCGCCAAGCCGAGGCTCTTTTGATCACCGGCGGTCACCGCGTTCACGATGAACTCGGCTCCGAGGCGTTGGCCGAGTGCATCGAAGCGCTGAGCGTGCACGTCGGCGTGGCCCTGTGCCCTGCTTTCCCAGCCAATGATGAAGTTGCCCAGAGCGTCTGAGCACACTTTCGGGTTGCGTTGGGATCCGAGCGTGGCGGTGTTGACTCGGAACTCGGTCCCCATAGGACTCCCGTCGTTCGCAAAGCGCCGCGCGAAGATCCCATAGTTCGAGCCGTCCTTACTCTGGTCTTCCCACGTCACGAAGAAGTTTCCGGAGCCATCCGCGGCGACTCGGGGTTCCCGCTGGTCCGTGGAGGTATAGCCTGAGCTGTTGAGGGGGGTCGGTGCGGCTTGCAGAGGCGATCCGTTCGAGTCGTAGAGCCGCATCCACAGATTGGTGCCTGTGCCGAGCGCTCCGTACCCCGAGAAGTCCACGAAGACGATCAGCATCCGGCCGTTGGGTGCAACCGCGCCAGCAGGGTCGACTTGGGCTCCATTGTCGAAGGTGTTCACTCGGATGTCGGGCGTATGGAAGCTCCCATCCGGGTTGACGACGCGAAACATGGCGTCCCCGTCCCAGTCGCCCGACCACATCACGAGCCACTTTCCGTCAGGTCGAGCGGCGATCAGGGGCCTCCATTGGGAGGCCTGCCAGATCTGGTTGATCTGGAACTCGGCACCGGCGGGAGCTCCATTGGGCGAGAAGATGCGGCCGTAGATGCCCATGATCTCGCCGTCGTACCCGTAGCGTTCTGACCAAGCCACCAACGAGTTACCGGTGGTGGAGTAGCAGACCTCCGGCTCGTCCTGCACGTGCTGCGAGAACGTCGGATTGCAAACGAGGTTGCCCGTGGCGGGCGTCCCATCGGCAAAAAACTGGCGAGCGTTGGGATCCTGGCCGCTGCCGAAGCAGAAAGCGAGGCGTGTGCCGTCGGGCGCTATGGAGACTCGGGGCCAGTACTGGTTGTAGGCAGTGGAGGCGTTGACGAGAAATTCGGGCGCCAGTGGTTGGAAGTGGCCTTCTCCCGCGGCCGCGCCCCTCGATAAGGCTACAAGCGAACAGACGACGGCGAGCGTCGTGCGGTTCAGGGCCGGGCTGGCATCGGGTAGCCGTCTCAAGGGTCGACCTACTGTGGGAGTACAGGAGCAAGCTCGGAGGGCGAAGTTTCTTCTACTCGTCCGCAGCAGTGTAGCCCGGTTCCCGCTGGCTTGCGGTGGATGGTCGACGGGGTTACACCTCAAAGGATGATCAGAAGAACATCGGACTTTGGGTCGGGGTATTCGTACCCGTACACCCCAAATCGCCTTCTTCCGAGGCGGTCCCTTCCCCGTCCGATCCTCCTGACCGTCGTCAGTACCGAGGAGGAGTTCGACTGGGATGGGCCTTTTGACCCCAGTCGGAGGGCTGTCCACGCTGCATCTCGCCTCCCGGAGGCTCAGGCCATGTTCGACCAGTTGGGGGTGCGGCCTACCTACGTGGTCGACCACCCCATCGCCAGCGATGCATCGTCCGCGGAGATCCTGCGGACCTTCGTTCGCGAGCAACGATGCGAGATCGGTGCTCACCTGCACCCCTGGGTCAATCCGCCCCTGCGAGAGTCCCCGGGCACCGAGGCCTCCTACCCCGGCAACCTGCCCGCAGATCTCGAGGCTGAGAAGCTGCGCTGTCTTGTTGCCACCATCGAGGGGACGATCGGAGTCCGGCCGCGCGCCTATCAGGCGGGACGCTACGGTTTCGGTCGCTCGACGGCTGGTCTGCTTGAGGAGCTTGGTTTCGACGTGGACCTGAGCTGCAGCCCCGCCTTCGACTATTCCTCGGACGGCGGTCCCGATCACAGTCGCGCCTCGGCCCAGCCCGGATGGTTCGGCCGACGTCGCGACTTGCTCTCGGTTCCCATTACGGGCGCCTTCGTGGGCGCTGCCGGCGCTTGGGCTGGCCCTCTCCACCGTGTCGCGTCGACTGGGCCGTTGCGAATGCTCCGGGCGCCTGCGGTGCTGTCCAAGCTTGGGCTTGCAGAACGCCTGCGGCTCTCGCCCGAGGGTTTCGACCTGTCTGCACTGCGGCGTCTGACCCGCTTCCTGCGCGCCGCGGGTTCCGACGTGTTCGTCCTAGGGCTTCACAGCCCTTCCTTTCTTCCGGGCTGCACCCCGTACGTGCGCACGGAGGCCGATCTCCGCCGGCTGTTCGACACCTGTCGAGCCTACTATGACTACTTCTTCCAGGAACTCGGAGGTCGACACGCCACGGCTTCGGAACTTTACGATGAGCTGACGGGCAGCCGCGCAGGGGTTCAACCGTGATCGTCTTAGGCATCTCGCCGCTCGACAAGGACGCCACGGTATCGCTTGTCGAAGATGGACGAGTCCTCTTCGCTGCAGGGGAAGAGCGCTTCACGCGCGTGAAGCAGCAATCGGGATTCCCCGAGCGTGCGATTGTAGCGGCGCTCGAAGCGACGGGCTTGGATCCGACGCGCGTCGATCGCGTCGTCTACCCGTTTCTCGAAGCGCGGCAGGAGTCGGTGTTGATCTTGCGCGCCCTGCAGGACGAGAGCGAGTTTCACGCCTCGTTCCAGCCCCCGAGCCTCGGGCCGCTGATCTCCGCAGCGCGGCAGCGCCTGCACCCGCGAACCCATCCCGTGCAGGGGCTGGGTTCTCCGGACCAGCGCATGCGCAAGGGGCTGGCGAAGGAGCTTTTCTACTCACTGGCCGGCGCTCATCCGTGGATTTCGCGCCTCGTGTCACGAGCGCGCGCGAGGGACTGGGCGAAACGTGCCGCGCTGGAACATACGCATTGGCAGCGGGAGCTCGAATCTGGGCTTGTGCGGCTCGGCCTCCGTGCGCCGCTCGCACGCAGCGAGCACCATCTATCTCACGCTGCCAATGCCTATCTCGCCTCGGGTTTCGATCGAGCCCTGATCATCACGCTCGACGGCTACGGCAGCGGCCTCGCGGGTTCGGTTGGGCTAGGCCAAGGCGGACACATCGAGCGACTGCACGGATTCCGCTTCCCGTACTCGCTGGGTTCGTTCTACGAGATGGTCACGTCCTCGCTCGGCTTCAGGCCGGACCGGCACGCGGGGAAAATCGTGGGACTCGCCGCCTATGGCGATCCGGAGGTCCTTCTGGACGTGCTGCTGTCACGCTGCGATCGCTCGAGGCCGGGGGACCTGCGAATGGTCCAGAATCTCAACGTTCACTTCTCGCGGCATCTCGCTGCCGAGTTTCCGATGGTGGACGTCGCGGCCGCGTATCAGCGTGCACTCGAGGTTCTCTCCTGTGAGCTGGTCGAGCATTGGCTCCGAGCGACGGGCGCCAGCCATGTCGTGCTCTCGGGCGGCGTGACTGCGAACGTCAAGATGAACCAGCGCATCCACGAGATCGAGGGCGTGGAGGGCATTTTCATCTACCCCAACATGGGCGATGGTGGATGCGGCACAGGCCTCGCGTTGCACGCGAGCTGGCGCGGAGGTGCGCGGGAGTCGATCCAAGACGTGTACTGGGGGCCCGAGTTCAGCGAGCGCGAGATGCTGGATGCGATCCGCCGAGCCGGGCTCGAATGTGATCGCCCGCAGAGCCTTGCCAGACACCTCGCCGAGAAGATCCACGCTGGCTGGGTGATCGCGCGTTGCTCGGGGCGCATGGAGTACGGCCCCCGTGCGCTCGGGAACCGCTCCATCCTCTATCACGGTCGCGAGCCCAAGGTGAACCAGTGGCTCAACAAGCGCCTAGGTCGGACGGAGTTCATGCCGTTCGCGCCGGTCACGCTCTGGGAGGCTCGCCACCGCTGCTATCACGGGCTCGCCGGCGGCGAGCATGCCGCCGAGTTCATGACCCTCACCTTCGACTGCACGGACTTCATGAAGCAGCACTGCCCCGCAGCGGTTCATGTCGATGGCACGGCGCGGCCCCAACTCGTCCGTCGCGAGGTGAACCCCGAGTACCACCAGATCCTCGTCGAGCACGAGCGTCTGTCCGGCTCTCCGTCATTGATCAACACGAGCTTCAACATGCACGAGGAGCCCATCGTCTGCTCGCCGGTGGACGCCCTCCGCGCGTTCCTCGATGGACGCATCGATGGCCTTGCACTCGGTCCCTTCTTCGTCGCGAATCCGCGAACGAAACCGGGAATGGAGAACTGAGACGAACAGATCGGCTCGCGGGCCCCGCGTTCGCGGCTCGATCAACGGCGCTCGTGGTCCTGCGCGCGAAAGTGATGGGCGAGGCCCAGAAGACGGGTCATCTCCGTCGAGAAGTGTCGCCGCCGAAGGTACGTCACGAGATAGTCGAGGAAGTCGAGCGGCAGGACAAGCCCATAGAAGCCGAGCCAGAGCTCCCGGAACTCGAACTCCAAGCCAGCGGCGCGGACGGGAGTTGCCAACAACGAATCCAATCCTGTCGCGACAGCCAGCAGCAGGAGGCCGATGTCGAAGTTCGTGAGAAAGGCCCTGAGCGTCATCAGGTCGAGTCCGAGGCTGAATCCCCTCGGAACCGGAAGTGCGCTGGCGTCAGCGGTAGCTTCCCCAGAACTCGCCTCGACGGGGAGACGCTCGCTCGCGCTCCCCGGCTTGCGCAGCACATCCTTCAGGAAGAGGATTCCGGGAATCTCGATCAGGATCTTCCTCCAGAGCGTCGCGACCGCCGCGGTGAAGGCAGCCAAGAGAGGCCATGCATCGTTCCCCGCGACATAACACCCTGTTCCGACGCCGAGGAATGCCAGCGGCTTGATCAACATGTGGAACAGGTAGTCGAAGTACCCCCAATGGACGTTGACCACCCCTTGCCAGCGCGCGACCTCACCATCCACGCAGTCCAGCACGTAGTACAGAACCAGCAACAGGGCGCCCACGAAGGCCCACCAGCCGACGCCGAATTGGAGCGCTGCTCCGGCAATTCCGCACAAGAAGAAGCCGACGGATGCGTAGTTCGGGCTGATGCCGAAGTCGACGAACAGCTTCGTGATCAGCAGGGACGCGTGGTCTCCAAAGACAAGACCGGCGACGTCGTTCCCCCCGCGCACGGGCTTCTGGCACGTCTCGCGAAGTTGTTTCCAGCTGGCACCCATGGGCAATGAGGAGTGAAGCGCTGCTGCCAGCCCCCCACCGGATAGTCTAGCTCGCTTCGGGGGCTGTCGACCGGAAGGAACGCAATCGGTCACGCACTGCCGCCGCGAGGTCTCCGCGTTCTTCGGGGGCTAGCGCGACGGCGCCCCCCGCCAGCCACACGAGCAGCAGGCCGGCTCGAACGGCGCGACCTGCAACGGATAGAGCCGGCCAAGGCGTTGCCTCCGCGACGGCGAACGTCACGACCGCGGCCACAGCTGGGGTGATGATTCGACCCCACCGGTACCTCACGGGAAACACCCGCTGCACGACGCCATGGCTGGTCGCGCACAACACGAGGAACGTCAACATCGTGGCGATCGCCGCGCCGGTGTATCCCAGCACCGGCACCAGAACCGCGTTGAGGTACAGGTTCGCGACGAAGGAACCCAGCGTGATCATGGGCAGCGCCGCGGTCTGCTTCTCGATGTAAAGGCCGGTCTGAAGAAACTGGTAGAGCGCCCACAGCCAGTAGCCTCCGGCGATCCAAGGAACCGCTTCGGCGGCCGCAGCGTATGCACTCGTGCCCGTCGCCGCGGCGACCAATTCTTGGGCAAACAGGGCCGTAGCAAGGCAGAGCCCACTCATCGCCAACAAAAAGAGGTGAGCCAGCTTGCCGATGGTCTCGCGCTGCGTGGGGCGATCTGGCAGCGAGAAGACGAAGGGGTACCAGATGAGGAGAAACGGCCCGAGCAGAAGGTAGTTTGGAAGGTAGCCCAACTTGTAGGCAAGTGCGTACAGACCCAACGAGCGATCGTCGGACAGGGCACCCAGCATGTAGCGGTCGGCAGAGTGCAGCCCAAACTGCAACGCCCCGTTGGGGATCAACGGGAGGCTGTAGGCCAGCATGGGGACAAGCGTCGCCCATCGAAAGTTCAGGCCGCTGCCAGCCAGCACGATGCCGCAACCCACCAGCGCGAAGAGCGCCTCGGAGGCCAGCACGGCGAGCAACAGGCCGATGAGGCCCCAGTCCAGCACGACAAGGGCGGTCACCTGCAGCCCGATCTCGACGAGCAACTTGCAGAGTGAAAGCGACGCGAAGAGGACGGATCGCTGTTGTGTCTGGAGAACCTTGTTCGTGACCTCCCGGATGCACTGGAACGCGAAAATACCGCTTGTGATGCGAACGCAGTCGGGCCCTATGGAAGGGAGCCCCGGCAACAAGCCCGCCAGCCAGTCGGCGGCCAGCAGGAGCGGGATCACGAACAGCCCTGCGGCCATGGTGACGGCCAACACAGCGGTGCTCACGACCGCAGCGCGCGCTTGCGTGACGCCTGAATCGAAGTAGAAGCGCGCGAGGCCGGCGGCGAGATGGAGTCCCGCGACCTGGGCGAGCAACGTGAGGCTGACTGCGAGCAGCTCGCGAATACCGAACTCCTCGGGGGTCAGATACCCCGTGGTGAGCGGCAGCAGAAGAAACCCGGCCAGCCGACCAAGCTGCTCAGCGACGGCGTAGATCGCGCTGTGACGAGCGAGGGTGGTGAGGGTGGAGCGCAGCACGGTAATGCCGGACAAGCATGCCCGCGCTGCCCGAGACTACGGGTAGGCCAGTGCCCCGGCAACGAAGGCACGCTCCAACAAGAGATGCCGTTGCCTTGTCAGCTGCACCAAGCGCCACGGCCGAAACTGGACACTTCAAACTCGAGGCTGCAACCACGCCACCCTTGCATCGCAGCGGACTGGCTGCGCGGCAGGCCTGAAGGAGGACTGGGCTCGGACTGGGGCGCCTAGAATCTCCGCAGGACCCCGATCACGACGCCCCGAACCTCGACCTGCTCGACCCAGACCGGCTGCAGTTGGCTATTTGCCGGTTGCAGGCGGAAGCCCCCGTTCTCTCGATACAGGCGCTTCAGGGTCGCCTCTTCACCCGGGAGCACGGCCACAACCATCTCGCCGTTGAGAGCGTGGCTGCGGCGCTCCACCAGAACGAGGTCGCCGTCGTGGATGCCGTCCTCGATCATCGAGGTTCCGCTCACACGCAGGGCGTACACATCGCGGTCCTTGGGCACGAGATCTGCCAACTCAAGCCGCTCGGGAGCTTCGAGGGCCTCGATCGGGGCACCGGCCGCGATCCGGCCGAGGATCGTCACCGCAGGACTCGCGGTTGCGTCGGTGCCTCGCTCCGCCACGAGCATCCCGCGGCTCACTCCCTTGGCCGAGCGAACCATCACGCCCTTGCGCTCGAGTTCGCTGACGTGACCGAAGATGGTCACCTTGTTGACCCCGAAGTGCTGGGCGGCCTCCTCAAGGGTCGGGCTGTAGCCATGCTCAACTGCGTAACCCCGGTAGAACTCCAGGATCTCGTGCTGGCGCTTCGTCAGTGCGATTTGGCTCACGTGGGCGGGAGGGCGGTAAGTGGGGAGTGGGGATTGGGAAGTGGGGCGATCGGGGGCCGCCGAGGCGGGCTACACGAGAAACGTGAAGGCGATCAAGCCGAGGAAGAAGAGGAAGCTCAGGCCATCCTTGCGGGCGTCGTCGAAGATCTGAGACATGTGCAGGTTCCGTGTTGGAGGGCTGTTGGGCGCTCGCGGAGGCGAGCCCGCGTTAGCCCCGCTCGGCTAACAGCGGGCTAAAGTAGCTCGCTCCGTCGCGGCTTCCGAGAGGAAAGTCGGGAAAGTTCGCTGGAAGTTAGGCGAGCCCCGAGTGGGCGCCTTTCTGGTCGCTTGGGGCGCCGATTGAGGGCGGGAGAAGCTCCAGAAATGCGCCGGAGCGGGCTGCGGGCGGGGAGAGAGCCCTCGTTCGGGGTTAGACTTTTGGGAGACTTGGCCTTCGCCCATGGACCGACTCCAGACACTTGAACTCGACCTGGCACGCTACCTCGCCCCCTTTCAGGCCCGCGCCCTTGCGACCTTTCGGTTCGATGTCGTGGTGGTCGGTGGCGGTGTGGCGGGGGCCAGTGCAGCTCTGGCCGCAGCGGAGGCCGGTAGCTCGGTCGCCCTGGTCGCGAAGGACGTGCTCGAGGAGACCAACACCGTATACGCGCAGGGCGGCGTGGCCGTCGTGCTTGGGTCGGATGACTCCTTCGAGTCTCACGTATCCGACACGTTGCAGGTGGGCTGCGGCATTTGCGAGGTCGAGGCCGTGGACCGAGTCATTCGCGGCGGTCCGAGCGCGCTGAGTCGCCTGATCGAGCGTGGTGCTCGCTTCGACCGGGCCGGGGACGGTTCCATCGAGCTTTCTCGCGAGGGAGGCCACTCGCACCATCGCATCATCCACGCGGGTGGCGCTGCGACCGGCGTGGAGATTCAGCGCACGCTCAACGAGGCTGTGCGGCGGCATCCCGACATCTCGGTGTTCGAGTCACACTTCACGATCGATCTCATCTCCGGAGCCAACGGCCGGGTGATCGGGCTCCTCGCTCAGACATCTCGGGGCGAGCTCGTCTGCTTCTCGGCTGCTCAGGTCGTGCTCGCGACCGGCGGTGCCGGCCAGCTCTTCCGCGAGACCACGAACCCGGCCATCGCGACCGGGGACGGAGTCGCGATGGCCTTCCGCGCCGGCGCAAACCTGCGCGACCTCGAGTTCTTCCAGTTCCATCCGACCTGCCTTTACCTCGCGGGTGCTGCGCGCGTGCTCATCAGCGAGATCGTGCGCGGAGCGGGCGGCGTGCTTCTCGACAAAGACCGCGTCCGGTTCATGCCGGAGTACCACCCCGCTGCGGAACTCGCCCCGCGCGACGTGGTGAGCCGCGCGTGTTTCGACCGGATGGTCAAGACGAACGACACGAGCGTCTACCTCGACCTGTCGTCGCTCGAGCGCAATCCCCACGAGCTTTTCCCGCACATCGGGCGCATCTGCCAGTACTTCGGCATCGACATCGCTCGCGATCCGATCCCGGTGCGTCCGGGCGCTCACTACATGATTGGCGGCATTCAGGTCGATGCCGACGGGCGCACGAGCGTGCCCGGGCTCTGGGCGGTGGGGGAGTGCGCGAGCAGCGGCCTGCACGGTGCCAACCGGATGGGTTCGAACTCACTGCTCGAGGGACTTGTCTTGGGCGCCCGCGCCGGCGAGCGCGCCTGCGAAGATGGGCGCGATTTCCCCCTGATCCCGATCGATCGTCGCCTGCGAGTGGAGCGCACGCAGGGCTCCGGCGACGTGCGCCTCGGAATTCAGGACATGACCTACTCGCTCAAGAGCCTCATGTGGCGGCAGATGGGCATCGTCCGCAGCGGACGGGCCATCCACGACGCGATCGAGAAAGTGGGGTTCTGGGCCCGTGCGGTGCAGAAGCTCGCATCTCCGGAACCGCGCTCGTGGGAGCTGCTGAACATGCTCACCATCGCCCACCTCGCCGCGGTCTCGGCTGCGGCGCGCGAGGAATCCCGCGGGACTCACTTCCGTGAGGACTTCCCGCTCCCGCAAGCACAGTGGCGGGCCCATACCCTGCTTCAGCCTGCGGCCGATGGGGCGCGTGTGCGCGCCGTTCACCTCGGACGCGAGACCGTGCGCGACGCGGTGACGGCACGATGAGCAAGGCGCCCACGCCGAGTCGGCGTCCGAAAGAGCGCATCCTCGTCTGCGGCGTGCAGTTCCCCGGTCACGTGGTCGAGCACGACGGTGTTCTGTCCGAGTTGCGCGCTCTCCTCGAGGCGGCCGGGGCGGAGCCTGTGGGAAGCGGAATCTCCCAGCGCAAGCCCGTCCCCGATCCGGGCACTCTCATGGGGCAGGGTAAGGTCGCCGAGATCGCGCGGGAGGTCGAGGCCCTCGGACCGGACGCTGTGGCCGTGGACAACGATCTCACCCCAGGCCAGATCCGCAACCTCGAGAAGGCCTGGAAGGTGCGCGTCCTCGACCGTTCGGAGGTGATTCTCGACATCTTCGCGCGCCGCGCCCGCACTCGACAGGCTCGCCTCCAAGTCGAGCTTGCGCAGGCGCAGTACCTGCTGCCCCGCTTGCGCCGTATGTGGACGCACCTCGAGCGCATGGAGGGCGCGGTCGGCACGCGCGGTCCTGGCGAGACCCAGCTGGAGACGGACAAACGACTGTTGCGACGCCGCGTCCTGGAACTGCGGCGCGAGCTCGCGGACATCGAGGAGCGGCGCTTGCGCGAGGTCCGCTCCCGCTTGGAGCAGTTCACGATTGGGCTGGTGGGCTACACGAACGCCGGCAAGTCCACGCTGCTCAACCGTCTCACGGGCTCGGACGAGCTCGCTGCCGACATGCTCTTCGCGACGCTCGACACGCGCACGCGACAATGGCGCCTGAGAGATGGCCGCACCGTGCTGCTCTCGGACACGGTCGGGTTCCTCCAGCGACTTCCGCACCACCTCGTGGCTTCCTTCCACGCAACGCTCGAGGAGGCAGTGCACGCTGACCTTTTGCTGCACGTGGTCGACGCGTCCCATCCCGATGCCGCGCAGCAGCTCGCCGCGGTGGAGGAGGTCCTTGACAGCATCGCGCCGTCGCACCGCAGCGAGTTGCTCGTGTTCAACAAGGTCGATGCCCTTGGCGAGTCGCTGGCGATGCAGTTGCTCGGGCGTGACCTGCGTCACGAGATCGTGCCGATCTCGGCTCGAACCGGCGAGGGACTCGAGCGTCTCGATGCCGCGGTCGCGCGCAGGCTGGACGCGCGCTCAGCGCGCGTGCAGGTCGACATCCCGATCGCCGATGGTCGCACCATGGCGGCGATTCGTAGGCTCGGGGCTGTGCTCACACAGGAAACGGTCGAGACGCATTGCGTGCGCATGACCGTACGCATCTCGGAAGCCGCGCTCGGCAACCTACGCCGCGCAGCGCCTGCCGACATCGAGGTCACGGTTCTCGAGCGCCCCGTCGAGCCTCGGATGGCCGCGGACGGCTGAGCGCCCGTTCGCTCAGCGCGTCAACTGCTCGATCGGCGGCAGTCGCAGCGTCTGTCCTGCCCGCAGCGCGTTCTCGTCGGCGAGGCCGTTGTAGCGGGCGAGCTCCCGGACAAGGGCGACGGGAGCTGTGCCGTAGTGACCGCGCGCGATCTTCGAGAGTGACTGGCCGGGCTCGACGATGACCTCGAAATCGACCTTTGCCGGCGCAGCCGGTTGTGTGGATCTGCCCGGCTCGACCGTCGGGGGAGTCGTCAGGCCCGGCGGTGCAGCGGAGGTCACGGGCTCGACGGCTGACGGACCACCCATTACGACATGGGCCCAGCCAGCGGGAATCGTTCCGTGGGGCCCCTCGGCCAGCTCGCCGGCCTCCAGCTGACGCGCGTGCTCGCGATCGGCCTCGAGCGCCTCGACACGCCGCGACTGCCACAACGCCGCCGCGCCAAAGGCGGTGGCGAGCAGCAGAAGCAGCGCGACGACACGCATCGAGACCGCGCGCTGGGGCTAGGCCACGGGGGCCTTGGGCGCCGTGCTCTGGACGGCAGGGGCGGCGCTCGCCTTGCGGGCAGCGCGCTCCTCGAGCCAGACGAGCAGCGGGGACGCGATGTAGATGCTCGAGAAGGTACCCGCCACGACCCCGAACGTGAGTGCGAAGGCGAAGCCCTCGAGCGCGTTTCCGGTGCCCCAGTTGAAGATCAGGATGATCAGCGAGGCGAGGATCGTCGTGCCCGAGGTGATCACCGTGCGCGAGAGTGTCTGGTTGATCGAAATGTCGCACACCTCGGCCAGAGAGCCCTTCACGCGCGGCCGGTTCTCGCGGATGCGGTCGAACACGACGATCGTGTCGTTCAGCGAGTAACCGAGGATCGTGAGGAAGGCCGCGATCATCGTCAGGTTCATCTCGACGCGGATCCACTTCGAGCCGATCAGGAACGCGATGGCGGCGAGGGTCGCCACGACGTCGTGGAGGTCGGCGAGGAGTGCCGCCCAACCGTAGCTGTACTCCGCGAAGCGCACGCGGATGTAGAGGAGGATCAGCAGCGAGGAAAGCGCGAGTGCCTTGATCGCCGAGTCGCGCAACTCACCGACGACCTGGGCACCGACGACGCTCGACTCCGGGATCGGCAGGGCGAACTTGAACTCTCGGCCGGCCGAGTCGCTCGAGCCTTCGAACGCGCTGGCGATGGCGCTGCGCAGCGCCTCGGTGCCCGCGCTCGCGGTACCCGTCACGTTGAACACGTTGTCCTGGCCCTCGCGAGCCTGAGCCACGGCGCCGGCGATGCCGGCCTGCTCCGCCTTGGACTGCACGTCCGCCGCGAGGTGTCCCTCCTCGAAATACAGCGTCGCAGTCGCCGTCGTGCCGTTGGTCGCGACGTTGATCGGGTCCTTCTGGAGGACGTCGCGGAGGCGGTCGGCAATATCCTGCTTGAAGCGGCGCTCGAGGTCGTTGCCCTCGGACGCGGCGAGGTCAGGATTCGACTTGAAGGTGATGCGGAACTCGCTCGCGCGGCCATCGGCCGTGCGGGAGGCCGGGAGGTCGACGACCTCGGCCGTGGCCATGGCGTCGTCGAATCCCTCGACGCGGGCGCGCAGGACTTCCACGGCCAGCGGTTGCTCGGTGCGAACCTTCACCGTGGCGCCACCCAGGAAGTCGATGCCGAGCTTCTTCTGGTCGTTGAGGCCGATGAACAGCGCCGTGCCGCTGACGAGGATCGCGAGCGACGCACCGATCGCGAGCTTGCGATAGGCCATGAACTTGAAGTTCGCGTTGCGGAAGAACTCGCGCATCGCGAACTCGGTGACGCCGCGCTTGAGCTCGTAGTGGACGAGCACGCGCAGCACGACGAGCGCGCAGAACAGCGTGGTGATGATGCCGATCGTGAGCGTGACCGCGAAGCCGCGGATCGTGCCCGTACCGACCTTCATGAGGATGAAGGCGGTGATGAGCGTCGTCAGGTTGCCGTCCACGATCGCGCTCATGGCGTGATCGAAGCCGTCCTTCGCCGCCTGAATGGGCTTGCGGCCCTTGGCCTGCTCTTCGCGGATGCGCTCGTAGATCAGGATGCTCGCGTCGACGGCCATGCCGATCGTGAGCACGATGCCGCCGATGCCGGCGAGCGTCAGCGTGCCGTTGACCACCACCATGCCGGCCATGGTCAGGAGCAGGTTGAGCAGCAGCGCCACCGCGGCCCACAGCCCGAGTCGGCCGTAGTACACTAGGAGGAAGCTGACGATGATCACCAGCGTGAGGACGCCTGCCCACAGGTTCTTCTGCACGTAGTCGTCGCCGATCGAGGCACCGACAGTCTCCTTGGCCTCGAGCTCGGGGCGGATCTTGAGCGAGCCGGAGCGCAGCACGGTCACCATGCCGTCGCGCTCGCTGAGGCCGAAGCGGCCTTCGATGATCGACGTGCCGAAGAGAGGCTGCTTGATATTGGGAGCCGTGATGATCTCGTCGTTCATCACGATCGCGAGGCGCTTGCGAACTAGTTTCTCCGTGAAGCGGCCGAAGCGGAAAGCCGTGCCGTCGCTCTCGTTCATCGCGAACTCGATCGCCGGGAAGCCGCTCTGGTCGTTGGTCGGTCCGACGCGCGAGAGGTCCGCTCCGCTGAAACGCTCCTCGTTGCTCGGCCTGCGCAACAACAGGCCGACGCGCTGCGCCACCGGCGGCACCGCCTGGCCCTGCTCGACCTTGAAGGGGTACCACTCGAAGCCGGTCGGCGGACCGCCCTTCTCCGGAGCGAGCGAGTTGTAGCTCGCGATCGACGCGTTCTGGTTCTCGGGCTTGCCGAACCAGTCGCGGAGCTTCTGCTCGGCTGCGACCTTGTCGGTGCCCGCACGGCTCAGGTCTTCGGGCTGCGCCTCGGCGAGGAAGCGCAGGTCGCCGAGGTTCTCGAGCGCGGCCTTCATGTCGTCGGTGTCGATCAGCGTGATCGTCGCACCCGCGGTGTGGGCGGCGACGGTGCCGGCCTTGCCGCGTTCCTTGAGGTTGAGGACGTTGCCGACGCGCGAGGCGTAGGTGAGGCGCTCCTCATCGATGCGGATCACGCCGCCGCTGCCGGGGAACGAGCGCAGGATTTCCTCGCCAGCGTCGAGCTCGATCACGGGGAGTCCGTCGGCCGCGACCGCGCCGCGCAGGGTTGCGGTCACGAGTCCCGCGCGGACCGAGGACATGCGCGGCAGCGACACTTCGATGCGGTCCGTGCCTAAGCGGCGGATGATCGCCTCGGTGTTGCCACTGTTGTCGCAACGCTGGCGAATGACGGCGATCGTCTGCTGCATCAGCTCGGACGGGTCGCCGCCCTGCACGATCAGGCCCTGACGCGCCGCCTCCTCGAGGTTGATGCGATACATGAGTCGCTCACCGCCGGCGATGTCGAGGCCGAGCGGGAACGGCGGGCGGCCCGAGGTGAGGGGCTTGTAGACGAGCAGGGCGATCGAGGCGATGACCAGCGCGACGATCAGGAAGACCTTGCGTCCAGCGTTTTCGACCATGGTGTCTGTGGGGCTTTCGAGCAGCGGGAGGGGATGGCCCTGTTTCGGGCGCTCCCGCGAGCCGCGTTCGGTTCATCTTGGAAAGGCAGCGGATCGCCGAGCCTGTCGCACGGCGATCCGTAGTGTGAAGAATCGGCGCACGCAGCGCCAATATGGAGTCCGGGCCTACTGAACCCGGAATCGGGACGGCTCAGGTGGCCGGCTCGGCCTCGGCAGCTTCTTCGCGCTCGCCGAAGACCTCGCGCAGGCGGGTCGACTTGCCGACGCGGTCGCGCAGGAAGTACAGCTTGGCGCGGCGGGTCTCGCCCTGGCGAGTGGGGACGATGTCCTTCACGCGCGGGTTGTGGAGCGGGAAGACGCGCTCGACGCCCTCGCCCTGCACGATGCGACGCACGGTCACCGTGCGACGGATTCCGCGGCCCTTGAGGGCGATGACGGTGCCGATGAAGAGCTGAACGCGCTCCTTGTCACCTTCTTTGATGAGGTAGTGCACTTCGACGGTGTCGCCGACCTTGATGTTGGGCAGGGTCTTCTTGCCCAGTTCCTGTTCGATCTTCTGCATGCGGTGCATTGCGGTTCGCTCCAAGTCGCCCGTCTGGGCGCGTTCCAGGTGTGCTCGCCGCCCCGCGTGGGGGCGTTCGGGCGTGTTCTAGTTGGGGATATTCGTAGGTTGGTTCGAGAGCAGGTCGGGCCGCGTCGCGCGCATCCGGTGCAGCGCAGCAGCCCGCCTCCAGCGGTCGATCTGCGCGTGATCTCCGGACAGCAGGACCTCGGGAACCTCTTCCCCGCGCCACACCCGCGGGCGGGTGTAGTGGGGGTGATCGAGCCGCGGCGCGCCGCCGGCGAAGGAGTCGCGCACTGCCGATTCCTCGTCGCCTAGGGCGCCGGGGATCAGGCGGACAGCCGCTTCGACGACGCACAAGGCCGGAAGCTCGCCGCCCGAGAGCACGAAATCGCCCATCGAGACGAGCTCCAAGCCGAGCTCCTCGCGCACGCGATCGTCGAAGCCTTCGTAGCGACCGGCGAGGATCAGCGTGCGCTCGGCACGGCTGAGTTCCTCCGCTTGGGTCTGACGGAAGGGCCGACCGCTCGGGCACATGGCGAGCTTGCGGAAGGGGCCATGACGGCGCTCGAGCCACTCGACGGCCTCGGCGATCGGCTCGGGGCGCAGCACCATGCCGGGGCCGCCTCCGAAGGGGCGGTCGTCGACACTGCGGTGGCGGTCGCGCGTGAAGTCGCGAAAGTCGACCGCGACGGTCTGCACGAGCCCGCGCTCGCGAGCGAGGCCGAGGATGCTCGCGCCCAAGTAGGGCTCGATGGCCTCGGGAAAGAGGGTGAGGATGGCAAAGAGCGGCACGAAAGGATCCGCCTCGTTGAAAGGGTCGAGTAGGTTAGTCATGGCCCCCACGAGCGTCAAGAACCGGACCGTCGGGGGCGGCGGGGAGCTTCTCCTCGGACTGGGGGCAGGCTAGCTTTCTACCCACCTATGTTCACCGGCATCGTCGAGGCCTGCGTCCCCGTCCGAAGTTTCGAGCGGCGGGGTGAGGGCGCTCGACTGTTGGTCCCCGTCCCCGACCCGGATTGGGATGCGCGTCCCGGGGACAGCATTTCGACCTCTGGCTGCTGCCTGACCGTGGTCGAGCTCGTCCCGGACCCCTCTGGCACCCCCGGGATGGCCTTCGACCTGTCGGCCGAGACCCTCGACCGCACCTGGCTCGCGGATCTCGGTCCGGCGCGACGGGTCAATCTCGAGCGGGCAGCCCGGCTCGACACCCGCCTCGGAGGGCACTTGGTCAGCGGCCACGTGGATGGCCTCGGACGGGTGGTCGAGGTCGTCGAGCGCGGCGACGGCGGCTGGGAGACCCACTTCGAGGTCCCCGAGGGCTTCGAGCGCTACCTGATCGAGAAGGGCTCGATCACGGTCGACGGGATCAGCCTGACCGTGGTCGCCCCCAAGGGGCGGCACTTCCACGTGGCCCTGATCCCTGAGACCCTGCGGCGCACAACGCTCGGCGAGAGCCGTCCCGGTGCGCGCGTCCACCTCGAGGCCGACCAGATCGGCAAGTGGATCGAGCGGCTGCTCGAGGCGCGGCGCTAGAAAGTCTGGAACAGCAGGGTCGAGAAGGCGGTCACTGGCGCCGCCTCGCGGTACTCCTGCAGGGTGCGCGTCAGGATCGAGAGCGCGCGCTGTACCTCGGCGTACAGCTCCTTGTCCATCACGAGCTTGCCGAGCGTGCCCTCGGCGTTCTTGAGCGCGCCCGAGGCCGCGGAAAGGTCGTCGGCGACCTTCGAGATCTTGTTGTAAAGCTCGTCGTTGGTGAACAGCTTGCCGAGCGTGCCGCCCTCGAGCTTGCTGGCGAACTCCGTCAGGCGCACCGCGATCTCGTCGTCCTCGATCAGCTTCCACAGCGAGCCGTTCGACTCGTTGACGCGGCTGGTGATGTCCTTGATGGTCGCCACCGCCGCCGCCACATCGTCGCCGAGCTGGTCGTCCTTCACGAGCCTTCCGATCACGCCCTTGCCCGCGGCGACGTCGGCGCTCACGACCTCGAAGTCAGTCGATATCTGCTGCAGATTCGAGATCACGTCCGAGAAGCGTGTGGCGAGGTCCTCGTCCGTCGCGAGGCGCCCGAGTATGCCCTTGCCGGCGCGCACGTCGTCCGTGAAGGCCTGGATGTTGTCAAACGACTTGCGCGCGCTCGCGACGCCGGCCGAGAGTTCGTCCGCCAGCGCGTCGTCGCGCATCAGGCGTCCGACCGTGCCCTTGCCCGCGCGCGCGTCGGCGACGAGCACTTGCAGGTCCTCGACGATGGTCGAGAGCTTCGCGCCATTGTCGTCGACGAGCTTGCCGAGCCCGTCGAGCGCGCTGCCGCGCACGCGACCGGGCAGCGGCACGTCGCTCGCTACGCCCGCGCCGCCGGCCGGACCCGGATCGATCACGAGTTGCTTGCCACCGAGCACGGTCGCGTCTGCGATCGAGATGTCGTAGCCCTCGCGCAGCGCGACCTTGGTGTCCATCGAGAGCGTCACGGTGACGCGCCGCTCGAAGGGCGCGGCCGGATCGTACGCGAGCGACTGCACGCGGCCGGTTCGGATGCCGGCGACGAGCACCGTGTCGCCCTGACGCAGCCCGTTGGCCTGCGGGAAGTGCACCACGAGCGAGTGGCGCTCCCTGAACAGCGAGAAGTCCGTCAGGAACAGCGTGTAGATGCCGAGCAGCGTCAGCACGATCACGAAGAAGGCGCCGAGCGCGATTTGCCGTTGGTTCGCCATGGTGGATCTCAGTCGAGCTTGGCCCCGAGGAAGCGCACGAGCCGCGGCTCGGTGGAGTGGAGGAACTCGTCGGCGGTGCCGACGTAATTGAGCTTGCCGTTGTCGAGCATGCCGACGCGGTCGGCCACCGTGCGCACGGTGCCGATGTGGTGCGTGACGATCACGCTCGTCACGTGGAGCTCGCTGGCGAGCTCGCGCATGAGCTCGTTGATCGAGGCGCTGATCTCGGGGTCGAGGCCCGCGGTCGGCTCGTCGTAGAGCACGATCTCCGGGTCCGTGATCAGCGCGCGTGCGAGCCCGACGCGCTTCTTCATGCCGCCCGAGAGCTCGTTGGGCATCTTGTTGTAGACGTCGGGCACCTTGACCAGCGCGAGCTTCGCGTTGACCTTCTCGCGGATCTCCGCGTCGCCCATGCGCGTCGTCTCGCGCAGCGGCAGTGCCACGTTCTCGCCCGCGGAGAGCGAGTTCAGCAGCGCCGCCTCCTGGAACACGTAGCCCATGCGCGCGCGCAGCTTGCGCAGGTCTTCTGGCTCGATCTTGCTCATGTCGTGGCCATCGACCTCGACCAGGCCGGAGTCGGGTTTCAAGAGCCCGATGATGTGGCGGATCGTGACGGACTTACCGCAGCCCGAGGGCCCCATGATGCAGAGAGCCTCGCCGCGGTAGACCTCGAGGTCGAGGTCCTTGAGCACGACCTTCGGTCCGAAGGACTTGCATAAGCGCTCGTAGCGGATCAGGACGTCCTTCTTCATCGCGCTCTCACGTGTTGAAGAAGAACCACGACAGGAAGTAGTTGGAGATGATGATCGCGATGATCGAGTCGCGCACGGCCTTGCGGGTCGCGTTGCCGACGCCCATGGCGCCGCTCGTGGCCTTGAGGCCCGCGGCGCAGGAGATCACCGAGAGGGTCACGCCGAACACGATGGCCTTGAAGAGCCCCGTGTAGACCTCCTTCGGCAGGTCGAGCGGGAGTCCGCGGTCGTTGAGGGCCTCGAGCACCGAGTCGTAGTACAGCGCCGAGCCGACGTTGAGCTGCGCGTCGGCGATCAGGCCGCCGCCGAAGATGCCGATGCCGTCGCACAGCACCGTCAGCAGCGGGCACATCACCGCCACGCCGATCACGCGCGGCAAGACGAGGTAGCTGATGCGGTCGATCGACATCACCTCGAGCGCCGCGAGTTCTTCGCTCACCGCCATCGTGCCGATCTCGGCGGCGAGCGCGCTGCCCACGGTCGCCGCGAGGATCGTCGCCGTGATGAACGGGCCCATCTCGCGGCACATGGACAGCGCCACGATCGTGCCGATCTGGTCCTGCTGCCCGAAGTTCGCGAGCTCGAGGCCGGTCTGCAGCGCGACGATCATTCCGATGAACACGCCGACGAGCAGCACCACGTGCACGACCTTGAGACCCGACTGGTAGAGCTGGTCGGCGATCAGCGCGCGCCGCCGCAGCATGCCGGGCAGGCGCGCGAGGACCTCGACGCAGAGCTCGAGGCGGAAGCCGATGTCGGCGAGGACCGCTTGGAGGAGGGCCAGCATCGTTCAACGCCCTCCACCCTCGCGTGCGGGCCAGCCCGGACCGGGGAATGCCGGCCGCAGGAACTCGAGGCCACTCGCGCGCGACTCGCGCCAGCGCAGCAACCCGAACAAGAACGACGTTTCGCGTACCATTTCCTCCTCGCGACGATACTTGCGCCGCGACCAGAGTCCACTTGCGTACTCGCGCACCTCGTCCTCATCGCGCTCGCGCCGCCACAGCCCGAGCCAAGCGCGCTCCTGCGTGCGGTCCTCGCCGCTCTCGCTGCGGTAGAGCTCCCAAAGCCAGCCGTAGTGTTCGTCGATGTCGGGCATGTGCAGCAGGGGGAGCAGCGTGGGGAACGCGAAGCGCGAGCGACCTTCCTGCTCGCGGTACTGGTACAGCGGCCAGAGCTTGCTCCAGCTCGCGACGCGGCGCCCCTCGCGGTCGTCCTCGACGAAGTGGTCCCAGAACGGAAAGACGACTTCCCCGTGGCGCTCCCCGCTTGCGTAGCTCTCGTGGCGCTGGTTGAAGATCGGCCACAGGAACCAGCGGCTGTCGAGGCCATCGCTCTCGACGTGCGAGTAGAAGGGCCACGCGCGCGAGATGCGCGCCTCGCCGCTCGTGCCGGGGCGCTGCACCTTCACGAGCGGCCACGGGCCGGCCCATGA
>SXGT01553468.1_pt1 | contig 21155 bp, 24 predicted proteins | sample 3176221 | NCBI WGS metagenome assembly SXGT01 (sample SAMN11356862, study PRJNA531348) | freshwater metagenome | isolation source: freshwater sample F1-120 | place: China: Fuxian Lake, Yuxi | collected 2017-12-25
GCTTTCATTACGGCATTCTTCGCCTGTGTAAACACACGGCTTCGAAGACCTCTGTAACCTTTGGCAGCCTTGACCACTTTTCGGTGCCTACGGTGGGCGGTTTCGCCTCTTTTGACTCTAGTCATGGTAGAGAATTAGATTATATAATGCCCAAACTTTCGCTTAGGCGTAGGAATTATTTATTTAGTTTCTTCAAATTTACCTTTCCAGGCAAAAGTCTTCGGACCGCTTTCATATGCGCTGTAGTTACAGGCATCCCTGATGCAAATGCACCTTTCTGTCTCTTAGATTTGTTTACAAGCAAATGTCTTTTTGCCGCTTTATCAACCATTAGTTTTCCGCCGGCTCGTACTTTGACGCGTTTTTTGATTCCGCTGTGAGTTTTCTGCTTCATTTTTGTGGAGTTATAATCATAATTAATGTATTTCCCTGGCTCTTCGGCGGACTCTCCAGAAGCGCCACGTCCTTTAGCTTTTCAAAGAAAGTTTTAAGTTTCTGAGTTGCAAGGTCTTTATAAATAACTTCTCTTCCTCTAAAAATCAATGAAATTTTTACTGTATTTCCTCCCTCAAGGAACTTTCTCGCTTGCTTGGCCTTTACATCTATATCGTGATCACCTGTCTTAAATCCCATTCTTATACCCTTAACTTCAGTTTTCTTCTGCGTTCTTCGATGTTTTGAGTCTACTTTTTTCTGATGATATTGATACTTGCCGAAATCCAACAATTTACAGACAGGCGGATTGGCATTTGGTGCAACTTCTAGTAGATCGGTACCGTTTTCTGCCGCTAACGACAGCGCTTTTTCTATGGAAACAATTCCAAGCTGTTCGCCGGCTGCACCCACAAGTCTTACTGAAGGGGCCTTAATTTCCTGATTTATCCTGACCTTCTTAGCTATATATTTGGATTAAAAAGCTATGGGATTTTACGAAAAAGACTTGAAAAAGTCAAGGAATTGCCACAAAATCACCACGCAATGAAAAAAGTAGTCGTCTTAGGATCAACTGGGTCGTTGGGAACTCAGATTCTCAAATTGCTTAGGAAGCACTCCCGCTATTTCGAAGTCATCGGACTTTCTTCCTACAAAAACTCAAAACTGCTCAAGGAACAGGCAGAAGCCTTTGGTGTTCCAAAAGAAAATGTCGTCATCTCAAGCCGCCACGGCTTAAAAAACCTTCTTCGCCTATCCATGCTTCCCGAAGCAGATATTATCGTGAATGTTGTCTCCGGAATCGCCGGCGTCGAGCCGACAAAAAACGCTCTCTATAGCGGAAAGACTGTTCTTCTTGGCAATAAGGAGTCGCTTGTTGCTGACGGTGAGGCGATTATGAAAATGGTCAAAAACGACAATCTGATTCCTTTGGATTCCGAGCATAACGCGATCTACGAGATTTTGCAGAGAAATCCCGAGCGCAAAGTTTCAAAAATTTCTCTCCCCTGTTCCGGCGGACCTTTTCTTCACAAAACTACAAAAGAACTGAAGCATGTGACGGCAAAAGAAGCTTTAAAGCACCCAAAATGGAAGATGGGTGACAAGATCTCCATCGAATCCGCTACGTTGATCAATAAAGGGCTTGAAATCATTGAGGCGCACTACCTGTTCGGACTCCCCTTCTCAAAAATCAAAGTAGTAATTCATCCTGAATGCCAGGTTCATGGAATTGTCGAATTCGAAGATGGTGAAACTTTTTATTATTTCGGTGCGCCAACGATGACGGAACATCTGGAAAATGCGCTTTTCCGTACGATCGATCAGGTTTTTACCAGGACGATCCGCCGCAAGATCTCCCAGAAATACCAGTTCTACACTTGTCCCCATAAAACTCTTCCGGGAATTAAAATCGTCACAAATTCTTTCCGTCAGTCTCCAAAAACAATGAAAGCCTTCCTCAAAAAAGAAGAATTCGTCATCGAAAAATTTCTCGAGGAAAAAATCGAATTCCTCGATATCTTTAAGCTACTTGCTTAAGTTTTTCTCCCAGAACAGTATTTATCCCTGCCCAGTCGTGCTTGTCCACTATTGGATTCTCTCCATAAGGGTTTTCCTGTTCAGCCAAAAGGCTCTTTGCTTCAGAAGTATGAACAATTACTAGCGCATCTGGGAACAGCATTTTGATTGTATGCAAAACTTCATAACCTTTTAAATGATCTCCGATACTGTGGTCCAGAAGAATTACATCCACATGCTGTCCTCCCAGCGCTGATAACTGGCTAAGGTTCATCGCCTTGTGTGCAATTCCCCCCGCCGCCTTAATCACATCAGCGGTATCGTCTAAAATATGTTGCTCATCGTCTATGACACAAATACGCAGCCCGTTAGGAATTTTCAGTGTGTTGATTACTGGACTGCGGAGCTCTTCCCAGACTCCGGCTCCATTTGTTTTTTTAGAACAACGGCCTTTTGATTTAATTCATCAATGTAGGCCTGAGCGGTGATTAAATAATTCTGATCATCCGCTTCAAGTTCGTAGCAGGTATCTAAAATATTCCATATCAAGTTCATAAGCGCAGTTCCTTGTTTCTGAAATTCTTTAATGAATGATGCGATTACTTCAGAGTCAACAACCTGCATTGTTGCAGAAGTCAAAATAAATCTTTCAAACTCCGCCACTTTGCTATGAAGATGTTTAACTTTTTTCCTAAATCTCCGGGACGGTTATCAATTCCTCCAATCAAGTGTTTAACCGAATCAATCAATATTGCTGCTTCGCCAATAAATCCACCAATCACCTGCACTTTTGGATCCTCGTCTTCTTGTGCCAGCGAGTCCACAACCGCGTTCAACTTATTACCCAGAGTTTTTTGAGTAAAATCAATTCCCGGCATCAGATCAGTTGCTGGAGCAGGTGCATCCGCAAAAATCATCTCTTCCAGAGTGTCAATTTCGTCTTCAGATTTTCTCCGAATCACGTTCATTGTTTTTAAATTTACGGTGCACTATTCTCTTTTGAAATATTCAGAAAATCAAGCCTTAAATAGTCTCGCCAGATTTTTCATATCGACGAGCTGTCTTCCTTAAATCGGATTTTATCGGTTCAAAATTTATCTCCCCGGATTCTCCATGGCTCGACAGTGTTGAAAGATTTCTTCCGCCAGTTTTCGACTCGTATAAAGCAAGATCTGTACGCTTTCTCAATGCTCCAAAGTTCTCATCTTTAGAAAAATCTGCTTCAGCAACTCCCACGCAAATTGTGATATTTATAGTTTTTCCATCCGGTAAAACAAAATCGGTTTTTTCTACCTCCGTACGCAGCCTTTCAGCCGCTTTTTTTGCGCCTTCCAGATTTGTTTCGCTAAGCATCACTGCAAATTCTTCTCCTCCATCTCGGGCTCCTACGGTTTTAGGTACTCCTCCTTTTTCCGCACTTATCCCATTCCGCGTTGTCTGAAAAGTGAAATCCGAAATTCTCAAAGTCGTGGCCATAAGTTCTCCCATTTGTTTTAAAACTGCATCACCTGCGTCGTGGCCAAACGTGTCATTTATCGATTTAAAGAAATCAATGTCCACAAGCAAGAAATTCAAAGGCTTCTCATTTTCTTTGTGATAATTAAAAAAACCGTCTGCATATCTTCTAAATGCCTGCTGATTCATCAGTTTCGATACTGGATCGAGCATGCTCTCTTCGATCTCCATCTCAAGCTCTCGACGCATTGCCAGCGCTTCTTGTAGGCGATTCGCCATCGTTTCTAACCGTACATTAGCCTCTTTGTCTTTTGAATCCTGTCCGACAATTAATTTTGTCTGAAATCTTATTACTGCACACAAAAGTTCAATTGCCGCTTTTGACGCTGGCGTCATCTCCGGTTCCTTTAAAATAATCTTACCGACCTCCTGCATAATACCCATTGCCTTTTCCGCGGTTAATTCCTGCACGTCAACAGCTTCAGTCATTTGCTGAATTCTTTCCCAGGGCGTGATTTCTAGATGGCTTCGTTTAACCATATTTATAATTTAGAGTTACTACTTATACAATACTGGCCTAGAAAAGTCAATAGTGATTGAGTTTGTAGATAAAAGTAGTAGAATAGCAATCCTATGAGTCATGCAATAATTCTTGCCGCCGGAAAAAGTGAACGTTTTGGAAAAGCAGACAAATTACTTGTCGAAATTTCTGGAAAGCCGCTTCTTTACTACACTTTAATGGCTTTTAATGATCATCCGGAAGTTTCCACAATCACCCTCGTTGTGAATCGCCAAAATGCCACAAAAATTAAGGAAATTGTTAGAAAATATCGATTTCCAAAGGTTAAAAAGTACGTTTTTGGTGCCAGAACCCGCCAAGAATCCGTAAAAAAGGGGTTAAATAGTCTAAAAGTTAAAAGCGAAGAGCTGATTCTCGTTCACAATGGTGCAAATCCACTACCCTCACAATCAGAAATTTCCGAATGCCTTAAAAAAGCAAAAAAAGTTGGAGCCTGTATTGTTGGACACTTTCTAACATCCACAATAAAAGAAGTCGGTAATTCTCATGTGCTGAAAACGCACGATCGCAAAAAGCTTTTTGCTGCAGAAACCCCGCAATGCGCAAAATTTGGAATCTTGAAAAATGCCCTAAAAAAAGCTCTAAGTTGCACAGATGAAGCGATGGCCCTGGAGGCGGCCGGCCAAAAAATTGCTTTCGTTAAAGCTGGCGAAAATAATTTCAAAATCACAACAGAAAAAGATCTCCTTCATTTAAAATCAGCCCTCGGCGAGGTTCCTGCAGATTTTCTTGTTGGAATCGGCCAGGACAGTCATCAGTTTGACAAGAATAAAGGTCTTACGCTCGCAGGCCTCAAATTCCCTCAGGAATTAAAGCTAAAAGCTAACTCCGACGGCGATGTGATTCTCCATGCTATTTTCAACGCTATTTCTCAGGCGATTGGCGAAAAGTCTCTTGGATTCTATGCTGATAAGGAGTTTAAAAAAGGAATTACAGACAGTCAAAGATACCTTGAACCATTGCTCAAAAAGCTTGTACGCAAAAATCTGAAGATCAATTCTCTCGGCCTTATGCTCGAATGCAAGGCTCCCAAAATCGACCCGATTAATTCTAAACTCAAAAAAAATCTCTCTAAAATATTGTCTCTGCCACTGGAAAAAATCGGCATTACTGCCACTTCCGGAGAAGAGTTAACAGCATTTGGTCAGGGTCACGGAATCCAGTGTTTCGCGATAATTTCTTTGACTAAACAGCAAAAAGCTTCAAAATAACTTCCAACCAGTCAAGAAATCTGACCAAAACCCGAAAATGCTCCAAATTTCCGCCAAAGCAAAGGTGAATCTTTGTCTAGACATCCTCAAAAGAGACCCTTCCGGCTACCACAAAATCCAGACAGTCCTTCATGAGCTCGAAAATCTCCAGGACGAGCTCGAAATCCGTAAAACCCCAGAATCCGACAACGTGTCAATGAAAACCGGAGACCAAAACCGCCTTATCAAACCTGAGGACAACATCGTATTTAAAGCCTTAAAACTCTTCAAAGACACCTACAAAATCTCCCAAAATTTCCACATTACAATCGAAAAAAATATTCCAATTTCTGCAGGTTTAGGCGGCGGCTCTTCTAATGCAGCGGCGGTTCTAAAAGGTTTAAATAAACTTTTAAAAATGGATCTCTCTCCAAAGGAACTTCAAAAACTCGGCGAGAAACTGGGAATGGATGTTCCTTTTTTTATTCTTGGCGGCAGCGCTTTTGCCGAAAACTACGGAGAAAAAATCACTCCTTTAAAGCCCTTAAAAGTTAACCTGGAACTTCTACCACAAAATTCATGGCCAGTGCTCAAAACCGCTTTTAAAACCGCTGAAATGTATGCCCGATTAGACCTCTCTCAATGCGGCAAAAACCTGGAGAAAACGCAGAAGGTTCTAGATGGGGAAGTCACCGAAGAAACCCTGCACAACGATTTCGAAACTCTCCTGAAAATGCCGCCAAAAACTCATCTATCTGGCTCCGGGCCTGCGTTCTTTAAACTTCGGTAAATTTCTGATTTGAGCTAAAACTTCTTCTACCACAATTGCTATATGTTTTGAGTTCAGTTTTCCGCAATCAAGTACTTCTAACAGATGTTCCACGTGCCCGGAAACAAAAGGGGTCATTAAAGCCATGTTAACAATTTTCATTGCCCTATCTCTCATTCGATCCATCAGTTGCCTGGTCTCTGGATCTATTATTTCCTCTGATGTGTGATTCAAATCCGGCCCTCTTGACATAAAGCAAATTAGTGAGCCCGGATTATATTAGAACTCTGCCCTCCCTGCAAGAGCTCTTGTTAATGTCACTTCGTCCGCATATTCCACGTCTCCGCCAACCGGCAGACCTCGAGCAATTCGTGTAATTTTTACCTCCAGGTCCCGTAGTTGTTTTTGAATATATAGAGCCGTCGCTTCCCCTTCCAGACTTGGATTTGTTGCTAAAATTACCTCTTTAACAGGCATCTCACTATTTTTGATTCGGCCAAAAAGGTCTCCGACTTTCAGCTGATCCGGGCCTACTCCGTCAATTGGTGAGAGTGCGCCGTGCAAAACGTGATAAACTCCCTTAAATTCGCTCGTTTTTTCAATCGCCACCACATCCAAAATTTCCTCAACAACACAAATCGAACTCTTATCTCTCTGGGGATTACTGCAAATACTGCAGGGATTACATTCCGCAATGTTCCAGCATTCTCCGCAAAAAATCACATTTTCTTTTAGTCCCAATATCGCTTCTCCCAAAGGTCTTGTCCGGCTTTCCGGCGAGTGCAGAAGATGAATGGCCAATCTCTGGGCCGATTTCGGCCCCACGCCAGGAAGCTTTGATAACTCTTCAATTACGTTTCTTACTGATTTTGGCAGGAAATTAGACATATGCCCATTCTAATGGAAAGGCAGGTTTATTCCATTGACAAGTTTTGAAAATATTATAGAATAAGGGTGCTTCTAATTTTTGGACAAATGGGCAAAGATCTCGAATATTCAGGTGATGACGGTGCAGAAATTGTCGATATATTTCCTCACACCGACCCCAGGGCTTCGATTCCTGAAGCTGTAGAGTCAGGAATGACTAGCAATGAACTAAATTTTCTAGCTATGAGAGGGCACTTACAGCCCGCTAGAAGACATTTTGAAACGTCGCCTCTTATGGAAAGGGCTGGTGTTCTTCAACAGGATGGTGAAATTCCTCGCATCACAACTTTGGCAGATTTAGAGCGAGAAGTTGTCGCACGTATGTCATTGGCAATTGTCGCGGCTGCTCGAAACGGTGCTAAAAAAGGCCGCAAGCAAAGAGAAGACTAGGCTTCTTTGCACATTTCAATAAAATATTGATGCACATGCAAGTCATCTGTTAATTCCGGATGAAAAGTTGTCGCAAGCATATTTTTTTCCCTCGCTCCAACGATTTCTTCTCCTGTTTTTATTAAAATTTTTACCTCCGGCCCAACTTCTAAAATTCGCGGTGCCCGAATAAAAATTGCCGGCACCATGCGTCCCAAAACTCCTACGCCGCAATCAAATTCAATCTGCGTTTCAAAACTGTCCAGCTGTCCGCCGTAAGCATTTCTTTCAATCGTTATATCCATCAGTTCTAAACTGTCCGCATTCTGCCGCCCCTCGATTTTTTTCGCCAGCAAAATAGCTCCCGCACACGTCCCCCAAATCACCATCCCGCTTTTTACACGTTCAATAATCGCCTCTCTCAAGCCAAATCTTCGCAATAATTTTCCTATAGTCGTACTTTCTCCGCCCGGAATTATCAGTCCGGAAACTCGCTCTAAATCTTCCACATTTTTTACCAAAACCGGTTTCGCTCCGGCTTTTTTCAATGCCTCAAAATGTTCTTTTACCGAACCCTGGATATCTAAAACACCAATTTCCATAATTGTATTAGCGGATTAATGCTAAACACTGCGTTAAGAATCATAAAAAGCAGCGCGATCCGCACTTTATGATAAAAAAACTGAATTAGCGAATAAATTGTTAGCATCACCGCCCCCGCAGCCAAAAGACCATGAAATAAAATTGGCAGATCGTTGGGGTCGGTTGCAAATCCCAGTGCCACGCAAAGCAGTGCTATAGAAGCCAGAATTCCCCATGCATCTTTCTGGAAATACCTCACTTTTATCAAATAAATTACCGCTAAAACTGCCGGTATTCCCATTATCCAGTATCTCCATTCTGTATTAATCCCGCTAAAAAATGCCAAAACAGTTCCGATAATTATCACTACTTCAAGAATGCTGTACATTTTGTGGCGATCAGCAAAAGCCGTTATCGTCATTAAAAATGTTCCTGAAAAAAAGAGTATTTTTTGGAAAAGTTCTCCTGCTGCAAGAAAAGTTCCCGCTACCAAAAGAATCATTCCAATAAGTCCGATAATGAAGGAAATGGTTTGTTTTTTCATTTATGATATTTTTTAGTCCACCACTTTTTCAGCGGCGGCAAAGTAAAATTGGAAATCGCAAATCCAATCGCCGGCACAAGAGCTCCCAGCCACGGCCTCTCCAGATCAGCCCAAAGCATCAGCAAAAAAGCGAAAACATAAGTCAAAAGCATAATCATAAAAAGCCGAAAAAAGCTTTTCTCCCAGGCCTTATCCCCTTCTACGCGCTTGTTGCGTTCCTTAATCGACAAAATTTCTTTTTCAAAATCCATAAGCATTCCCGGGAACGGATTTTACCAGCCTCTCTCTGCATATTTCTGCTCCAGCTTGCCAATTTCCAAGCTTTCCATTGTGGCTCCCAGTCCCTCTGAACACTTTGCCACAATCGCCGGATTATTGAAATGTAATGTCGCTTCAACGATTGCCTTCGCTCTTGCCGGTGGATTTTCCGATTTAAAAATTCCGCTTCCCACAAAGATTCCGTCACACCCCAGCTGCATCATCAAGCTCGCATCCGCAGGTGTCGCAATCCCTCCTGCCGCAAAATTTACAACCGGTAATCTTCCCAAATCCTGCACCTCCAAGACCAATTCCAGTGAAACACGTTCTTTTTTTGCCCATTCTTCCAGCTCTTTCTGGTTAAGTCCCTCAAGCGCCGCAATATCTTCATTCATCGTGCGCATATGCCTTACTGCCTCAACTACATTTCCAGTTCCCGCCTCGCCTTTTGTTCGGATAAAGGCCGCACCTTCTTTTATTCGGCGCAAAGCTTCCCCCAAATTTCGCGCGCCACACACAAATGGAATATCGAAAAGATTTTTATCCACATGATATTGCTCATCAGCCGGCGTCAAAACCTCACTTTCATCGATATAATCAATTCCCAAAGACTGCAAAATCTGCGCCTCCGCAAAATGCCCGATTCGCACTTTTGCCATCACCGGAATCGAAACCGTTGCCATAATTTCTTTAATCAAAATCGGATCGCTCATTCTCGCAACGCCTCCCTCTTTTCGAATATCCGACGGAACTCTTTCCAGAGCCATTACCGCCACTGCGCCCGCCTCCTCGGCAATCCGCGCCTGCTCCGCATTCACAACATCCATAATAACGCCGCCTTTCAGCATCTGCGCAAGTCCCCTCTTTAATTTAGGTGTATTTTTCTCCATAGCCTCCGCATTTTATATAGCAGGAAGCCATATTGCAAACTTATCTCCAAATTGACATTTAAATGTACATTTGCTAAAATTTAGCCATGAACATCAAGTTGTCCCAACAAGTTTCCGCCACTTACGCCCGCAATCATTTTAAAGAAGTGAATGATAAAGCTTTGAAAGAGGGTTTTTGTGTAATTATGCGCAAATCCCAGCCTGTGACAGTCGTTATGTCGATGCAGGAATATGCAAAGTTACACAATAGATTGGAAATAGCAAAATTTTCGCCACCCAAAAAGAAGATAACTGCCAAAGATTTAAGCAACGGTCGTTTTAGCCAATTTGTTGGCAGCTGGAAAAATCCGTTTCCCGGCTTAACTTCCGTAGAAATAGCTAAAAAATGGACCGATTATGTTGATTGATACAAATATATTTTTGGAAATTGTTTTCAGTCAGGCAAAATCTGATGACTGTCAAAAACTGCTCAATGCAATAGACCAAAGAGCCCTAAAGGAAAAAGCTTACATTACACGCTTTTCACTAAGTGCCATTCAGGCGCTATCACGAAAAGAAAAAATAGATTTTGTGAGAGAAATTCTTTTGATGATCTGGGAAGAAAAATTAAATCTTCTGGAAATGAGCGTAGAAGATGATTTAACTATCAATTCCGTCCGATTAGATCTCGATTTGGATTTCGATGACACAGTCGAATATATTGCCGCCCATAAACTCGGCACTTATATCGTCACCTACGACAAAGATTTTCAAAAAACCAGCCTTCCCACAAAAACCCCCGCCGAAGTCCTCAAAGAAATCCTCATTTAGATGATCAAATCTATTCACTGATTACGAAAAAAATATCTGAATCCTAGAAGTAATCGTCCATCCCCTTAATCTTCAAATCCTCCAGCTTGTATCTGTTCAGCGCCTCCGCCACGATCTTCGCCACCTGCACATTTGTAATCAGAGGAATATTCGAATCAACCGACTTTCTGCGGATCAAATAGCCATCTGTTACCGTTGAACGGCTGTAGTTTTTTGGAATATTTACAATCAAATCCACATCTCGTTTGCTTATTGTTTCCGAAACATTTGGCTTTTTTCCGCCGGAAATCTTATGCACTTTTTCACATTTCAAACCTTCCTCTTTGAAGAAATCTGCCGTTCCCTCAGTCGCAAAAATCTTAAAGCCCATATCTGCAAATTTTTTCGCAACCGGCAATAAATCCGCTTTGCTTTCGACTCCGCCGATACTGAACAAGATTCCTTTTTTCGGTAATGCAAAGCCAACACTGATCATTGCTTTCAAAAACGCCTCATACAAATCTTCGCCAAAACATCCTACCTCTCCTGTCGAAGCCATTTCAACACCCGAAACCGGATCGGCACCTTTTAGTCGCGGAAAGCTGAATTGTGGCGCCTTCACGCCTACATGATCCAGGTCCAAAGTTTTGTAATCTGGATAAGTCAAAAGTTTTTCCGTTCGCTTAGACTTTTTTCCTGTGCTCGCCGCCAGCATGGAATGCGTGGCAATTTCAATAAAATTATAGCCAGTAACTTTCGACGCAAACGGGAAACTCCTACTCGCGCGCAGGTTACATTCAATCACTTTTACCCGATTGCTTTTCGCTAAAAACTGGATATTAAACGGTCCGCTGATATTCAGCTCCTTTGCAATTTGTTTTGCAATAATCTTAATCCGGCGAATCGTCTCCATATAAAGTTTTTGCGGCGGCAGGACAATCGTCGCATCTCCGCTATGCACTCCGGCATTTTCAATATGCTCAGAAATCGCATAAATCACGATTTTGCCCTTATGCGCAACCGCATCAATTTCGATTTCTTTTGCTCCCGTTTCAAATTTTGAAACCACTACCGGCGCATCTTTTGAAATTTTCACCGCTTTTCCCAAAAAGTTGTCCAAAGCCGTCCGGTCAAACGCCACACTCATTGCCGCCCCTGACAAAACATAAGAGGGCCGCACCAAAACCGGATAACCCACATCATCCGCAAACTTATAAATGCTATCAATTTTTGCCATCTCTTTCCATTTAGGCTGATCCACGCCCAGTTTATCCAACATCTCTGAAAACTTATGGCGATTTTCCGCGCGATCAATATTTGAAGGGGCTGTTCCCAAAATTCGCACCCCCACTTTATCCAGTTTCGTCGCCAGATTATTTGGCACCTGCCCGCCCGTTGAAACCACCACGCCTGTAATATTTTTTCCGCGCATACCTTCATTTTCAAATTCATAAATATCCAAAACTCGCTCCAGCGAAAGTTCGTCAAAATAAAGTTTGTCGCAAATATCGTAATCCGTCGAAACCGTCTCCGGATTATAATTGATCATCACTGTTTCATAGCCTTCATCCGAAGCCGTTTTTACCGCATTCACACAGCACCAGTCAAACTCCACGCTCGATCCAATACAGTAGGCGCCAGAGCCCAAAACCATCACTTTTTTCTTCTTGCTCGTGCCCACATCATTTTTATTTCCGTGATACGTAAGATAAAGATAATTTGTATTTGCCGGATATTCCGCCGCCATGGTATCGATCTGTTTTATCGAAGGCAAGATGCCCATTTTTTTCCTCTGCGCGCGAATTTCCAGCTCTTCTTTTTTTCGGATAAAACCGATCTGTTTATCGGAAAAACCTTTTTTCTTCGCCTCCAACATGAGGCCCTTATCAATCTCTTTTGCCTTTTTAATTTTCTCCGAAGTCTCCACAATATTTTTCAATTTATCTAAAAACCACAGATCAATTCCCGATAATTTTGAAATTTTCTCCGTCGTCCATCCCTGGCGAATCGCCTCTGCAACCACCAAAATCCGTTTTGGCGTCGGAAATTTAATATCATTTTCCAGCTCCTCGGTTTCCAGTCTTACATCTTCGTTTGCCACCAAGCCGTGCAAGCCAACCTGCAGCATTCGCAAACCTTTTTGCACCACCTCTTCAAAACTGCGGCCTAAAGCCATGATTTCGCCTACAGACTTCATTTCGGAACTAATTTCTTTCGAAACCATCCGGAATTTGTTCAAATCCCAGCGCGGAATTTTCAATGCCAGATAATCCAGTGCCGGCTCAAAACAAGCCGTAGTCGTTTTTGTAACTGCATTTTTTAGTTCCGGCAAAGTATATCCAAGCGCCAGTTTTGCCGCCACATGCGCCAAAGGATAGCCGGTCGCCTTCGAAGCCAGTGCCGAAGAACGGCTTAATCGCGCGTTAACTTCGATCACCCGATAATCTTCCGATTGCGGATCCAAAGCATATTGAATATTACATTCACCAACAATTCCCAAATGGCGAATTACTTTAATCCCGATCTCCCGTAATTTATGATATTCCCTATTTGTCAGCGTCTGCGAAGGCGCCACCACGATACTTTCTCCCGTATGAATCCCCAGCGGATCAAAATTTTCCATATTACAAACCGTAATACAGTTGTCGATCCGGTCGCGCACCACCTCGTATTCGATTTCTTTCCAGCCCTTCAAATTCTCTTCAACCAAAACCTGCGGACTAAAAGCAAAAGCCGTATCCAGCATCTCCGCGAGTTGTTTGTCATTGTAAGCAAAGCCACTTCCCTTTCCTCCCAGAGCAAAAGCCGCACGAATCATCAAAGGAAAGCCAATTTCTTTTGCCGCCTTCATCGCTGAGGCTTTTGTATTGCAAGCCAGACTTCGCGGCATTTTTACACCAATTTTCGTCAGCTCTTTATTAAATAGATCGCGATCTTCAGTTTTCGAAATCGCCTCAACTGGCGTCCCCAAAACTTGAACATTATATTTTTTAAAAATTCCTTTTTCAAAAAGCTCCACTCCGCAATTCAGTGCAGTCTGCCCGCCAAAAGAGAGAAAAACCCCGTCAGGCTTTTCCGCTTTTATCACCTGTTCTACAAAATATGCATTAATCGGCAGAAAATAAATCTTATCCGCCAGCCCCTTGCTCGTCTGAATTGTCGCAATATTCGGATTTACCAAAACTGAGGAAATGCCCTCTTCTTTCAGCGCTTTTATCGCTTGCGAACCGGAATAGTCAAATTCTCCCGCTTCCCCGATTTTCAGCGCACCGCTTCCCAATACCAAAACCTTCTTAATTTTTGCTTGGCCCTTCAGGCCGAAGTTTTTCTTCGAAGGCTTTAGAGATTTAGGTGCTGACATCTATGTTAAAAATGAACAATCTTTTAAACGATTTTAGGCAAGATTGAAGTTTAGGTCAAGGTACATCTCCAGGAAAGCTTAGGTTGTAACCACGCAAGAGAGTTTTGAAACGTTATTCCAGCATGTCAAATAACTATTTGTAAGAAAAGCAGTTTCAACCGTCATTAAAATGGGCCCGGTACCTGTCAATTGATTAATTATTCATAATCTTTAAAGATAAAAACACTTAATACCTAAAAATATCACCATGAAGAAGTTTATAAGCTTAATGCTCGCGGCATTATTTTCCCTAACCGTTTTTTCTGTCAGCGTTTTTGCTGACGAAGGAAATAGCTCAGATTCCGGCACCGCTACTGAAACCGAGAAATCCGAAAAGAAAGAGAAATTTCAAAAAGCGGAATCAGCCGTTGTTGATTACGCCTGTATGGGTGCAGCAGTTGATGTTCGTGAGACCGCAATCATAGCCGGCTTCACAACTTATAATACATCAGCGTTATCAGCGCTAAATACTCGAAAAACTGCTTTGGCAGCTGCCTGGAAATTAACCTCCAATGAAGAAGTAAAAAAAGCAGTAAAAACTGCGGTTTCTACTTACAAAAAATCTCTAAAAGATGCGCGAAAAGTTTTCAAAAAAGCGCGAAAATCTGCTTGGGAAACTTTCAAAACTACCGCCAAAGATTGTAAAGGCGAAGGTGAAAGCCTAGATTCCAGCAATTCAGGAATCGATAACACTTTGTAAAAAAAGAAAAGACCCGGGCGTCAATACGAGGCTCGGGTCTTTGGGTATTTTTCTAATACTTTTAGCTTAGAATCTAATCTCTTCACCGTGGGGCCCATCTCCTCCCTGTACAATTTTCCAATGGACAATGGGCTCCAGCCTTCCATTTATTCCAAATCCGCTCGCTTTCGGATGTCCGCCACCGCCCCATTTTGAAGCCACTTCTGATAAATTTACATCGTTTCTCTGAGTTCTCAGTGATCCTTTTACAACGCCTCTTTCGTCCTCGCTCAGCAAAACACAATACTTGCTCCCGGGTACCGCATTCAGATAATCAATTACTCCTCCAGTGTCCCCGCTTCCCGCCCCACAAGCCTCATAATCCGCTCGATTCACCGCCGAAACGGTCACGCCCTCTTCGTTCACATAAGTGCGCTCCAAAATCCGGCCCCATAGACGCAAACGATTTACCGGCGTCATATGAAAAAGTTCCCGCGAAGTTCTCGCCACGTCAGCACCCTTGTTCATCAGGTCACTGCAAACCCTGAATACCTCTGCGGTTGTATTACTGTGCATCATTCCACCCGTATCAAAATAAATTCCATGTAGTAAACAAGTCGCCACATCAATCGTGATTTTCCAGTCACAAAATTTTAAAAAATAATACAAAATCAGACACGTCGCCGCCGCCCTCGGATCCACTACATTTATTGTCCCAAAAAAATCATTCGATTCATGATGATCAATATTTATAAATGGCTTCGCGCCGGATAAAATTTCCGGCTTAGTTTCATGAAATTTTACCAGTTTCAACGCGCCGCAATCCACGCTCATTATCAGATCAAAATCCTCATAATTAAAATCCGTCACAAAATCTCCCGCTCCCTTCAAAAATAAGCTATTTTCCGGCACCGGATCCACACACGCACTCACCACAGTTTTTCCCAAAGCCTCAAGCGGCAGCCGGAGAGCCAAATTGCTTCCAACGGCATCGCCATCCGGACTGCGATGCGAGATAATGCAAATCTTTTCAGCGGCCAATAAAGCAGTTTTTGCCTTCTGAAATTCCAGTCTCAAATTTTCTGACAAACCATCCATTCGATTTCACTAAAAGGAAAAAATATTAGCGCACTCCCCCGCGATGTGTTAAGACATAGACTCCAAAAGGATTTGCAAAAAGTACTTATATGTTTCAGCATGACACTATGCAGACCGCCAAGATAAAAAATCTCAAAAAATTTCTTCTTCGCAAAAAAATCGAAGATTTCGCCAAGGAAATCGGATTTGATTTAATCCGCTTCACCACAGCAAAAATCGAACCAAAATACATCGAAGCTTTTCGGAATTGGCTCGCCCAAAACCATCACGGCAATATGTCTTACATGGAAAAAATTGCTCAACGCAGTGATCTAACAAAAATCCTCCCCGGCGCAAAATCCGTCATCGTTCTCGCCACTAACTATTATTACGAACAGCCAAAATTGAAACCCGACCATGCAAAAGTTGCCCGCTACGCTTACGGCCGCGACTACCACAAAATCATCGGCAAAAATCTCAAAAAACTCGAAGCTTTTATCAAAGAACTCGAGCCAGCCCATCAAACAAAATCCTACGTCGACACAGGACCGATTCTCGAACGCGCTCTTGCCGAACAATCCGGCATGGGAACTATCGGCAAAAACGGTTGCGTGATAACCAAAGAATTCGGCTCCTGGGTTTTTCTCAGTGAAATCATCACGACTCTCGATCTAAAACCTGAAAAGCCGCCACAACCAAAATTCCATCTCTGCGGCCAATGTACAAAATGCATCGATCAATGCCCCACCGGAGCGATTATTGCTCCTGGAGTTATTGATTCTCGTCTCTGTATCTCCTATCTCACCATCGAAAATAAAGACAAAATTCCGCCGGCACTCGCCAAAATTATCAAAAAAACCAAACTCCTCTACGGCTGTGATATTTGTCAGGAAGTTTGTCCACACAACACTGCAAAGCAAAAAATTCACACCCATCCCGAATTCTCAGAACCGCAAATCGCAACTGACCAGCTCGACACAAAAAAAATTCTCCAAATAAAAAATGACGAAGAATTTCTAAAAATCTTCGCGGGCTCCCCGCTGATGCGCGCAAAAAGAAAAGGTCTTCAAAGAAATGCAAAATTATTCCGCTAACTGATCTGCCGCCAAAGCCGCCTGTGTAATCCGCAGACGTTCGGCGGGATTTTTTGAAGAAGTGTCTGGCAAAACAATCGTTACAATCGCTCCCGCACCTGGGAAATTATCAATCGATACATTCCCTTGATGGGCATCTACGATATCTTTAACTATCGCCAGACCATTTCCTGTACTCTCCGAAAAACTCACTCCTCTTACAAAGAGCTGTTTTTTAATAATCGACTGAATTTCATCATTTTCCGCATCTCCTTCAAGTAATTTCCACTCCCATTCTTGGAGTACCACATGTTGTTCTTGTTTCTCACGAATCTTTCCCTGAAACTTTTCTAAGATACTGCCAAAATTCAAACCTTTGCCGGTATCTGTGACATAAATATAGACTGCACCATTCTTTTTTTCTGCGGAAATCATCACCGAAATTTTTTCCCCATTTTCCGAAGCAATTTTTATCGCATTTTTTTCTAGATTAAATAGTGCCACCATCAGCGCTGATTTGTCTGCTGTAATGATGAAATTTTCTGCAATAGCATTGATAATTATTCCATTTTCCTGCGGTACATCTTCTTGCTCAGAATCCATTTCTGTTAAGTCGTATACAAACCTTTTTGCATTCAAGAAAGCTCCGGGCTTTAAATCCCTACCCAGTTTTACTTGCTGCAAATCTAAACCCTGAGACATTAAATTCAAATTCGCTGTATAAACGTCATATAAAAAGGCTTTGTGATTATCCATTTGCATATTTTGCAGACATTTTATTCCTCCTTCTTTATCAAAACCTAAATAAGAACAAGACGGTGCAAGCGCTCCAAGAATGTTATTTTGATCATGTTCGATATAGTCCATGACCAACCTCGCTTCTGGGTAACGTTTTGAAAGCCTTAAAACCATTTTTTCAATAAGGTGGCAATATTTTATTAACCTCTCACCACTTTCCGCAGCCCTACTTAGTAAATGCGGAGAAACCTCAGGTTGTTCCAGTATTGCCAAAGAAGGTATTGCGGCAGTCTCTCTCTGCATATCCTGTAAGGCCTGAGTTAGAAATTGTTTTCCAAAATATGCAAAATCTTCATCAGACAAAGGTTCAATTTCAATTTGAAAATGTCTATCGAGATTTTCTTCCCCGTCTCTGCCTTCAGTACCTAGCTGTAAAAATCTAAAAACTTTATCGCTAATTACTTTATCTTTAAGAAAAAGAACCGGCGCAACAGAGGCTGAATAGCCGCTGCCACTCCTTCCTTCCTCGGCGCCAAAATATTTTTGCATCAATACATTACGCGTCATGAGACATCGTTATTGAGGTAAATTAAAACATGTTTTTCGGAATAAGTCAATAGCGGTTAGCCTAACAGCATTCCGAAATGTCGTAATGCTTTACCTCCTCAACCAAAGTTGTCGAAATTCCCTCACGGCTTTTTTGCATTTCCATGAAGTTTTGCTTGTTTGGATCTTCATAAATCACCCCCACATAAATTTCCTTATCCATGTCCTGAACAATTTTTCTTGCCTGCCAAATATCGTGTTTGTCATAGCCTGCTAGCTCTTCAATCTTTTTCACTCTTTCTCCATACCAATGGTCCGGAGTTGCCTTGTTATAAGTCGGACATGCCTGCAGAACCTCCACAAAGGCAAATCCTTTATGCTTCAGCGCCGCCTGCATTACCTCTGTCATCTGATCCGGATCACCCGAATAAGTCCTTGCCACAAATGAAGGCTTTAAAGTTAAAACAAAATCCATCGCATTAATGCTTTCCACTACCACCCCATCCGGCGTCCCATTCATTTTCCAGCCTTTTCGGCTCATCGCCGACGCCTGACCGGTCGTTAGTCCATAATTTTCATTATTATGAAAAATAAACAACATCGGATAATCATTCCGTACCGCATGTACCAAATGATTCACACCCTCACTAAAAGTCGCTCCATCACCGGCGGCCGCAATCACCTTCATCTTCGGATTCGCAATCACCGCGCCCGCCGCCAAGCTAATCACGCGACCATGTAATCCATGAATCGTATATCCCTCAATCTTATCCGCCCCATTTCCGTTGCACCCCACATCAAAACAAAACAGCACATCCTTGCGGTCAAAACCCTCCAAAGTCAAAGCGCGTTTCAGCGCATTCTGAATGCTGTAATTCCCACATCCTCCACACCAGGTAATCACCTCCTCAGTTTCAAATTTGAGGTAATCCTTCGCTTTCGCCGCCAGCTCATGTAAGTTTGTATTGTTCATTGTTATGGGTTTTTATTCTTAAGGTTTGGAGGATAAATTTGATTAAATAATTATGATACCAATTTAACCATCATGATGGTTAAATTTTGGAGTAGTTGTACATGTTAAACTACTCCAATCGTATCATTTATTTAGGAAAATTTATCCACAAACCTTTTAAGATCTTCAATAAAAAACGGTCTTCCATCATATTTTAACAGTTTTCTTGCAAATTTCTTGTCAGTCGCACACTCCACGATATGGCCGAATTGACCGGTATAATTTCCCTCAATCAGACAAACATTACTATTTTCCTCAAAAAACTTCTTCGCCAAAACCTCTTTAAACGGATGCAAATAACTGTAATGTAAATAGTTCACCGCCTTCCCCTGCAATCTATATTCTTCGATTATATCCAGCATCACCGTTTTTGAACTTCCCCAGCCGATAAATGAAATATCCGCCCCGCTCTGCTGCCCAAAAATCTCCGGCTCCGGCAAAGTGCTTTTAATCAACGAAAGTTTTCGCATTCTCTTGCTATACATCGCCCCCGCTTTCTCGCCATCTTCCGTTAATGTCCCGTCTTCCCAATGCTCATCGCCATTCGCAAAATAATAAGCCTCACTGCTTCCCGGCAGCCATCTTTTCGACAAGCCATCTTCAGTAATCTTATAGCGATCCTCATTTGAAAGTTCTCCATCCGAGAGACCTCTTTCAATCGGAATCAGATTCTGCAAAAACGGCTTTACCGTCAAATTGCTTTCCGCCACCACTTTTTCCGTCAAAACAATTACCGGACTCTGATACTTTTCCGCAAAATTAAAGGCATGTTGGATCAGACTGAAACAATCTTCAGGTTCACTTACCGCCATCACAATTCGCGGAAATTCACCATGTCCGGCATTGATCGCCAGATTCAAATCACCCTGCATTGTCCATGTCGGCAGTCCTGTTCCGGGACCCGGCCTCTGCGCGACCACAATCACCAAAGGATTTTCGATAATTCCCGCCAAGGAAACTGTCTCCGTCATCAGATCATATCCGCCGCCCGAAGTTGCCGTAAACGCGCGCGTCCCCATAAACATCGCACCCAAGCTCATCTGCGCCGCTGTAATTTCGTCTTCCGCCTGTTTCACCACCATCCCAAATTTATTTGCCATCTCTGACATATAAGTCAAAATTGTACTTGCCGGACTCATCGGATAGGCAAAATATGCGCGGACACCAGCATGTACTGCACCCAGTGCAATCGCCTTATTCCCTTCCAACAAAATCTTTTTCTCTTTTCCGACTCCTGCAATCGCAAAATGCAGATCCGTCTGCTCATATCCTGCTTTTGCACATTTTAAATCAATCTCCAAAAGTTTCGGTTTTTCCTTAAATCTTTCGGTAATTTCCTCCTCGATCGCCTCATAAGGAAGTCCCAAAGCTTTCCAGAGCATTCCAATTAAAACCATGTTTTGCATCAGCACATTTCCGCCATTTTCAAAAGAAATTTCCCGCGCCGGCAGATGCACAACTTTAATCCCTCGCTCCTCCGCTTTCGTCACAATATCTGCAATTCCCATCGGCCTTTCGTAGCCATGCACAAACACTCCGCCACTTTTTAAAATATCAAAATACGCCACCATACTTGGCTTATCGATCGCCAGCATAATATCCGCGCCCTCGGACAAAGAATAAATCTTCTCGTCGCTGACATTAATCGTAAAACATGAATGTCCGCCCTTGATCAATGATGGATATTCGCGATCCGAAACCAGATAAAAACCCAGATTCATCAAAGCCTGACTTATAATTTCGCCAGTGCTGAGTAGTCCCGATCCGCTCTGTCCTACAATTTTAATTCTTGTTCTTTTCATATTAATTCAACTAGTTTTTCCGCCCACTTCGCCACGATTGTATCCAGATGCGGCAATGGTGAACGTGCAATTTTTAAGGGATCGATAATTGGCTGAGCCTCTTTTTCTTCAAAAAATTTCGTAATAATCTTCGCCGATTCAAGTAGGTAATCCATATCATATTTCGCATCTCCAAGGCCAATCGCCGCCACTTTTTTTCCTTTTAAATCCGCAACTTCGCGATATCCATTCAAAAACTTCTCAAAATACTCCTCCAGCTGGCCATGTCCGTAAGTCGGACTCGCCAAAATCAAAAGATCAAAATCCTTAACTGTCGCTGGATCTGTCAATTTTGCTTTCAGCATGGAAACTTCGTTACCATTCACTCTCAGGACTTCCGTCACCTTTTCGCAAGTAAGTTCCGTGTTCCCGCCGACACTGCCGTAGACGATTGTAATTTTTGCCATAGATAAGCTAATTCCCGCGTATTCTAGCACAAAAACACCTCTGTCAAAACCATTAAATCTTCTCCAAACTAAATCCCAC
>SXGT01210352.1_pt1 | contig 21152 bp, 18 predicted proteins | sample 3176221 | NCBI WGS metagenome assembly SXGT01 (sample SAMN11356862, study PRJNA531348) | freshwater metagenome | isolation source: freshwater sample F1-120 | place: China: Fuxian Lake, Yuxi | collected 2017-12-25
GGTCCCGCCCTCGTAGGCGTCGCCGCCGGCCTCCAGGTTCACCAGGCTGGCCGGGGTCTCGCGCACTTCGAGCTGCTCCACGCGCGGGCGGAACCTGTTCGGGTCGTGCGGATTACACGTTCTGACGGGGGGGGCGACTATTCAGACCGAGCCAGCGGCGAACAACAGCGGTGATAGTGTGCGGTGACATGGGCGTTCGTCCTGATGTGGTGTACACTTGATCCACTGAACTGATTGTGACTGATGCCCGCGCCGAAAGCAAGGCGCAACAACAAAAAAAGTCCAGAAAGAACCGGCGAAGCGTGTGCCGCTTTTCACAAGGGGCCAGAGCGCCAGTGGCATGGCGCAAAGTGGCGGTACGGCGGTCTTTCACCAAACGCTGGAAATCCTGGGAGAAGACGCACCACGAGGAACCTCGACAGGTGTTGGGGTGTGGAGAGCGTAGCGGAGGTGTGTGGCGCGCGACAACGCCAGTTGCCGCTTGCGGAACCGCCCGGCGCGCGGGACGCTATGGGTCACAGGAGAACACGCGATGCCGACACCGAACCGACGCGACGCGCTGGCCCTGACCGCACTCGCCGCGGCAGGGAACAGGGGCCTGACGGCCCCCGCTCGCCAAGATACACGCATCAAGGCCGAAAACGACAAGCCCGGCACCACGGACTGGCAACTCACCTACGTCAAGTTCGACGCGAAGGCCCGGTACCGCCAGTCGCTGATCGAGGGCTACTGCACGCGAACCAGCGTCGCGGCCGGCGAGAAGATCGGGTTCTGCGTCAGCACCGACCCGGCGAGCGCGTTCCACATCGACGTGTACCGCATGGGCTACTACGGCGGCACCGGCGCGCGGCACATGAAGCGGTTCGGGCCGTTCGACGGCAAACCGCAGCCGACGCCCGCGGTCGGCGAGATGCGGCTGCGCGAGTGCGCGTGGGAGCCGTGCGCGTCGTTCGAGGTGCCGAAGGACTGGCCCAGCGGCGTGTACCTCGCGAAGCTGAGCGCCACGAAACACCGCTACCAGAGCTACGTCACGTTCATCGTGCGGGACGACCGCAAGGCCGACATCTTGTTCCAGTGCAGCACGAATACCTGGCAGGCGTACAACAAGTGGCCGGACACGCACTCGCTCTACGACAACGACCGCGCGGACAAGAGGCCGCTCGTGTCCGGCGTGCGGGCCAGCTTCGACCGCCCGTACGCCAAGTACCCGCAGGTCAGTGACAACCCGCTGTCACTCGGTACGGGCGAGTTCCTGCTGTGGGAGTTCCCGTTCGCGTACTGGCTGGAACAGCACGGCTACGACGTGACCTATTGCGGCAACGAGGATGTCCACAACTCGCCCGACACGATCACCCGCTGCAAGGCGTTCCTCTCGGTCGGGCACGACGAGTACTGGAGCCGCGCGCAGTACGACCACTGCATGGAAGCGGTGAAGAAGGGCGTGAACTTCGGCTTCTTCTCCGGCAACTCGTGCTGCTTCGTGACGCCGTTTTCGCCGTCGAGCGCGAAGGTGCCGAACCGGATCATCGAGCGCGTCGGGCGGTACGGCGGCATCCGCAAGGGCGAGGAGAAGTGGATGGCCGACCTGCCGGTCGAAGCACCGAACGAATCGACACTGATCGGCGCGCAAACCGTGACGCCGTTCAACGGCTCCGGCGACTGGGTCTGCACCAAGCCGGATCACTGGATCTTCAAGGGCACGGGCATGAAGAAGGGCGAGGCGATTCCGGGCCTCGTGGGGTGGGAGTTCCACGGCGATCCGGCCAAGATCGACGGCCTCGAAGTGGTGGCCGCGGGCAAGACGCTGACCGGGGGCGAGGCGGAGAGCCACTACGAGGCGACCATCTACCCCGGCCCGAAGGGGAACACCGTCTTCAACGCCTCGACCATCTTCTGGGCGCAAGGGCTGAGTTCGCCGCCGGGCCACTGGCTCCCCTACGTCCACAACGGCCGCCCGCACGGCCCCGACAAGCGCGTGCAAACGATCACCGCGAACCTCCTCGCCAAGTGGTGCGGGTGAGTTCGCGAATGGCCGCGCCGCGGTTGGCAAATAGAGTGTGAAGGTTCCGTGCCGCCGGCTTCACGAACCCGCACAGATGCTGCTCGCCGCAATCATCGTTGCCGTGCTGTTCCTCGCGTTCGCGAATGGCGCGAACGACAACTTCAAGGGCGTTGCCACCCTCTTCGGTAGCGGCACCGCGCGGTATCGCACCGCGCTACTGTGGGCCACGGTCACCACGCTCGGCGGGTCGGTTCTCGCGCTGGCCCTCGCCAGCGGGCTGGTGGACACGTTCAAGGGCAAGGGTTTGGTGCCCGACGCCGTGACCACGGACCCACGGTTCCTCTTGTCCGTCGGCCTGGGTGCGGCACTTACCGTCATCCTCGCGACCGTGCTCGGCCTGCCGGTCTCCACCACGCACGCCTTGACAGGCGGCCTGGTCGGTGCCGGATTGCTCGCGGCCGATGGCGCTGTTCAGTTTTCCGCACTCGGCACCTCGTTCGTTCTGCCGCTCATGTTCGCGCCGGTCGTGGCGCTGTTGCTCGCGATCGTACTCTATCCGGTCGTGCGCGCGGTGCGCCGCGGGGTGGGCGTGTCCTCGCGAACGTGTGTGTGCGTCGGCGGAGTGATCGAAGAGGCGACCCTACAGCCCGACGGCTCGGTTCTACTCGTGCGAACGGGAGTCGTGGTCACGGTCGGCACCGGCGCGGAGTGCCGAACGAGGTACGCCGGGCGCGTGGTCGGTATCGAGGTCGGGCCGGCGCTCGATGTCGTTCATTACCTCAGCGCCGGCGCGGTGTGCTTCGCCCGCGCGCTCAACGATACGCCGAAGCTGGTCGCGCTCCTCATCGCCGCGCGAGCGATCAACCCGACCGCGGGACTGGCCGCAGTTGCAGTCGCGATGGCCGTGGGTGGTGTGCTGGCCGCGCGCCGCGTGGCCGAGACCATGAGCAAGAGAATTACCCGCATGACGCCGGGACAGGGGCTGACGGCGAATCTCGTGACCACACTCATGGTCTTGGGCGCGAGCCGCCTGGGTCTGCCGGTTTCGACGACGCACGTTTCCGTCGGCGCGCTGTTCGGGATCGGCACCGTGAACGGCACTGCCCGCGCAAAGACGATCCTTTCCATCCTCCTGGCCTGGGTAACGACACTCCCTCTCGGAGCCGCGCTCGCCGCCCTGGTGTACTTGCTCGCCGGTCCACTCGCTTCGTAACATCTCGCCAGAATCTTGCCCACTTTCCCTGGCCGGTACAACCGGGCGCATTTCCTGCATGTGCGGGTCGGTTGTGGCCGATCTGATATGAGCGAGGAGCGCTCATGCCGTGGTGGAAACCGAGAGTCGTGCTGACCGCGACCGTGCTGGCCGCGAGCGGGTGCGCGCTGCCAGGCCCGCCAGCGTTCGCGCCGACGCCCGGACCCGCGAACGCTCCAGTCGTGCGAACGCGGCCCGTGCCGAACCCTATCGTGCCCGCGTCGTATCAGCAGCCCGCGCTGCAAGCGGACGCGCCGCCGGAGAGCATCGACGACTTCGTGCGGCTGGCCGTCGAGCGGAACCCGCGACTGGCGCGGGCCAACCTCGCCATCGACGCGGCCCGCGGCCGGCACCTCCAGGCGGGGCTGTACCCGAACCCCGAAGTCGCGATCAACTGGGACGAACTCGGGGACCGCTCCAGCCCCGACCGGCTCGGCGTGCTCACCGCGCCGCGCGTCACGCAGACCATCGTGACCGGCCGGAAACTCACACTCGCGCAGGCGGTCGCGGCCCGTGAGGTCGATCAGGCCACGCTCGACCTCGTGGCCGAGCGGTACGCGGTCGTCGGTTCGGTGCGCTCCGCGTTTTACGAGACGCTGACGCTTCAGCGCCGCGCGACCCTTCTGGCCGAGCAGGTGAAGCTCACGGAGGAGGCCGTTGCCAACGGCAAGACGCTCCTCGACGCCAAACAGCTCACGCGGCTGGACATGATCCAGCTCGAAGTGGACCGGGAGCAGTTCCGCGCCGAGCTTCAGGCGGTGAAGCGCGAACTGTCCGGCGCGTACCGGCGGCTCGCGGCGGTCGCGGGGGCGCACGCCGTCGTGCCGGTCGGCGTCACCGGCACCTTCGACGGGCTGCCGGATTATGACGCCGATAGCGTCCGCGCGGCGGTCGTCGCGTACCACCCACAGGCGCGGGCGGCACACGTCGCGGTGGCGCGCGCGCGGGCCGCGGTGAAACGGGCCGAGGCCGAGCCGATCCCCAACGTGTCCGCTTATGTCGGCTACATCCGCCAGTTCGAGAACAAGTCGCACGACGGCGCGGTCGGGTTCAGCGTACCGGTGCCGGTGTGGAACAAGAACCAGGGCAACATTCGCGCGGCCCAAGCGGAACTGGGCATGGCGGTCCACGCCGTGGGCCAGACCGAGAACGAGCTGGCGGCGCGGGTCGCCACCGCGTTCCAGTCCTACGCCGCCGCGCGGGAACGGGCCGAGGCGTACCGCAAGGAACTGATCCCGCGCGCCGAGGAAACCTACAAGCTGTCGCTGGCCGCGTTCAAGGGCGGGCAGTTCGAGTACCTGAAGGTGATCCAGGTGCAGCGCGGGTTGGCCGAAGCGCGGCTGGAGCTGAACAAGTCGCTGGGCGAAGCGTGGAAGGCCGCCGCGGAGCTGTCCGGCCTGCTGCTCGAAGACATATGGCCCGCCGCACCAGCGAAGTAGGCGCGTTCACAGCGGGGCGGGCAGGTCGCGGCGCACGAACGTGCTCAGTGCCAGGGCGTAGCCGAGCGCGCCGACCGCGAACAGCACGCCCACCGCGGGCACCAGTACCGGCCGACCGAACTTCCAGGCCGTGTTCAGATCGACCATCCACGCGCCGTCGATCATCGCCCGCTGCGGCTGATAGTAGAAGAAGAACGTGAACGGACGCACGAACCCGGCCGGCTCCCACAACTGCCCGATCGTGTTCGCCACGAACATCACGATCACGACCAGCACCGCGTACCCGATCACCTTCCACCGGCTGCGCCCGACCGCGGACAGCGCCAGCGTCATGCCGCTGATGGCGAACATCAGCGCGAGCGTGTTCACCAGGCCCAGGAGTTCGCTGCGCCCGCTCACTTCCATCGGCGTCGGGTCGCGGGGCGCGAGCAGCAGCAGCGGCTTCACCATCGGCGATTCCTTCGCCGCGTCGTCCAGCAGTGAATAGTCCGGCACGAAGTCGCCAACGGCCCACAGGCCGAACTGCGTGCCCGCGAAGAAGCTCAGGCACAGCAGCGGCAGCACGACGCAATCGACGATCAGGTGCGCGAGCAGGAGCCGGTTGCGCGGCACCGGTTGCGACATGAGTAGTTCCATCGTGCCGCGGTCCAGTTCGCCCGCGATCGCGCCCGCCGCGCGGCCCACGCCCCACACGAGGCACATCGCCAGCACGATGGGGTGCAGCAGGCCGATGGCGAGGAAGTCGCTGGGGTTGTCGAACTTCATCTCGCCCCAGCCGAGCGCCGCCTGCGACACCTTGCTCGGCCCGCGAATGAACACGGACTCCAGCAGCTTCTTGTCGCCCAGCCGCTCGGAGATGAGCCGCGACATCGGCACGATCTGCGTGGTCACGCGCTGCGTGATCTTCACCCAGAACGCGGCGAACACGAACAGCAGCAGGCACACGACGACGAGCGCCGGGCGCGAGTCGCGCAGCAGCTTGCGAACGAGGATCGCTGTCATGGAATACAAAGGGCACTCACCACAAAGGCACAAAGAACACAAAGGAGAGGAAGCCCAGAATGCAGAGTTCTTGAAAACACTCTTGTCTTCTGCTTTCTTTGTGCCCTTTGTGCCTTTGTGGTGAATGCTTCTTCCCTCTCACCCGTGGAACTTCTTGTAGATCGGCCCCAACCCCTGCGGTTCGATCACGAGGTCGGCGACCGGTTGCTTCGCGAGCCAGTCGAGCAGCGTCGGCAGCGGGCCGCGAAACGTCATCTGCAAGCGGCCGGCGGCGAGCGCGGCCGGGTCCAGCGGCGTGTCGTCGGGGCCGATCGCGGGCGCGGGGCCGGTGAGTCGCGCGCTCACCGCGCGGCCCTCGCGCAGCTCGTCCATGTGTTGGACGTGAACCAGCTCGCCGCGGCGCAGCACCGCGACGCGGTCGCACACGGTTTCGACTTCGTGCAGGACGTGCGACGAGAACAGCACCGCCTGCCCGCGGGCCTTCGCGCCCTTGAGCTGGTCAAGCAGTTCGTCGCGCATGGTCGGGTCGAGCGTGTTCGTCGGCTCGTCGAGGATGATGAGCGGCACCTGCGGCACGAGCACCGCGAGCAGCGCGACTTTGCGCTTCATGCCGCTGGACATGTGCGTGAGCGGGCGGTCGATGTCGATGTCCAGCTTCTTGGCGAGCGCCTCGACCTCCTGGCCGGGCGTCTCGCCGCGCAAGTTGCTGAGGAACGTGACCAGCCGGCGGCCGGTCATCGTGTCGTAGAGCCGCAGTTCGCCCGGCAGGTACGCGACCCGCTTGCGGGCCTCCACGCTCTGCGCCCAGCAGTCGAACCCGCCGATGGACACGCGCCCGCGCGTCGGTTGCAGGAACCCCAACATGAGCCGCAGCGCGGTAGATTTGCCGCTCCCGTTCGGGCCGAGCAACCCGACCACCTCGCCCGGCGCGACGGACAGCGTCAGGTCCGCGAGCGCGCGAAACGAGCCGTAGTCCTTCGTCAGGTTCTCCGCGACCAGCAGCGCCTCACTCATGTGGAGCATTGTCGGGCGCGGAACCGGGAACGGCGAAGCGCGTTTCCGCGCCGCCTACTTCCGCCGCGTCAGGTACTCCAACAGGTCCGCGGCCTCTTGCGGGGTCAAGGCGCTCATCTGGCCGTCGGGCATCAGCGACAGGCGCGACGGTCGCACGCTCTCCACGTTCTCGCCCTCGATCCGCACCTCCTTGCCCTCCGCGTCGCGCAGCAGCAGTTGCTTCTCGTCGCGCTTCACAACGAGGCCGGTGAAGGTGCGGTCGTCCTTCGTCTTCACGTTGTACGCGGCGAACTGCGGCTCCACGCGGGCCGACGGATAGAGCAGGCTGTCGAGCAGCTCCGCGCGGGTGCGCGTGCCGCCGATCTTGGTCAGGTCCGGGCCGACCGCGGTGCCCTTGTCGCCGACCTTGTGGCAGCTCGCACACTTCATCTCTTTGTTGAAGAAGAGCGCCTCGCCTTTGGTGGTATCGCCGGTGAGCGCGAGTACGCTCGCCGGGCGCGGGTTCGCGCCGAGTTTGCGACCCTTCGGGTCCGGCGGGAAGTACCCGTCGAACAGCTCGCGCACCGGCCCCGAAGGGAGCTTCACTGCTTCGGCGAGGAGCTTGTTCGTCATCATGGAATCCTGTGCGAGTCGGCCGCGCGCGAGGGCGTTCGCCCACGGCCACGCGGTCGGGAACGCCTTCAGAGACGATGCCTCCCACGCGGCCGGCGTGAAGCGCGGCGGCCACGGTTTTGGGTTCTCGCCTAGCGACGTGATCCATTCCCCGATCAGGTCGAGGCCGCGGGCGTGCGGGAACTCCGAGCCGAGGTGCGGCATCCGGCCGCGGCCGAACTTCGACATGCGGTAGAACAGCACGCTGCGGAACGGGTCGCCCGGCGCGACCAGCCGCGCATCGGTTAGGCCGAAGTCGCCCTGTTTGGGCCGTACGTCGAGGATGCCGGTTTCCTTCAGCGGCTTGGCGATGTCGAGTTCGAGTACAACCTGTCCGCCGCCGCCGCCGAAGCGGTGGCAGTGCGCGCAGTTGATGTGCAGGTAGCTCCGCGCCCGCGCGTCGAGCGGTTCCTCGGTCAGCGGCCCCGCGAGCTTCGGCTCCTTCTTCACGCTGTCCGCGTCGAACGGCGGCAGCTCCTTGTTGTCGGCCGCGACCCGCTTCGCGTAGCCCTGTTGCGTCAGTTGGATGAGCTGGTTCGCGCCGTCGGGCTGGCCCAAGATGCGCGGGCGGTTCAGTTGCCGCGTCGTGAACGCCATCGCATACTCGGACCAGGCGTTGTGGCAACTGATGCACTGCGCGCGGCTGTGGAACGTCCACACCTGCTCGCGCGTCTTGTCCGCTTGCACCTCACCGGTGTCGCGGTCGGCACTGTATGCGCTCATCGGCACGCGCAACACCTTCTCCGCGCCGTCGGCCGGAACGAGGTCCGCGTCGGACTGGTCGTCGCGCCAGGCGTAGGTGTACCCGCGCCAGTCCTCGCCGTCGTAATGGAGGAGCTGGGTTTCGATCCGCTTCGTGACGGCCTTCTTCCCCTCGGCCACGTCGAGGGTGATGGTCTTCACCAGCACCGCGCCCGCGGGGAACTGCGACTTGAAGTCGTGCCAGAACACCTGCCCCGGCAGCGGGCGCGGCTTCTCGAAGAAGCTGACGCTCGATGTGTTCGGCAGCGCGAGCAGGTAACGCGCGGTCGCGTCGTCCTGCCACTGCCGCACGTTCGGGACGAACGAGATCAGGCCCGCGGCCGGCTCGTGCTTTTTCGCGTCCGCGAACAGGCCGGTGTCGCTGAGCTTCGTGGGAAACTTGTCGTTCGCGGTGCCAGCGTCGTTCTTCGCCAGCGTGTACAGCAGGCCGGTGTCGTAGTCCGCGTAGTACAGCTCGCCGGCGTTGTCCTCGCCGAAGCACGAGACGCGGACGTTCGGCTTCACGATCTCCGGCATCTCCTTCAGCCGACCGTTCTCGAAGCGCGCGGCCCAGATGCGGCGCGTCTCCCAGTCGCCGAAGATGTACGCGCCGACCAGTTCGGGGAACTTCTTGCCGCGATAGACGTTGCCGCCGGTCACGCTGCACGCGATGGTGTGCGGCAGCTCGATGGTCGGCGCGAGGATCGGCGTGGGACCGAGTTTCTGGTCGGGCTTCACCGGCTGCCGGCCCTCGACGGCGCTCCAGCCGTAGTTCCCGCCCTTCTCGATCTTGTGAACCATCTCCCACAGTTCCCAGCCCACGTCGCCGACCCACAGGTCGCCGGTCTTGCGGTCGAAGCTCATGCGCCACGGGTTGCGGAACCCGTAGGCCCAAATTTCCGGCCGTACGTCCTTCAGGTTCGGGAACGGGTTGTCCTTCGGGATGCTGTAGTTGACCCGGGGGCTTACGCCGCCCGGTTCGCCGGGCTTGTCCACGTCGATGCGCAGGATCGAACTGAGCAGGTCGGAACAGTCCTGCCCGGTGTTGAGCGGGTCCGGCGGGTTCGGGCCGCGGCCGTCGCCCGTCGAGATGTACAGCATTCCGTCGGGGCCGAAGTGCAGGTCGCCGCCGTTGTGCCCGCTGCCCTGGAAGGTGATGACGACTTCCTCGCTCGCGGCGTCCACCGTGGGCGGGTTCGTGTCCTTTACCTTGAACCGCGAGACGCGCGAACCGTCCGCGATGTAGCCACCCTTCGGGTCGCGCTTCTCCAGCACATAGCAGACGTAGCAGTAGCGGTTCTGCTCGAACTTCGGGTGAAACACGAGGCCGTACAGTTCGCCGACGCCCTTCGCGTCCGGCTGCTGCTTGAGGTTCTTGTACTCCTTCTTCAGGTCGAAGAAGACCTCCGGTTTCGCGTCGGGCTTGTTCGCGAGCGAGTACAGCACGCAGTCTTGCTCGCCGACGAACAGCCGGTCGCTGCCGGGGCACCGCGCGATGAGCAGCGGGTGCTTGAATTTCGCACCGGGGAACGCCCGCACCGACTTGTACGGCGGCGGCGGTTCCGGCGAACCGACCACCTTCGAGGTCGTCCACGGCTTGCGCACCGGCTTGTCCTTTTCCTTCTCGTCCGCGGCTTGCGACGAAGGTTCGAGCGAGAGGAGCACGGCGAGGCCGCCGAGCGCGAAGGTCGCGGCGCTGAGTCGTGCGAAGGCGCGAGGGGACATGATTCGGGTTCCGTGGAGCGCGGGGGCCGTGGCCGCGAATATACCACACCTCGGAGGTTCCGCCATGACCCCGTTCGCCGTGATCGACGCTTTCGCCGACGTGCCGTTCGCCGGTAACCCGGCCGCGGTGTGCCCGCTGAGCGAGGCGGCCGAGTGGCCGTCCGACGGGTGGCTGCAGCACGTCGCTCGCGAGTTCAACCTGTCCGAGACCGCGTTCCTGCGGCACCGCGAAGGGTGCGAACACGAGCTGCGGTGGTTCACACCGGCCGTGGAAGTCGCGCTGTGCGGGCACGCGACGCTCGCCTCGGCGCATTTCCTCTGGGAACGCGGCGCGACGCACGACCTGTTGACCTTCCTCACGAAGAAGAGCGGCGTGCTCGCGGCGACGCGCCGGCCGGCGGGCGAGATCGAGCTGACGTTCCCCGCGAAGCCGGCGGCCGCGTGCCCCGCGCCGCCGGGCCTGCTCGAAGCGCTCGGCACGGGCGCGGTCGCGGTGGCCAGGAACGAGTTCGACTATCTGGTGGAAGTGGGCAGCGCCGCGGAGGTACGCGCGCTGCGGCCCGACTTCGCGACGCTCGCGCGGACCGAGTGCCGCGGGGTGATCGTCACCGCGCGGAGCGACGACGCACGGTACGATTTCGTGTCGCGGTTCTTCGCCCCGCACGAGGGCATCAACGAAGACCCGGTCACCGGGTCGGCGCACTGCTGCCTGTCCGAGTGGTGGGGGCCGAAACTGGGCAAGGACGAGATGACGGGCTACCAAGCCAGCGCACGCGGCGGTTTGGTGCGGGTGCGGCGCGACGGCAAACGGGTGCGGCTGACCGGCCGCGCGGTGACGATCAGCCGCGGGGAGTTGCTCGTTCCGCCGGCGTGAGTACCCCTATCCCCATGACCCCGCTGTTTGCCTGTTTCCCCGTTTGCATGACGCTCGTGGCGATCGGGCTGGTCGGCGTGCTCGTCGTCGTCACCGGGGCGGTGAAGTCGATACCCGGCGACGACCAGCCGCCGACCGAGACGCGCCCCGGCTACGGCCCGCCGCGCTGGTGGGTGATCGTACTGATCGCCGTCGTGGTGGCGTCGGTGTACTTGGCGATCTGGTGGCTCGCCGACGACCGCCCGCCGTCGTGAGCCGGAGTTGTACGGGGCAGTGGCTCGGGCGGGACTTGAACCCGCACGCCCTTTCGGGCACAGGCTTCTAAGACCTGCATGTCTGCCAATTCCATCACCGAGCCGTCGCCCTCACGGACACATTCTAGCAGCCCGGCGTTCGGCTGAAAGTGGGGAACGGCGCGCGACTCGCGCCCCAACATGGTTGCTTCTCCCCTCGTCCGCCCGCATAATCCACCTTCACCGACCGCCACTCTCGCAAGGAGCCTCTCCGATGCCGCGTCTCGTACTCGTTCTGTTGTTCGCCGCCGCCGGTATCGGGGTCGCGCTGGTGCCGGCCCCGGCCCCCGCCGCGGACCCGACCGACGCGCCCAAGATCACCTGGAAGAAGACCGTCCTCGACACGCGGTTCCGCTCCGAAGGCGTTGCCATCGCCGACGTGAACAAGGACGGCAAGATGGACGTCCTCAACGGCGAGTATTGGTACGAGGCCCCGTACTGGCAGGCCCACGAGATGCAGCCACTCAAGGACCACGCGAAGGCCACCGAGAACGGGTTGAAGGGGTACAGCCGCAGCTTCGCGTGCTGGGCGGAAGACATCAACGGCGACGGTTGGGCCGACCTTATCGTCATCGACTTCCCCGGCGCGCCGTGCTACTGGGCCGAGAACCCGAAGGGCCAGACCCGCGGGCCCGACGGCAAGCCGGTCCACTGGAAGAAGCACATCATCTGGGACAGCGCGTGCAACGAGACCCCGTTGTACACCGACCTGCTCGGCACCGGCAAGCGGGTGCTCGTGATGGGGTTCCAGCCGCCGGGCAAGGGGAACGAGGGGCAAATGGGCTACTTCACCCCCGGCTCCGACCCGACCGCGAAGTGGGACATGCACCCGATCAGCGAGCCGAGCACACCGGGCAAGGTCGAGAACGGCAAGGAAGTGCCCGGCACGCGCAAGGAGATCCCCGGTACGCAGCGGTTCAGCCACGGGCTGGGCGTCGGCGACCTGAACGGCGACAAGCGGCTCGACGTGATGTGTACGGGCGGCTGGTGGGAGCACCCGGAAAAGGCCGACGGCAAGACCGCGTGGAAGTTCCACCCGGCCAACCTCGGGGCCGCGTGCGCGGACATGTTCGCCTACGACATGGACGGCGACGGCCTGGCCGACGTCATCAGCACCTCCGCCCACCAGTTCGGCATCTGGTGGCACAAGCAGCGCAAGGGCGACAAGGACGGCAACATCGGGTTCCAGAAGATGGACCTGTTCCCCAAACACACGAGCGAGACCCACGCGGCCCACTTCAAGGACATCGACGGCGACGGCCGCCCGGACCTAATCACCGGCAAGCGGTGGTGGAGTCACGGCAAGGCCGAACCCGGCTCCGACGGCCCGGCCGCTGTGTACTGGTTCAAGAACACGAAGGGCGCGGACGGGATCGCCAAGTTCGAGCCGATGCTGATCGACGACGACTGCGGCATCGGCACGCAGTTCGAGGTCGCCGACATCAACGGCGACGGCCTGCTCGACGTGATCGTGTCCAACAAGAAGGGCGTCCGCGTCGTGACGCAGCACCGCGCCAAGTAAGCCGGATGCTATGGTTGGGGGGAGACCGCTCGCGCGTTCGGGCCGTCTCCCCGTTCCGTCCGTTCGAGTGCCTTCGGTCAGAGTCCCCTCATGCTCACCCTCACGGTCGCGAACAAGCTCGAAACGCAACAGCTCTCGCACAACGCGGGGCCGCTGGAGATCGGCCGCGGGCCGGCCCGCACCGGCACCGCACGGGTCGTCGTCAAAGACGCCTTCGTCTCGCGCGACCACATCCGCGTCGAAGAAGTGCCCGGCCGCAAAGTGAAGGTCGTCAACCTGAGCACTAAAGCCCCCCTCACCGTGGACGGGCACGCGGTCCTGAACCCCGGCGCGGACTGCGACTACCTGCTGCCCGTCCGCCTCGCGGTCGGCGAGACGGTCATCGACGTGGACTCGGGCGACGCGGAACCGATGTCGGTGAACGTGCTCCGCACCATCGCCGCGCCCGGCAAGCCGTCCGGGGGCGGCGGCAAGACGGTCGTGGCCCCGCCGATCATCGAGCGCGGAGAGGCCGCCAAGCCCGAAGAAGTGGTCGCGTGGCTCGAAACCGTCGTCGAGGTGCAAAAGTCCAGCGACCGCGAACAGTTCTACAAGAAGGCCGCGGAAGCGCTGGTCGAGCGCATCGGACTGGACAGCGGCATCGTTCTCATGCGCGACGGCGACGCCTGGCGCGTGACCGCGCACACCTCGCGCGACGACGCCCCGAAGGGCCGCGCGTTCAGCCACGCGATCCTGAACCAGGCGCTCGCGGGGCGGCGCACGTTCTTCGTCGGTGCGGCCGGGATCGGTGGCGGCGAGAGCCTCGTCGGGGTCCAGGGCGTCGTCGTGTCGCCCATCTTCGACGAGCGCGAGCAGGTCGTCGGCGTCGTGTACGGCTCGCGGATGCAGCGCGCGAAGGGCCGCGAGATCGGCCCGCTCGAAGCCCAGGTCGTGCAGCTACTGGCAACGGCCGTCGGCGCGGGCCTCCAGCGCCTCGAGCGCGACGAAGAGGCCAACCGCCTGCGCGTCGCGAAGGAGGCCGCCGAGGAAGCCGACCGCACCAAGAGCGGGTTCCTCGCGATGGTCAGCCACGAACTGCGCACCCCCCTCACCACCATCATCGGCTACTCGGAGATGCTGCTCGAACAGGCCGCGGCCGACAACCTGCCGCAATACACCGCCGACCTGAATCAGGTGCACACCTCCGGGCACCACCTGCTGATGCTCATCAACGACATCCTCGACTTCTCCAAGATCGACGCGGGCAAGTTGGAGATGGCCCGCGACCCGTACTCCCCCAGCAGCCTCCTCACCGATCTCCTGGTGTCGGTCGAACCGCTGGCGAAGAAGAACAACAACAAGGTCGAAACGGACATCCCCGCGGACCTGGGCAAGGGCGTGGGCGACCCGACCCGCATCCGCCAGTGCGTGCTGAACCTGATCGCCAACGCCTGCAAGTTCACAAAGGACGGTGTGGTGAAGGTGACCGCGCGGCGCGAAACGGTCGCCGGCAAGGACGTGCTGAAGGTGGCCGTCACGGACACCGGCATCGGCATGACGCCGGAGCAGGTGGGCCGGCTGTTTCAGGCGTTCACGCAGGTCGATTCCAGCGCCGGCCGCAAGTACGGCGGCACCGGCCTGGGCCTCGCCATCAGCCAGAAGCTGTGCGCCGCAATGGGCGGCCAGATCACCGTCCAGAGCGAAGCCGGCAAGGGCAGCACCTTCACCATGACCATCAGCGCCGTGCTGGGGTGAGCACCTCGGGGCGAATTGGTAGTTTGCGAAAAGTGTTGCACAAGGTTCCACCCCTGGAACGGCGGGCGTTCTGCTTGCGGAGGTTCTTCCCTGGGACCGCGGGCGTCCCGCCCGCACGTTACTCCCGCGTGGGAGCCATGCGGTTCTCGTCGTGGCAATCCGACCTACGAAGCTGCGGGCGGGACGCCCGCGGTCCCAGGGGCCGAACCCCGAGCGGGCGATTCGCGACCCTGTTGCACAACACACCTCCGTTAGAATGTCGCGCGGCCCCGCCCTCCTCTTCTCGAATACTATACGCGTATCCATTTCGGATCAAGGGTGGTTGGCGAAAAAAATGTCCGGCCCGGTCGCGTCATTCCGGCACGACAACGACCTCGCCCCCGGCGCGGGTTGCCAGCGCCGGGAGGATGTCGTTGGCCGAGTACCGCAGGAACCGCACGCTCCCATCGGCAAACGCAAAGTTCGCCCCGCCCGCGTGCGGGGACCAGAAGTGGAAGGCGTCGCAAGGGTTCTTGAACGTGCCCGGCGTGAACTCGTATGGCCCGAATGGACAGTTCGGGGCGTAAGTCGATGTGTTCTTCGCGCGGACGCCGAGCAGCATGTCGGCGTCGCCGTCTCGGTTTTGACCCCAACCCGCGTACCACCAACCGAGGACCATGTCAAAACTTGGGGGGCGCTCCCCGATCATGAGGGTGTTACTGGTGCCGTCCGCGATGTCGGTCAGGCGAACCGCAGAGTTTGGGAACAGAACCCCATCGAGTCGATCCACATTGCGACCGACGACGCCGAGATACGACGTAAGCCCGCGCGTGTAGTAATCGGACACGCGCTGAGGCGTGGCCGTTCTCGGGTCGCTCGGGCAGCCAAAAACGGGGAATGTACGCTCCGCACCGGGATGGCCCGGCGCGGCCAAGAAGTCCGAGTTGGCGCGGTACGCGGATACCGCTTCTTGCCACGCCGATTGCTGTTCGAGGTAAGGAAGCAGTCGGGTGTGCCAGCTCATGAACGGATACGGCTCAGAAGCGCTCGGCAGCGCAACACCTGCGGGCAGGTGGTGCGCGGTTCCGTGATACGAATGCAGTGCGAGCGCAAGCTGGCGCAGGTTGTCCTGGCATCGTGCTCGCGCCGCCGCCCCGCGAATCCTCTGCACTCCTGACAGGGTAAGCCCGATCAGGAGTGCGATAATTGCAAGGACAACAAGCAGTTCGAGTTGAGTCAGGCCGGAGCGCTTCATTGCTGCCCTCACTCGGTCACATGTTGTCTACGGTCCAGGCGGGGGCGGGGCAGGAATTGGGCCACACTGCCACAATTCGGCAAGTTCCGTGTTACCCACGACGCCAGCACGGATCCGTTCCTGCCCGTCGTATCCGAACAGGAACTGATCGCAGAGTTTGGTGCACCGTTTGCCGGTCGCGTCTGGATCGATGAACGCCTTCTGTGTGTAAACCGGAACTTCGATCAACACGATGCCTTTGCACCATGGGCCATCCTTGTCGGGAGCACCGGTACAGGACCAGCGCTTCTGGTCCGGCCTGGTGTCTTGCCCGTTCCGGCAGTTCAGACACGATGGCTCTTCGTACTGCCAGCAGGTAGCAGTCGGGTCGTCGATGACCGTCTCTTGGAAAGGGCCCTTCTTTTCCCGGCACTCGAGGTCGCACTTCGTCGGTGGCGGCGGTGCCCCACGCACGACGAGGCTTGGACAGCAGAGCAGTAGACCTGAGAACATCATGCACTTACACAGTGCGGACCAGAAGCGGTTCATCGAAGACCCTCTGATGAAGTGGTTCTAGACAACACGTCACCTCACGTTAAGAAACCGGACGCTGCAAATTTCGCCTGAACAGAACACCTACCAGACCAAGAACGAATACGCTGACCCCAACCACTACGATCCAGTTGCGACTGAACCATGAATTGACTGGTTTGCCGATCGGTTCTCCCGGCTCCGTGCTGACAAGACTTGCGAAGGGCACTGATTCTTCACCCCGCACAACCTTTCGCCGCGAGCCGTCCGGCCGGATGATGTACTTGCCAACAAGAGAGTCATCTTTGTTGTACTCGTTTACCCGCGAATTATTCGGGGGTGTTGTATCGAACGTAGCGGGCGATACAGGCGAGCCAATAACGCACTCAGTGACGACAGATGTTGTGCTTTTGACCAGTTGTCCCCTTCGGCTTTTCCGCACATGTGTCCAGCTCGAGGGCACCCAATGTTCCCCGTCGTGCTTGTATGTGGCATCGTATTGGATAAGCGAAATGTCACCCGTTGCGAGAACTTGGTGGTAACGGCAAATATGGTAGTCTTGACTCGGAGAGAGCCACAGACTTGTTGAAACCCCAGGTGCGGGCTTGCGGAGCGTCAACTCAATGCACGCAACAGAATTAATGTTTTCAGTTCGACCGCTGACCTGGAATACGTCTAGGTCCGGCGAGCCTAACTCGGCTGATTGGGGACGAAATGCCCGAAGAATGGGGACGTTATCAACGGTCGTCAATCGTAGCGGTCGCCGGCCACTTTGTTTGTTGACGATAGCCACTCCCGCTTCGCCGCTCTCGCGCAAGCTCGCGCCGGTCTTGCCGTCGTAAAGCGCCTGGAAGGAATCATCTACAAACTGTTTCTTGTGTGGCGCGTAGGCGTGCCCTTCAAACTCGTATCTTGCCTTTTCTGCGTCAACAATCAGCAGACCCTTCTCAGTAAACGTGGTGTTTGCCGTTGGGACAAGTTCCCCCTTACCAGCCGAAGTAGGGTAGCCTTCCGAGTATCCACCCTTCGGGTATAGCACCGTCTGCGTCCATGCGATGCGGAACGTCTTGATCGCGTCTTGGCGCTGCTTCCACTTGGCGGCGATGTCGTCGATCGTGGGTGCCTGTTGAGGCTGAGTTCGCGCTTCGGTCGCGCAAAGCAACCCGATCACCAGTACAGTCAGATTCGCCCGTTTCATTGCGAGTCCTCCGCTCACGGGGTGATGGTAAGTTCAATCGGTGTCAGGCGTAGGTGCCAGCCGGCGAGATGAACCGCCGTGACCGTCTCGCGCTGGATTTCAGGGACGTCTTTCGATGGACGAATTGTGAGCGACAACAGCGCCTGCGATTCGACTTGAGCGACGACAGTTCCCGACCCCGCGGTTCCTTTCACGAACGCTCCGACCAACACCAACGGCGCATCCGAGAGCGACCGAAATGTGATCGTCTCCTCTCGGACGCCCTTCACGAGGCCGGTGACTACCAGTTCTGATGGTGTCGGTTGAATGTCCGGCAGGACGGCAACACCGCAGGAGAAACTCTTTGAGAACGCCTGCCCTGATGCCAATTTACCCCGAATCACAAGGGCGAACTTGTGATACCCGCTGGGGATCGCTTCGGAGTACTTGAGGGCGAACGAGACGTGCCGCCCACTTTGCGAACCGACTTCGCAGCGAACCGGGAACATCTCGACCATACCCGTGATGTCGTCGGGCGGGAGGGCCAATTCGATGTTGAGGCGACTGGTTGCGCCGCGTGCATCCGCCGGTATCGTCTGAGACAGGTTCGTCGTTCCCACTGAGATGATCGGCTTGGCCTTGCCACGGAGGGTCAATGCCGGAAGTCCTTTACCTCCGACGACGGCTGCGAACGTGATCGAAATGGGTACGGGTGTGAGCGAAGTCGAATCGACTTTGCTGCTCAGGTCGATTTGAACTGTAATCGATTTCGTTTCGCCGGGTCCGACACGCAACGATTGTGGAGTAATCGCGGAACAGTCGCATCCTGCCTGCCAACGGTCAACGACGAGGACTTGCGAACCGGTATTTGTGACAGGAACTTTCCACTCGAACTTGTCGGTCTCCCAAACGTCGCCGAAGTCGAGGTGCGCGGGATCGACCGTTAGCGCCGGTTGTTCAGGCGCGGGGGGGGGCGCAGGTTGTGCATGGCGAAAGTACGCTCGGCCGCTGAACGCACCGGCGATGGCGGCCAGAGTCACCGAACCGAGCACCAGAAGTCCCAGGCGATTGCGTGTCACGGGTGATCCCCGCGCGTTGAGTAGCACGTTAGTTGGATCGTACTCGTCGGCTGATACTCGCGCCAAGAGAAATCCTTCCGCTTTTTACACGCGACGTAATTTGTCCGGCCGGTCTCATAGCCCGGCGCGAATCTTCTGATGCGGGCGCGAAATGTCGTCCGTTCACCTTACCGGCGGAACCCCGGCGCGTCGGGCGACGGGCACATCGCGCAGTACTCGGCCTCCAGGCGCTCGACCACCGCCGCGCGGCGCGCGGGGTCGTCCGGCAGCACGCGCTTGACCCGCTCGATGGTGTGGCGGGCGAACCGGTGGCGCTCGGTCTGCGCGTCGGGGTTGATCGTTTCGAGCACGCACTTCATACCCACGTCGTCGCGGAACACTTCGAGCATCTCGTCGGTCGCGGCCGGCAGGGTCGTGTCGCCGTCGATCAACTGCGCCGCGATCTGGTTGGCCGTTTCCCGGCGGCTGGCGGCGCGGTCCGCGTCGGTCTGCACCGCGTCGCGCTCGTCGGTCGCCCGGAGCAGCAGGTCGTTGGCGGAGGCCGCGTTCCACACGTCCAACCCGGTGCGGCGGGACCACTCCGGGGCGATCAGGTGGGCGGCGACGAGGCTCACACCGAGGGCGAGCAGAACGGCGGCGGAAGCGGCACCGGGGCGGCGCGTGACGGTCATATCGAAGCCCTCGTGTACTGGGTCGGGGCGTGGGGTGATAAACGGTCCGGCGCGTGCCGGACCGATTCGGGAGAGGAGGGTTTGCGGGAGGGGTCAGCGGCTGGCACCGGCGGCGAGCGAGTGCCGCAGTTCGGCGTCCAGTCGGTTCGCGAGGGCGGCGCGCTGGTGGTCGGCCGCACGGGGAAGGGCGTACGCGATCACGTTGCGGGCCATCTTCTCGTGGTCCGTGTCGCCGGGGAACCGGTCACGGACCATCGCCAGGTTCGCGGGGCGGGTCTCGTCCAGAGCGGTGAACCGGTCGGTCACCTCGGTCAGTGAAACGCGGCCGGCGATCAGTTCGACGACGAGCGATTCCTTCACCTCGATGCGGCGGCGCACGTCGTCGTCTTCGGCGTCCAGCCGTCCGCTCTCTTCGGTCGTCGCTCGCAGTTCGGCGTTCAGCGCGGGCACGTTCCACACGTCGACCCCGATCGCGCGGGCCAGTGTCGGGTGAACCGTCAGCACGGTGCCGACGGCCAGCACGCAGGTGGCGGACAGAACGCGGCGGCGAACGAACGAGAATCCGATCACGGAGGCTCTCCGAGACAAGGGCGCGAACGAGCCGCTAACCGCACGCGGGGGCGTGTGGTCGGGGTGTCGCGTAACGGTGCGGTGCTCAGGTTAGCACCGCGCCGGGTGGATCGAATGGCCCGCGGATGAAAGGGTCGGGAAGACCGCCGTTTCGTCCGCGGGCACTAACCGGGACACGCGCGCGAACTGCTTTCGCAAGGCTCGCGTGGAGGCCCGCTTCGGTCGAGGACCGTTTGCGCGTACACCGGTGTTCCAGGCCGGGGCAGTTGCAAACGGCAGGGGTAGGAGTTCTGGTCTCTCCGTCGTTCGAGCGCGTGGTTCCGGCCACCGCGAACGACCTGCACCATCTACCCTAATGCAACACCGGGGCCGGTGCGCGGGTTTCGCGCGCATTTCGCGTAACGAGCGACTTTCCAAGAGACTTGCGCGTTCACCTTTTCCTCACACTTTTCGCGGTGGCGGCGCGAGTGCCCGCTCCGTGGGCGATTTCTGCCGCCGAAGACGACACGCGCGACGCTGTCGGGTATGATTCGCAAAGCGCCACTTCTCGCACGCGAGTTCGCCACATGAACGTACCGCCGCCCACCGAACCCGCTCCGCGCTCGCGCTGGCACGACCCGGCTAGGGTGCGCACCACGGCGACCGTCGTGGTCGCGGTCGCGGCCGGCTGGTACCTGATGCTCGAACTCGCGCCGGTGCTGCGCCCGCTCATGGTGGCCGCGTTCCTCTCCTACGTGTTGATGCCGTATCACTCGCGGTTGCGACACAAGGTCGGTACGCCGGCGTCTCTGGCGCTCCTGGCCGGGTTCACGGCGGGCGTCCTGTTTCTGTTCGCGTTCCTCACATATGCCAGTGTGCTGGCGCTGACCGACGATCTCCCGCGCCTTCAAGAGCGGGCCGGCGAGATGGCGGGTCAGGCGGAACACACTCTGGCGCAACACGCGCCGTGGGCCGTGCCCGCCGAGGACGGCAAGACGACGCAGGCGCGCGTCAACGAGCAGGTGGCGCGGGGCGTGCGCCCGCTACTGAACGCGACCGCTGGCGTCGCGCTCGAAGGGTGCGTCGTCGCGCTGTACCTGCTGTTCCTGTTGATGGAAGGTTCGCGGTTCCCTGACCGCGTTCGCAAGGCGTACCCGCCGGAGCGGGCCGACGCGATCCTCCTAGTCGCCGGCCAGATCAACTCCGCGGTCGTCAGCTACCTGCGCGCGAAGGTGCGGTCGAGCCTGGTGCTCGCGGTGCCGGTGGGGGTCGTGCTGTGGGTCGTGGGCGTGAAGTTCGCGCTGCTGTGGGCGATCCTGACGTTCTTCTGCAACTTCATCCCGTATATCGGCACGGTGGCCGCGTACGCGCTGCCGGTGGGGTTCGCGTTCCTGTGGTACGGCGTCGGCACATGGGAGCCGTTCGCCGCGGCCGGCGTGCTGCTCGTGTGTCACATCGGTTCGGCATCCGTGGCCGAGCCGATGATTATCGGCAACGCGGTCGGCGTCAGTCCGCTGGTGATCCTCGGCTCGCTCGCGTTCTGGGGCCTGCTGTGGGGCATACCGGGCATGTTCCTCGCCGTGCCGCTCACCGTCGTCGCGATCCTGGTGATGGATCACTTCGACCAGACGCGCCCCATCGCACGCCTGCTCAAGGGCGGCTAATCACCTTCAGGAGAACACA
>SXGT01097482.1_pt1 | contig 21151 bp, 32 predicted proteins | sample 3176221 | NCBI WGS metagenome assembly SXGT01 (sample SAMN11356862, study PRJNA531348) | freshwater metagenome | isolation source: freshwater sample F1-120 | place: China: Fuxian Lake, Yuxi | collected 2017-12-25
ACGCCACAGCAGGTCTTCCCAGCCGTTGATCATCGAAGTCCACATCCGCTGCTCTTTCTCGCGCTTGAGGCGCTTGTAGATGCCACGGAGAGCTTCGGTCGTCATGCCGGTGCCGACATTCAACTCGATCTCTTGGTCAGTCCACGACATGTGGTCAACCGAGAAACGCCAGTTGGCGGTCGCGGTGGACATCACTTGCGGATTGCGCCAAGTGAAGGTGTCGTTGGGCTGGTACTGTTGGAAGGTGGAATCCTCGTCGAGGATCAGCGCGTCTTTGACAGACGAGCCGCCCTGGATGACAAAGGACTTGTCCGCTCCCTTGAGGAAGCGGCGCATGATGTAACTGTTCTTCACAGCTTCGTTCACAAGCTGATCCGCGCTAGTCAGGTAGCTCGGGCCAGTCGATGCGACGAAATCGGTGAAGGTGCTAAGAGCAGAACCCATTGTTTATCGACTTTTGTTTTGGTTTGTGTTGGAAAGAATCAAGAACCTTCCCACGCCGTTCGCGCAGCGTTCCGGCCTTTGCCCTGGAAAATGGCATTGAGCGCAGCGTCGTCACGATCAGCCAGAGACATAGCCTTGGCTGGCGTAACCTGCGTTTTTCCCGTGGGCACACCGTTGGCTTTTGCTTGTTGCGTGGCCGAGGACTTGCTCGACTTTGGTTGCTTTGCTTCCAAACCGTGCAAGCGACACGCAGCCTCCATTAGGCCGCGCATGTCCTTGAACTTGTTCGGGATCTTCAGGAGATTTGTCATCTCCTCAGTAACCTCGTCAAACACTTCCTCGTCGGCCAGCTCAGGGTAGACATCCTTGAGTTGTGACCGTGCCTCGTTTACCGCCCGTTCAGCCTTTTCCTCATTGGCAGCGCTCAGTTGTTGTTGAACCTGTTGCATCTGCTGCTTCGTGAGGCCCAAAGCCTTCTGGACATACTTGGCAATGGCGGCACTCGTCTCCTCGCCAAACAGTTCTTCGATGGGCTTGAGTTCGGACAGGTCGTCGTCAGCTTGGCTCTCGGGTTCTGCTCTACGGGCAACACGGGCTGCTGACTCGTCCTCCTCCCCTGCTTCGCCATCCTCAGATGTACGCTGCTTGGACTTGGCTTCGAGTTCCTTGGAGATCTTGGACTGGCGGTCAGCGGCCTTTTTGCCAAGGGCGACAATGCGCTCTTCGCTCATGCCTTCAAAGTCACCGTCATCCCAGCCGTCAAGCTCCAGCGCTTTGCGTGCCTTTTCGATGGCACGTTTGCTGGGCTTCTCGGCTTCCTTGGAGGTCTCCCTGGCCTCCTTGGTGTCCTCGGCCTTGGCTTCGGACTTTTCATCTGAGCCGTTCAGCTCAGACTGTACTTGTTCCATGCGCCCGATCAGCTTGTCCAGGGCTTCGTCGTCCTGCTTCTCGGCGTTGGACGCGAACTTGCCGTAGCTGTCGCGCATCGGGCCGTCATCGGCCTTGCGGGCTTGAGCATCACGCTCGTTGTGCTGCGTCACGGCGTCCACCACCTCGTTGATGGCGTCCACCTTTTGATCGATCCGTCCTTCTTCTTGTTTCTCAGTCATAAACGATGTTCTTGTCTCCGTCGATGTCTTTGCTGCGCGACTCCGCATCGCGCACTTCTGTCATTCCGTGGAATCGGGGTTTGCCCGTCTCAGGCTCCACATGCTTGGAGTACGGGCTGTACCAACTGCCGTCCGCTTGCCTGGTCGCTCGCGGCAGGCTGTGGCTGGTGAAGTGGATGTTGGGCGACACCTTCGGTTCAGGAATGTTGGGGACGCGCACATACATTTCGCCAGCGTGCTTGATCTTGTGTCCGATCTTGGGCGCACGGGTGATCGGAATCATCTTCTCGATCACCTTGCCGCTCTCTGACTTGTAGACATAGATCGCCATGTTCAGATGTTCCTGTCGTTCATTCCTTGGCTACCAGACGGTGCAATGCCCTGCATGGCTTGCATGCCTGCAGCAGTTCCCTGCGGCATGCTGCCGCCCATCGGGCTAACGCCCACATCACCGCCCAGACGCGGGGCCTGCGTCGGCGCCCCAGGCATCATCACTCCCTGCATCATTGCCGACTGCATCATCTCTGCGGCAGGGATGTTCATGATCTCGCTAAGTTCCGGCACATTGGCAAAGTTGCCGATGAGATTCAGCAGCTCTCGAATCTTGTACGGGCCTTGCATCGCCGCTGGCATCACCTGGCCGATGATGTTCGTAAGCTCCATCAGGCGCTTTTGCTGCAAAGCCTCGCTGGTGCGCTCCATCGAGTACGGCTCGATCTCCAGATCGAGATCCTCGAATGTCGCACCGCTGCCTTGGACAGGGTCGCCGCCCACATACCACGGATCCTGACCAGGCATGACCTGACCTGGGAACTGAGCAAACTGCGGGTCAATCGGGAACACCACGCGCTCGTCGTAGTACAAGTACCACGCGACGCCCCGCAGCAATTGCGCGGTGGCTTCGTAAGCTTGAGCGCGAATGAACGCCAGCCGCGTCGCGCTCGACTCCGACGCAATGCTGTTTTCCGTCGCCGTCGCGTCGCCGCTAACATTACCGCGCATGGCATCGCTGATGCCGGAGATGCGGTCACGGCGCTCTCGCTCGATCTGCAAACCCTGCAGAGCCATCTCCGTGATGCCGCCTAACTCAACCTCTTTCAGGTTGTTGTTGAGTTCATCCGTGTTGACCTGCACCACCTCGCCGTCCTTGCAGTTGGCAACGATGTCGGCAAGCTTGGGGTCACGGTCGTTGGTGAACGCCACGCGCTTGCGCCGCGCCGCAGCTTGGCTTACAGCCTTGGCGTGCATGTTCAGGATTTCTACCTGCGTAGCCATCGCAGCCGTCGGAGACAGGGGAATGCTGTTGTCCGGCACGGTGTACACGCCGAACAGGTAGTACGGGCCGTTGGCAGGGCCGTAGAACATGCGCGGCTGGCGAATCGGAACAAAGCCCGAACTGGACATCGCAAACTCCAACAGCGCACCGTTGAATCCCTGATCCGGCCCAGGCTGTCCTTCGATCTGGTAGCCCTTGATGTAGATGGTGACGCCCATCACCTCGTTGCGGCTCGGAGCGTCGATGTTGCGACGCTCGCCGTCGTTGCGCAGATCGGACAAACCCATGTCCACGCTCAAGCCTTGGATGTTCTCCATCAGCCAGCCCTCTTCCGGCGTGGCCTGAGCCTGCATCAGCAGGTCATCTTTGTCTCGCGTCCACTCATGCCCGATGTACCTGGCTTCGTTGTAGGTCAGGGCCAAGGGATCCCAAAAAGTACGCTTGGGCGAAATGCGCTGGACAACTGGCCGGAACGGCGTGCCGCTGTAACCGCTGACCAGGCTCACCGATTCGGGAATTACCCGCGCCAGGTTGGGTTCCATGGTCACCATCGCCATGCCCCACGACAGCAGCATGTCGGTTCCCACCTGCGTCAGCGTCGCACGCAGCTTGACCTCGCGGATCCAGCGGTTCAACCCAGCCTGCAGAGCCAGCGCAGTTGACTGCATCGTGCCCTGACGAATCGTGGACACGCGCACACGGGGGCTGTCGAAGAACACTCGCGGCAGCACCAGCGAGATGTACTCGTACTCATGGCTTTCAGGATCAAAGTCCTCGAAGGTCTTGCCCGAATACGCGGGGCCGTGAAACCGCCGAATGCGGTCGCCCAAAGTCTCCAGATGCGCGTCCCGAAACCGCTTCGCAGCTTGGTATTCAGACCACAGGTTGCTCGGTTCGATGTTCAGCATCAGCGCCCGTACTTGTTCAGCGTCTTGCCCGCTTTGATCGCAGTCCAGACCTTATCGTGTCCCAGTACCGAACCAAAGCTTTGCTGCCCGTAAGGTACAGACTTTTCAGGGTCGCTGTAGTCTTTTTGCCAAATTGCACGGGCCAAGTACCGCAGCGCGTCACAACCGTGGTCAGCGCAATTAGGATCCGTCCGCTCTTTGTTCCGCTTGCCATCGTCAACTTTCGCGTAGACATAGCTTGGGATTTCCTCCGTAGTGCAGCAAGCCTCACCGTGTTCATGCAGGCTCTCATCCCTGGCGTGGAGATAGCCCTTGACCCACATCAGGGACGGCTTGCCATCTCCCTGCTTCACCAGCTTTTTCCGAACTAGGTCAATACCTCCAAGGTCTGCGCCTTGTTCGGCACGGCGGTTGTTAGCCTCCCTCACCAGCCTAGGAAGTCCTTTACTGGCTAGGATGTCGTTTACCAGCTTGATGGCATCCGGCCTGGACGGGTCAGCCACCACATACTGCATGCGGTGCTGGTTCCACTCCGTCGCCAAGGTCTCGGCCCACCAGTCCAACTGCTTTTGAGTCTGGTAATGCTCCCGCAGGCAGTACGCCCGCATGTCGCCATCCACACCCCAGATCTGCAGCACACCCGGTGCCGTGAAGCCCCAGTCCATAGCCCCAACCGTCCAGCGCACCGCCGGAGCATCCTCCACCACATGCTCCGACTCGTCGAACTCCTCCCACACAGCCCCCTCTGCCGCCACCCACTCCCCCAAAAACAGCCGACGACGCCGCACCCCAGACAGCTTGCTCAAACTGTCTCGGTACGCCTCTCCTTCCGGCGTCCACCCCCACTTACCATCTACCTGAGACCACCACCTCGGGTTATCCCAATGCTCACTTTTCAACCCCAGCGTCCGGCCGTCCAGCATCCGACGCCGCATCCAATGCCTAGGACTGTCCGGGTTGCAGTCTCCCACCAACATCTGGAACGGTAGCGCCCAGTTCCGCAAACCCCGCCTCAGGCTCTCCCAAGCGTTCTCCGTTATCTCCGTCGCCTCCTGAATGTACACGATGTCGTAGTCCGTCGAGAACAGCCGCGTAGGCTCGTCCATACCCGCCAGCACCAGCTCTGCCCCCGTACCCGGATGGACATAGCTCTGCCTCTGCGCCTTCCCAGCACCCTGCAACATAGGATGCCCCGCAGGGACAACAGAATCCTCCCATGTCGTCAGACCCGACTGCGTCAACGACACCCGCGTCTCCCGACACATCAGGATCCGCAAGGTCTTCCCCTCCTCCCTGTGCGGCCACAACCTCGCGTAGTTGTCCATCAACCACCACAGCCATGTCAGGATCCCCCTGCTCTTCCCCGTGCCGCCAGGCCCGTGCAACACCAACTCATGCACCTTCCGACCCTTACCTCCCGACAGAGCCTGCGCCACTTCTTCCTGAGACAAGGAAAAAAGACGCTTCGCAGCACCTCTGATCTCTATGGTTTTGTGAGTCACAAGTCCTTCTTCTTCTTAGGGTTAGAGAGTGCAGAGATTATGTTCTTGACAGAATCTGTTGCGTGGTAGAATGCAGAAGACCTAAAGGAGCGCTACGCGCACCCTGTCTTCTGCCTGCCTCGCTTCGCAGGCAGTCATGAAAAGGCATCTGCTTCGCATACGCCTTTTCTTTTTTAGGGTTTTTTCTTTTCATTATTCCGCGGTTCTGAGGAGCGCGTCCGGCGGCGCTTCCCGCAAAGCAGCCAACGGAAGCGACGAAGAACTTCCGCAAGGGGGGCTAGGGGGAAGGCACGGCCCCCTCACTCTCAGACACTCAAAAGAAGAGAGTGCCAGCTTCTCAAGACTCTGTGCGCTGGCGACACAGAAGAAGTCACGACGGAAAGACATACGCCGATCCAGGGCCGTCTTGAGATGCAGCTTCCCATCCCGGATGCTCATCACACTAGCACTCCAGATCTTCCACATCCAACAATTCCTTCTCCTCCCTCCGCAGCTCCTCCTCCAGCGTCTCCTTTTCCGGCGGCACTACCTCTGCCTCCACCACCCTCACCACCTCCGCCTCTACCTCCGCAAACGCCGCAGGCTTGGGAGCGTCCAGCAAACTCACCATCTGCTGAGTCATCGTCGCACTAATATTCACCTTCTTCTCCACAGCACCCTCCACGCGATCCAGCACCGCCTTCGTCGCATACGGGTCGCCGCTAATAGCCCTGCGCACCAACTCTCTAGCCAGCGCCCTAGCCAGCCGCCCATCATCGCTAGCCAACTCGTCCTCTATCAACGCACTCAGCCTGGCCTCTCCAAGCTTCACCAAGTGACTCGGGTGTATCCCGTCCCTGCGACGACCTGACGGATTCCCACTCTCCCCCTTCTTCCACCTACCAGGAGGCCGCGTCTCCTTCGTCCACGGACGACCTCGCGGCCGATAACTCTTCTTCGCGTCCAAATACCCGTCTAGCGGATTCTCGTTGTTGTTTTCCACATATCCACAACTACCACGCTTGCACGCCGCTTGCTAACGCTACTCCTATTTCGTAAGTGCTTGCAGCATATACACTTACGGGTACAGGCAGGTAACTGCACTAGGTACTTGGGGCCCCTACGCCAAACGCACTAGGGGACCTGGGGCCCCTGGGCGTCAAAGCAGGGGGGGGATGCCAAGTGGGCGTGAGTGGGGTGATATGTGATGCGTTGCCAGCCTAGGTGGGCCCCAGTCGCGGGGGCTAAGGGGGGGGGCTGGCGTCGCGCCGATGCCTCGCGTCGCGCACGCACCCGTGCCCGCGCACCCGTGCCCGCGCTCGCCCTCGCGCCCGTGCCCCGTGCCCATCGTGCGCATGCTCGCGCATGCCAAGCGCACGCGCCGGGCAATGCGGAGCGCGGGGCCGCGCCCTGGGCGCGCCTGCCCTGCAGCACGCCGCACTGCGCGCTCGTGCCCTCCCCCGCCTTCCCCGCCCCCATGCCCGCGCCTTCCTTACTCCACCAAGCGCAGCCGCCCGCCTTTACCTTCGCTTGCCCCCCCTTGCCAAGTGGCGCAGGCTTCCGTACACTTGGGGTGCGAATCACACTTAACCCCTCACCCCGAAAGCATTACTCACTATGCAATTCGTCAACGTTCTGACCGTCCGCAATCCCCTCATGCGCCGCAGCCTGGGCGTTCCGCGCCTCCCGCGGGAGTTTAAATTCCAGGCCCTGCAATTCCCGATGCTAGGGGTGGAAATCCACCATCGGCATCCCCCCCGCATCTTTCAGATCGAGACTGAAGAAGACCTTCGCAGATTGTGCGAAGATGCGCTTTCACTCGCTCAGGCCGTGCGCGCGGAGATTTCCAGCTCAGATCCTGAAAGCTTCACCGACGCGGAGCTTCTGCAAGTGTGGGCTGCGGACCTCTGCAGCTTGCACTTGGTGGAGGTTCCGTCGCGCGCGGATTACACTTTGAATCTCCCTCTCCAGCTTTCGGAGCGCTTCCCCTTTTCCCTGGTGCGCGAAATCGCCATGCGCCGCCTGGGCATCGACCAAAACTAAGCTTCCCCCTCACCTTCCCCCCCCCTAAAGCCTGCAGGGCACGCCGCATGCGTGCCCTGCTTTCTTTTCCCGCCAGCCCCTCCTTAGTGCGCCCGATATGCAATCAGGGGATGCCCCGCCCCGTCCCAACACCGGCGGCAATCGCCGCATCGGTTCCCCTGCTCAGGAGCCGGGCATAGGCTAGCGTCTGCAGGGAGCGCGGCCGGGTTCGTCGCGACCATAGACGATGCGATCCAGCCTTCGCCGTGCCCGCGCTTCCACCGGCGCGAGGGCGAGGGCTTGTCGAGGCGCGCAGAGCTTATCCGAATTGTGAGGTTTTGCGGGATGCGCCCCCCCGCGCCTTGGAATTCCTGCAAGGTGGAGCGCTCCTGAGTCGGAAGCCAAAAGCGGACGGCGGGCAAGGCTTCCGCGATCCTGCAGATAGCTTGCAGCATCTCCACGCTTTGCAGATCGCCGCTGTCAAACCATCGAAAGGCGTAAGGCGTGGAATGCTTTCGAGCGTGCGATCTGGCAAGGTGATGGATCGCGGCGATCATGCCGCGCTCCCAAGTGTCCGAGGAATCGCGCCAGGCGGCGAAGCGTCGTTCTAGAGCGGCCTGGACGACTGGAAAGACATACCGTCCTTTTAGTGCGTAGCAGTAGAAGCACGGCGATTCTGGATTCTGCGCGAGCATGCGCCCGATTGCGCACCGCTTCGCGCTGATGCTCCATGAGGCGCCCGGCATCTTGGAGGCCTTCGCCAAACCGCCGGTGGCGCAGTCCGTGGATTTAAGGGTAGAGAATTGCGCGAGCGCGAGCGCGAGCGCGGGAGTGTGTAGTGCTTTCATAGCTCTAGCCTAGCGCAACCTTCCGCGCGGTGCAAGCGTAAAGGAAAGGGGCCAGCGGGGGGGGACTGTCCCCCCCCACCGGCCCCGCGGTTTGGTACTTGCCTGCCTTAGGCTTCCGCCTCCGACCACTCGTATGCCCGCAGCACCGCTCGCCTGGCGGTATCGGCACTGCATTGAAGCTGCCGGCCGATCTCGCGATAGCTGACGCCGCGCAAGTGAAGGCGCAGTATCGCGCCGCGAAGTTCTGGCCGCTTTGCGTATGCGTCCACGCTACCTTGCTTCTCTGAATAGTAGACGTTGCACCCCGCGCAGTACCAGCGCGGAACCGCGCCTACAGCCGTGCGGTAGGTGCCGCGTTTCCGCAGCCTGGAATTGCATTCACACTTTGGCCGCCAGGGCTTCTTCGCAGCGGTCAAGGCGCCGCCTCCTGCGCGAGCGCAGCCGCGATGGCGGCTCGCGCTTTCTGTTGCTCTTCTGCCGGGTCACCGGCAGCGGCATCGTCTCCGATCGCAAGTGCCGCAGCCAAGGCCAAGGCGAAATGCTCGCGAAGTTTATCACGCTGACCAGCGTACCAGGTTGACGGCTGACCGCATGGATCGATCCAGATGCTTAGACGCACGCCTTCCAAGCTTGCCGGATTGTCGAATTCCAAAACGACTTTGGCATCGCGGCGCCGCACTCGCAAGTAGACGCGGCCGGAGGTCTGCAGGTCGGAGCTTGGCGGTGCCCACCAGGTGCCGCAATAGCCGAGCCGATCCAGCAACGCCAGAAGTTCCTGCATTCTGGAATTCACGATGCACCTCCTTTCGCAAGCTCGCGCCCAATCTCTCGGCGGGCATCATCGTCCCACTCCTGCAGACCGTTCTCGACCTCGCCAGCGTAGGCGCGAGCCGCTGGCGAATCGTCCTCGTACCAGCATTGCACTTCGGCATAGCTACCGAAATCGTGCGGGCACCACACTAGGCGGAGTTCCGCGCCTTCCGGCTCATCGCCGTGAACGCGACGCAGCAGGTTGATGTACGCTCGGCACTCGATCTTCGCGACGCGGCGGTAGTCCTCGTCGCCAACCTGAGCGCAAGATTCCTCCGCAGGCACGGAGCCGATGTATGCGATGGCTCTCACCACTCAACCTCCTGACCGCCGGTCTGCTTAAAGACTTCCTCGCGAGCTTCCTTCAAACTTTCTTTCATGCCTTGGAGGATGTCCTCCCGAAGCGCATGGTATGCCATGAGTTCGATTGCCGTGACTGTGTTCGAGCAATGGCTCAAGGCTTCGGGATCGTACTCAAAAAGAGCGTTGCGATTCGCAGAGTAGCGCACAACGGCGAAGCAATGGCGAGTGAAGATGGTAAGTTGGCTGTTTTCGGCCAGCTCACCGGCAATGCAGGACTCATCACCGTTGTCAGCGTCAAGATAGAGATCGACGCCGCAACCCACAAGATCGGCAACTTCGCGCCGATACCCCAGGTCGTTAAGATCTTCCAGATCTCTCACGGCGTCACCTCCGCGTGGAAGTCATTTCGCGGATCGTGCTGCGATTCAGGCCGAGCATAAAACCTCGGCAGAGTGCGGCGCACCTTCCAATCGAACAAGGCGTCGGCTTCGCGTTGGCAGTACTCGCGAACATCGGCCAGAGCCGACATCGCCGCGTCCCACTCCACGCGGTCATCGCGGTAGCCGTCGTCTTCCATTCCATTGACATAGTCTCTGGGGTGCGGGGCAGCGTCGCCTGCGAGCAGGCGGCGTGCCTCCTCGCAAGCGGCTGCTGCGCGGGCGAGCGCTTCGATGGCACTGTCCACATTGCCGCCGTTCAAGTATTCACTTCTTTTCATGGTCTTTCTTCTTGTTTGCAGCGCACCATGCGTTGCGTGTTCCCATTATAGCTCAGGCTTCCGCGCAGCGCAAGCATCCGAACACCTAGAATGCGGTCTATTCCCGATGTTGGGAAGCGTAAACACTTGCCCTGAAAGGACTTGCGCAAAGCATCAGAAAAGCTGCGCGGCGCGTTGCCTTGGCTGCAAGCGCAAGGGGAGAATTGCATCGCCCTGCAGCCCCCTTAGCGTGGAGGGGAAGCGCGACCTTGCCGCACGGTGCGGCCAGGCGGCGTTGGCTGCAGGGCACCTTCACCCATGTTTTACCTCTCCGAAGTCGCCGCCCTGGTGCGGCAGTTCCTGCGCTACCTCTGATGGACTATCAGCCTTCATTCGACGCCTGGCTGGCGCAGGTTTCCAAAGGTATCGTGCTGCCCGAAACCGTGCGGATCCTTGCCCGGATGGCCTACTTCGCGGGCGCAGACGACGCGCTGCAGCGTGTTGCATCCCTGACTTACGAGACCGACCCCGCGTATGTTCCCCAACACGGTGGGCATGAGTCGCAGGAGTCACGCGCAGAGAACCAGCTCCGAGGCCGCGTGTTGGTAGATGCCGCGAGGCAATGCAGGGTGGACAACCTGCGGCGATACCGCGACTGAAAGTTGGCGGGCAGCATCCGCACGACGCCGCCCGCCCACTTCTCACACTTCAGGCTCTCGCCTAGGCAGAGTATACGGGGCGGCAGAGCGCCTCCGCAACTACGGGCACCACTCCGAACTGTGCCGTAGTGATCAGCGCTTCCACGCGGTACCTGTGGCCTCCGATGGGGTGGCCCGTCGGGAAAACGATACCGCGACCTGCGTAGTTTGTGGGCACGCTGGCTGTAGAGCAGACCACGAACAGGAAGTTGGCCCCGATGCTGTCCTGAGTCCATCCGTCGTTGCTGCCCAGCAGGTTGTTGGTGATGGGGACATTGGAGGGAATGGCGCCGCTGGTGGCGATTGCCGTCTGGGGGGAACTGCCAGACAGGTCGTACAAGTTGACCGTCATCGTGCCGCTGCTAGGCAGGTCTGCGGTGGTCAGCACCGTTCGATTGTGGTTCGTGACGCGGGCCAGGATCTTGAAGTCCCCGCCCTCCAGAAATTCACCCTTGATGATCAGTACTTGGCTCATGCGGTTTGTCCTGCTTCGGCCTGAGCCGAAACGATGGTGCCTGCCTCCGTGCCAGGCAGGACGAGTTGCCCTGCCGCCTCTGCGCGGAGTGTGGGAAGCTTGTATGTGGCTTCGACAGTCGCCGCGCCAGCTACGAAAAAGAACGATGCCGCGCTGGCGGTGAGGCTGACAGCAGCCGAAAGGGTTGCGGCCCCAGCTTGGAAAGTGAAAGAAGCCGACTGCGTAGACAGGATGTTTGTGCTGGTCGCGATGCGGTGCGCGACATACAGGATTTCCTGCGCTATGCGTGCCTGCGGTGTCTGATCGGCCGCGACATACAGGATCTGCTGCGCTATGCGGGCTTGAGGTGACTGCCCGGCCGCGACATAGAGAATCTGTTGCGCGATCTGCGCCTCAACTTGCCCGCCCGACAACGACAGTTCATCCCAGTTGTCAGCACGCTGCGCCGTGTCAGGAACGCCAAAGCCCCAAGTTTTGCCAACCTTCTGCTCTGCCGTGGCGGCTGTGTAGGCAAAGTAGTTGCTGCCCAACGCCGTCCAAACTGCGGTAGCTGAAAAGCCCGATACAGCCTGGTCGTTGATCTCGACGCGGAATGTAGGGTTTGATGATGCGCCAGAGGCAAAGCACTCAGCGGTCAGCTTGAGCGGTATGCCGAAGCCAGTTCCGTACAAACCGACGGTTGATGTCTGCCAACTCTGCGCCAGCGACGAGGAGCCAGGCACGATGCCGGATGCGTTAACAGGGAGAACGAAAGCCGTCCAGAAATATGGCGAGCCCCCGCCGATATTGAACACCTGCAAGATTGCCACAAAACAGTCTCGGTACGGGTAGTCCGTTGCTGGCCCTGTGTAAGACGCACGCGCCTTTAGTCGCATGCCGATACACGCTGTGCGCGATTGCCCGATAGATGGCGTGGTGAATGTCGCCGTGATGCTACGGCGGCTTGCTGCGTCGGATGCCTCTGCAATCTGATCTGCCAGCGGGTACAGCAGCGTGGCTGCTTGGTAGGCAAGCTGGTTGTTGCTGATGCCGATCAGGCTGTTGGCAGACAGCGAGTTGCTGCTGCTGTAGATGTCGCCGTAGTACCGAGACTGGAGGTTGCGGCCCTGCACACCTCCTGAATCTGCAGGCGTTTTGTAGGCATGGATGCGCACATCTGGATCGCGAGTCCAGTCCTCAATCCAAGTGGCGCCTGACCCGTCATTGCGAATCATCCAGTCGTGGATCAGGGTGGTCACTTGACCTGGGCCGACGGTGCGCGTTGCGTTGGATCCGAGTCCCCAACGCCCTGGCGTTGTGATGCGATTAGGGGAATCGTCCGTGAAGGTCAGCACGGTTTCTGTTGGCGCACTTCCACCACCTTGAACAAAGATGGGCAAATTGCCAATGGACTTGACCGTGATGGCAACTTGGGTGCCTGACCCGTCGATCTTCATCTCCAACCGTCTGGGATTGGCGAAGTACTGCGAAAACGGAGATCCAGCTCCAGCTATGCGCGTGTCAGCAAGCATCGTCGCAACACCGCCGTTGATACGGAGAATAAAGATGTGCCGCTGCGTTGGCGTGACCAGGTTCTGCGCGATAAGCGCCATGTACCCGCTGCCGTCTTCGTGCCGCTCAAGGCCGCATGCGATGGCTTCGTCGTTGTTTGGCCCGCCCAAAGTCGCAGGCGTTTCGTCGATGGTCGCGCCGCTCCATCGCCCAACGACCGCAGCGTATATCACCGCGTCGTTTGTGCTGGCAGGGCCGCTGTACTCATGCAGTTGGAACAGCGCAGATGCGGTGCCATTGAGGATCTGTTCGCTTTGCCGAAACAGCGAGCAGTAGAGAAAGTTGTCTTGGTAAGTACCGCCTGAGTCGGTGCCGTAGTACGCAGCACCCTGCAACCCTGTGCCGGAGTTGACAACATACGGGCCACCGTAGGCGCGAGGAGCGCCGAAGTAACCGTCGTGCAGCGTGCCAACGCCGCTATCGATGTCATAGCTTGTGCCGTTGGATGCAGCAATCTTTTGCTGCACAGACCACGGCATCAACCTCAACCAGTTTCCGTGTAGATACGAACTGCCACTTGGCAGCGTCTCGTCGAAGTTGTCGTCACGCGGGAGCTGGATCACACGACTTTCTGCGCACCCCAAAAGGCGGCATCAATCACAGCCTTTGTCCAGGCTGTGCCCGTGTGCGGGTCGTTTACCCAATAGTGCTTGTAGTAAGCGAAGGTAGAACTGAGCGTGTAAGTGCTACTTTGGTACTCGTTGCCGCCTGTTTTGTACCGCATTCTGGCATTGACTGCAGAGCCTCCAAAGCCGCCCTTGCCCATAAATCCAACAAGACACACCCCGACGATGGATGTCGCCGCAGCGTCCAAGGCACCCAAGCTGACATAGTATTGCTGGTTGTTGGTGTCTTCGTACAGATAGGTGGTCGGGGGATCTGCCGACGGGATGTCGTCGATGTGCTGGTACTCGTTTGTTGTGACAGGAATCGGCAACCATTCAAACGGTGTTGAGTCGGCATCGGGAACCAATGCGTAGACGGCAATGTCACCCAAGAAATCGCTGGCGGCGATGGATCCAGACCCGTAGTGAATGTAGATGTCGTCGTGATAGGTGGTAGTCCCTGAGCCTGTCGTGCGGAACTGGATTTCGTCAAACGAGGTTTGCGCGAACGAGCCCACGTACAGAATCTCAGTGGTGTTATTGATGCGGACATACACCTCAGAAGATGCGCCGTTTAGGTACAGCCCCACCTCGATGTACACATAACTTCCAGCATTCAACGCAATCGCAGATGTGGTCGTTGTGCCCAGCACGGTAGATCCGCTGACCAGTTCGATTTTCTTATTGACATTAGCCCGCAAGAAAAAAATGTCGGAACCGCCGTAACGCACACCAAGCAACTCTCTGATGATCTGAGCTGGCAGGGTGGACCCCGCACTGCTGACGGCAAATCCCATGACCAAAGTGGTCGGGGCCGCGTTGGTGTAGTACGAAAGCGTGGCCTGCGTCGATGACGAATACAGCCTGGCAGTTCCAGTACGGGCCGCAGTAGAACTGGTGGTTATCCCACCAAGGCCCGTCGTGGCTCCGTAAAGCTTGGACAGAAACCCTGCCGTTGATAGATTGTTGTTGAAGGTGCTGCAGTCATCGTAAAACCGCTCAGTTGTCGAGATTGCCATCAGATCCTCACTATCGTTCCGACGCTGTCGGCCACCACCAAGTCTCCGGCCGCAACGCCAGGTGCCACCAGCACGCCAGCGTCATGCGCCTGCGTCGGCGCGGCAACGGTGGCGTTGCCTGCCTGAAAAGACAACGACATGGTTGCGGCCACGATCATTGCGCGATTGCCTTAAGCAGGCTCGTCCAAGTGACGGTGATGGTGCCGACAAAGAGCGTGCCGGTGATGCCGCTGCCGTTGATGTAAGCAACAGGGATGTTGCTGGCGTCCTCTGCCGGATCAAGGTCGTTGTCCGCGTCGTAGTAGATCAGAAACCCGCCAAGGGTCGAGCTTCCGCTGCTGATCGTCCAGGCATTCGTGCCTCCAGGTACCCAAGTTGTGCTGTTGGTCGCGTTGTCAACGGTTGGCGTCAGAGTGGCATTGATGGCTTGGCGTGCGTAGCCCGTCGCGCTGACTTCAGCTAACGAGGAGATTGCTAAGACATTGGCTCTGTCTTGGGCGGTAGTCGCAGATGTTTCGCACTCGGATGTGTTCAGCAGCGCGGCTACTTTCAGCTTGTGTCCCGCCCCGATTACGATGGTGCCGTCCGCGATCTTTTGCGTTGCAATGGTAAAGAAGAAGCTCATTTGTAGTAGGTCGCCAGAGTCACCCAGCGTTTGCCCTTTTTGATGTATGCGAAGGCTCGTCCTCGGCAAATCTCGACGGATTCCGGCACCTCCTCGACCAGAATCACAGGATCTCCCAGTTCAGGCTGCGGCAGGTCTGGCGGCAAGATTGCGATGCGCCAGCGCTGCCAAGACATATTAGGGAGTTCTGCCATGCACGCATCCTACCTCTTGCGGCGACGGCGAGGAATGCCATGCAGGGCACGCCACCCTGCATCTGTCAAGCGCATCTTTCGGTCTTCGACGATGACCCACCCCCAAGCTTTCCAAAAGCGCACGGCGACTACGGGCAGATCACGCACCTTGCACCCTGGCTGTGCAGCACGGTAGGTGTAGCCAGAGGTGGTATGCCTGTGCAGGCAGTACTCAGCCGCCGACAGATCGGCGTCACCCTTCTCGCCAAACCATTCCCAAAGCTGAGACAGGCGTTGAACTTGTGCGCGAGTAGGTTTGCGCGTTTGGGGTTGCATCTAGGGGTGCAAGCGTTAGCATTCGCGAGCCGAAATTGTTCGGCCCAAGAAAGCACTTATGAGCAAAGACAACGACCCGAAGACAGAGCGTATCACAGAACTGCGTCGCCTCCGCGAACCGTTTCCCGCTTCCGCGATCAGCAAGCTGCCCCGCAAGTTCAAGGACAAGAACGGCAATTGGCAGAGCATGGATCTCGACTATGTCGGGCATGCTGACCTCACGGAGCGGTTCCTTGAAGTTGACCCGGAGTGGAGCTGGGAGCCGCTGGGTCGCGACGAACTGGGGATGCCGATCCTGACGATGGACAAGGCAGGCAACCCGATTGGGTTGTGGATCCGGCTGACCATCTTGGGCCGCAGCATGATCGGCTACGGATCCTGCGAGGCTGGGAAGCAGGAGGCCGTCAAGGAACTGATCGGAGATGCCCTGCGCAACGCAGGCATGCGAATGGGTGCGGCCCTCGACTTGTGGAAGAAGACAGGCCCCATCCAAGCCCGTGCGTCGGCAGAGGCTGCGCTGCAGCCGCAGGCCGCGCCTGCCCCGCGCAAGTCTGCACCCAAGCCCCCGCCCGCCAACATCAACCCTGATACCGGCGAGCTGATGGAGTCCGACGACCTCGCCAGCGCCATCGACAGCATGTTCGGTGGGGATACGCAGGCAGAAGCCCCTGGGCAGGTCTACGGATTGGCCCTGACCATTCCCTACGACCCTGAAGCTGCGTTGGAGCAGAAGTTCAGCTTTGGCAAGCACAGCGGCAAGACCATCCGCGAACTGGTGGACGATCCCGACCCCAAGGGTGGCCGATCCTACTTGGAGTGGATGAAGAAGAAGACGGTGGAGGAGGCTTCGCAGGGCAAGAAGGCATCCACCCTCAACCAGGCATGCGTGATCGCGTATCACGCATTCATTGACGGCAAGTAAATCTGCTGAGTGATGATGGGCGGCGTGGACGCGATCCACGCCGCCTTTTTTTGTGCCTACTTGCGCACCAAGCTACGCCAGACACGCTTCGGCCTAGCGTGGCACGACGGGAAAGCAGACCGCTGGTAGCGATCCGTCGCCTCAACGATCTTTGCTCGCGCCGCCTTGATCATCACGGCACCCAAGACTCGGCGTTCGTAGTTGTCATGCACGCCGTCCTCGACGATGGAGCGCACCATCACCTCGTCGGTCGTGAACTCTGGCTGGCTCTCGGCGCACAGGCGCACGATGCGCAGGAGCCTGGTCACGGCGTCGGCATTGCCGTTCTCGACGGCCTCAATGCCCAATTGTTTGGCGTACTCGGCAGCGGTTTGGTCTTTCATGAGAAGGGGGTCTCCACTTTAGGGGTCGGATCGTAAAAGGTCATTGCACCATGGTTGTAAGAAAGCCGCACGATCCCCGTCGGGCCGTTGCGGCACTTTGCCACAATCAACTCGGCAACACCTTCGTTCTCTGGTTTGGGGTCATGCACTTCCGGGCGATGCAGCAGCCAGACGCCGTCCGCATCCTGTTCCAACGCGCCTGACTCCCGCAGGTCTTCTAACCCTGGGCGTTCACCGCCTTCAGCCCGCCTAGACAGTTGAGCCAAGGCAAGGACAGGCACATTCAATTTTTTAGCCAGTTCCTTTAGTAGGCGGCTGGACTCCGTCACCACTTCGTAACGGGACTTCTTGGCGTCCCCGCGAATCAACTGAGCGTAGTCGATGACGATGCAATGCAGACCGTGCTTGTACTGCACCTGCCGTGCATATTGCATGATCTGGTGCATAAACATGCCTGCGCTATCCCGCACGACAAGGTTGCTTTGCGACAGATCGTCAGCAGCGTTCTTGAGCGCCTCGTCTTCCCCTGGCCGCACGCCCCTTGTCCGAATGTCGTGCATGCTTACCTTTGCCCTAGCGCAAACCAGACGCTGCATGATCTCACGCCCTGTCATCTCCATGCTGAACATGAGGAAGGTCTTCGAGTCATGCGCTGGCCCCCAATGCGCGAGCAGGGTGCAGGCGAACGCAGTCTTGCCCATACGCGGCCTCGCTCCCAGCACAATAAGCTGCCCAGGCGCAAGCCCGTGCGTCATAGCATCAAGCTCGTAGAACCCCGTGCGCAACCCGTCGCCCTCACCTACAGGCTCCATCAACTCAGTTGCGATCTTGTAGGCGTCCTCGCGGCTACGCACAATCTCTGTAGGCGCGACATATCCGTCCAAGGCAACGAGCTTGCCCTGCAGATCAGACATGTACTTATCCACAGTCTGTGGATTGGGTTCCAGTTTTGCGACCTGCTGGTGAGCTTCGGTAAGAAGGGCAGATACCTGGCGTTTCAGACCTCCTGATCGCACAATCCCAGCGTTGTACAGAGCGTGCTGCCCAGTAGTCACGCTTCTGGACAGTTCGAGCAATGCGTTGGGGCCACCGATCTTGTCCATCAAACCACGCATGCGCAGCTCTGCGACCACGACGGTAAGGTCAAACAGATCGCCTCTGCCTGCCAACTCCAACAGCAGGTTGTACAGAAGTTGTCCACGATCTGTGGAAAAGTGTTCGGGCCGCACGATCTCAGCGACCTCGGACACGCGGGCTGGCTCCAAGATGAGCGCGGCTAGCAGGCACTTTTCGGCGGCGTTAGTGCCTTGCGTGGACATCCTTGCCACGATAGGTTGTTCGGCAGACATGCAGCGGTGAGCAGTTCTAGCTGTGTGTTTAGACGCTGGGTAGGTTTGTAGTGCTTGCCTACCCGTCGTCGCCCACGATGCTATCCCTTCAGCGCCGAGTCAAGGCTCAGTCACCGACTCTCTGAGCCAGACTCGAAAGTGGGAAGGCCACCTGCCGTCACACCTCCTTGACGGCAGGTGGCCGTTTTCTTTAGATGGCGCGATGCTCACCAACAAACTCAACCTACCTCTTGCCGTCGTACAGGCGGTTACCAACGATCCCTACACTCGCGGCGACAGCGACATCTCCGTCACGCAGTTGATATCCCCGCCGTATCAGCGCCGCCTGCGACAGACCGTCGAGCCTGTCGAGGATGTGGCAGAGCGGTTGTTCAGCCTGTACGGCCAGCTCGCTCACGGTCTGCTGGAGCGTGCTGGACTCAAGGTCGGCAGCAATGTGGAAACCAGGCTTTTCACCGAGGTTTCCGGCTGGAAAGTCAGCGGACAGTACGATCTGTACGAAGACAAGATTCTCTACGACTACAAGTTCACCAGCTTTTGGAGCGTAAAAGGCAGCGAAGCAAAGAAGGAGTGGGTACAGCAACTGAACCTGCTGCGTTACTTGGCTGTGCGGAATGACATGGATGTCAAGGGGCTGAAGATCATTGCCCTGCTGCGCGATCACTCCATGACCCAAGCCAAGCGGGATGCAGACTACCCTCAACTGCCTATCGTGACCGTGGACGTCCCGATGTGGGACATGGAGCAGGCCGAAGACTACATGTACGAGCGCGTGGCGTTGCACCAAAACGCAGAGCCAACGCCTTGCAACGACGAAGAGCGTTGGCTGCAGCCCAGCGTGTACGCGCTGAAGAAGGACGGCCGCAAGACTGCGGTCAAACTGTACGACATCAAGGAAGAAGCCGATGCCGCTGCAGAGGCCGCTGGCAAGGGTCACTTTGTCGAGCATCGCCCTGGCGAATATCGTCGCTGCGCGGACTACTGCAATGTTGCACATGAGTGCCCGATCTGGCAGAATCATCGGCAACAAGCCCTTGAGGCTTTCTGATTTACTAGGAGAACAAATGACACAAGAAGTTCCGCAAGAACAAACCACTCGCCGTCCCCGCCGAACCCAAGCCCAGATCGAGGCTGATCTGCGAAAAAAGCTTGCCGACATGGACATTCGGCGTAAGCAAGACTTCAAAGACCAGGTTGCTCGTCTGCAGAAGGCTTGCGACCAACTGGGCACGGCTTCTGGTCAGCCCACTTCCGATTGGCATCGGGCAGCAGCTACTCACCTGACTCAAGCGGCTGCTCAGTTGCGTGCGGCGCATGAGGCGGTACGCCTGTGATCTACGAGCGCATGATCGTCGGGTCGCACAACAACATGACGATCCGCTGTTGGGTCGGGTGCGAACTTAAGCGAGACCCTACAGGGGCAGCAGCATCGCACCTAGAGCCGCACCAGGATGTGGCAGAAGACATCCTGACTTCCGTGCTGCACGAAGCGGAGAACCGCCTTATCAGCACGGCCGACGGCTTGGCTTTGTTTATCGCACAGGAAACTGGGTGGACGGTGGAAGTCCTTCGTCCCAACAAGACGGGCGTGGTCATCTACCCCACTTGGCCCTGACATGCCCAGCCCGACCCAGCGGACACTCAAAGCGTTGCGCGAGTCGGGCTGGACTGCCGAGGTGGTCGAGAAGTGGAACCCCTACGCCCGTATCAGGCAGGATCTGTTCAACTTCATCGACATCGTGGCGATCAAGGAGGGGTTCCCGATCTGTGGCATCCAAGTCACAGCGTCGGGGGCCTCTTCTCGGGTAGCCAAGATCCTCGCCGCGCCGGAACACCGGGTCTGGTTGTTGGCTGGCGGCAAGCTGCTGGTTCATTCGTGGGCCAAGCGCGGAGCTGCTGGAAAGCGCAAGGTGTACACCTGCAGAGTCTTGGACATCACATTGGACGGAGCGGCTGCGGTAAAGCAGCAGGAAATCACCGAGTGACAAACAACACAACAAACAACACAACAAACAAAACAATATGAACACCAACATAGATCTCCCCTACGTCATCATCCGTTCTGCCAACTCCGGCGTCCACGCGGGCTATTTAATCTCGCGCGATGGCGACTCTGTTGCACTGAAAGACTCACGCCGCCTCTGGTGCTGGGTCGCAGCAAAGATGACAGGCCCGCTCGCCAGCCTGTCAGAGGTCGCCGTCTACGGTATCAACAGCGCCGACTCGCGCTCGCGGATCGCCACGACAGTGCCTCAAATGCGCGTTCTCGGCGTCTGCGAAGTTCTTTGGGCGTCCCCGGCGGCGCAGGAAAGCATCGAGAAGGCTCCGCAATGAGCGGTGATAGCGAACGCAGTCAAGGTGCCGGTTTCGGTTACGGTTACGGTGACGGTCACGGTGTCGGTTACGGTTCCGGTTTCGGTGACGGTTACGGTTTCGGTGCCGGAGCCGGTTACGGTTCCGGTGACGGTGACGGTTTGGGTTTCGGTTACGGTTACGGTTACGGTTTCGGTGCCGGAGCCGGTTACGGTGATGGTCACGGAGCCGGTGACGGTTCCGATTAGTTTGCACATGAAGTTACCGAGTGACCTGCAATCCCGCGCGTCTGGCGTTCGAGCCGGATGCGCGGGTCACACTTAGCTCATGCGATACCTCTCAGTCTGCTCTGGAATCGAAGCCGCTACCGTGGCATGGCATAGCCTTGGATGGCAGGCCGTCGGCTTTGCCGAGATCGAAAAGTTTCCCGCTAAAGTTCTCGCCCATCATTACCCCAGCGTCCCTAACTTCGGAGACTTGACCAAACATGACCAATGGCCTTTGGAAGGTGGATCAGTTGACCTTGTGGTCGGAGGAACGCCCTGCCAGTCCTTCAGCGTCGCCGGACTCAGGCAAGGATTGGATGACTCGCGTGGTCAGCTCACCTTTGAATATGTGCGACTGGCTCAACGACTACGCCCGCGCTGGATCGTCTGGGAAAACATGCCTGGAGTATTGTCGAGTGGAGGAGGACGGGACTTTGGTTCCTTTCTTGGGGCGCTGGCAAACCTCGGGTATGGTGTCTGCTACCGAGTGTTGGACGCTCAATACTTCGGAGTGGCCCAGCGCCGCCGCCGTGTGTTC
>SXGT01298281.1_pt1 | contig 21149 bp, 17 predicted proteins | sample 3176221 | NCBI WGS metagenome assembly SXGT01 (sample SAMN11356862, study PRJNA531348) | freshwater metagenome | isolation source: freshwater sample F1-120 | place: China: Fuxian Lake, Yuxi | collected 2017-12-25
GATCATCGAGTCCATGTTGCCGGCGCTGATCGCATAGAAGAGGCGCGGCCGGCCGAAGCGCTGCCAGTCGTCGGCCTTCTCCCAGTTCGGCTGCGAAATGATCCCGACGCGATATCCGCCTGCTTCGAGAACGCGCCCCAGGATCGCCATCGCGAAACTGGGATGATCGATGTAGGCGTCCCCCGTGACAAAGACGATGTCGACCTCGCCCCACCCCCGCTGCGTCATCTCTTGCCAGGACATCGGCAACGCGACGCGATCCTTGAAGGGTACATTCCGCAGCGGCAGTTCCGTGAGCAGATCGCTGGCCGAGAATGCGTCTTTGATGGTCGAGTGGGGAATCATGGAGGCTCCGGCATTCACGCTCGCGGAAGCAGCAAGTATACGCGGAGAAGTGCAGGCTTCGAAAGTATAAGTGCGCAAAAGCGTTTCAGCAGACCATTTTCTGCTGTATTTTCCAAAACGAAAGGAATCGAGCGGCTATGAAAGCGTCCTGATCAGCTTTGCGCGGTAGTGGCTGCTGCATCTGGAGAGAGTGTGGGGGAGGGCCCGGGATCGAAAAACGCTGCTCCGATGGCGTGGCCGATCTCGTTCAATTTGGACTGAAGCGTATCGATGTATTCGTGGACGCCGGCTTTGATGATTTCTGCAGATTCCGAGCAGGCAAGCTGAGACCGCAGCTGATCGCAGCGCCGCTCCGCGTCGTTTACGTATCGCCCGCCGACGGCCCCGCCGGTCATGCGCCGCACCGACTCCTGCACGCGTTCGACACAAAATCGTACTGAGCGTGGGAACTCGTTGTTGAGCAGGAGTAGATCGACGACGTTGGCTGGCTGAATCTGCCCGTGCCGCTGGCGATAGGCCTGGAGCGCACTCACCGAACGCAAGAGCGCGGACCAATGAATCTGATCCACGGAGGTCCCAACCTCCTCCACGTTTGGCAGGAGGTAGTAGTACTTCACGTCGAGTATCCGGGAAGTCTTGTCAGCCCGCTCCAGCATGCGTCCCGCACGGCAGAAGTACCAAGTGTCGTCACGCGTCATCGTCGTCATGGTCCGGCCGATAAACTCGTTGCTTTCCTTGATGACCATGTGAAAAAAACCGTGTGGCGATTCCTGGGTCGCGCCTGCATTTGCGGCGTGGTTTACGCGGTGGTAGAAACCATTCACCTGTTCCCACAAGTCCGACGGGATGATTTCACGGATGGTCCGCGCGTTCTCGCGTGCCTGTTGCAGGCACGACAGGATCGAGTTCGGATAATCGGGGTCGAACGCGAGAAAGCGCATCACGTTTTCCGCGGTCGCTTCGCTGTAGCCGCGGGCGAACGCTTCCTCATCGCCTGTGATACTGACGAGCGGTTTCCATTGCGGCGCGGACGAGGCGTCATCCAGGCTCAACTGCCAATTGACGTTTACGACGCGCGCGGTGTTCTCCGCCCGCTCAATATAGCGGCACATCCAAAAGACAGACTCGGCGACTCGACTCAGCATTGGCGCTCACTCTCAATGGTCTTGGGTTAGTCTTGCAATACCCATGTGTCTTTGCTGCCGCCGCCTTGCGACGAATTCACCACCAGCGAACCTTTTTTCAGTGCGACACGCGTGAGTGCGCCGGGCAACACGTAAATGTCCTCGCCGTAGAGCGCGTAAGGCCGCAGATCGACGTGGCGTCCTTCAAAGGCACGGCCGCAGAGCGTCGGCACGCGTGAAAGAGAAATCGTTGGCTGCGCAATGAAGTTCCGCGGGTTCGCGGAGATCCCGCGTTTGCACTTCTCGCGGTCCGCCTCTGAAGAATGCGGCCCCACCATGATCCCCGTACCACCGGATTCGTTCGCAGGCTTTACGACAAGATCGGCCAGATTGGCGAGCACGAAATCGCGCTGCACCGGATCTTCACACAGATATGTGGGAACGTTCGGAATAATCGCATCTTCGCCCAGGTAGTACTTGATGATCTTGGGCACGTAGGAGTAAATGACTTTGTCGTCAGCGATGCCCGTTCCCGGCGCGTTCGCCAGCGCGACGCGGCCTTTTACAAAAGCCTCGAAAAGACCCGGCACGCCGAGCGTCGAATCACGGCGGAACACTAACGGATCGAGGAAATCGTCGTCGATCCGCCGATAAATTACGTCCACACGCTGCAACCCGCGCGTGGTGCGCATTTTGACCCAGCCGTCCTGCACGACGAGATCGCGGCCTTCGACCAACTCCACGCCCATCTGGTGCGCGAGGAACGAGTGCTCGAAGTAGGCGCTGTTGTAAATGCCGGGCGTCAGCACCGCAACTTCCGGCTCGTCGACTCCGCGTGGAGCGAGATACTGGAGCATCCGAAGCAGTCGGCTGGGGTACTCCTCCACCGGGCGGACCCGCCCAACCTGAAACAGGTGCGGCAGCGTGCGCTTCATGATCTGCCGGTTCTCGAGCACATACGACACGCCCGAAGGGCAGCGCAGATTGTCTTCAAGCACATAGATCTGGCCGTCACGATGGCGCACGAGATCTGTGCCGGTCACGTGGCACCAGACACCGCGAGACGGTGTCAGCCCGATGCATTCGCGGCGATACCCGGGCGATGACAGAATCAACGACTCGGGAACCACTTTGTCTTTGAGAATGCGCTGGCCGTTGTACACATCCTCCAGGAAGGCATTGAGGGCAACGATTCGTTGTTTGAGACCGCGCTCGATCCACGTCCACTCCGCTCCTGGAATGATCCGCGGCACCAAATCGAAAGGCAGTACACGTTCGGTGTTTCCGCTGTCGGTCTTCAGGGTGAACGTGATGCCGGAGTCCTCAAGGGCACGTTCAGCGCTGCGTTGACGCCGGATCAGTTCTTCATCGTCGATCGAGATGAGTTTGTCGACGATTCCCTGCATGCCCGAGCGCGGCACGCCGGCCGTTTCGATCATTTCATCGAAGAAGCCTTCGGTCTCGTAAATGTCCAGTCGCATGAGAGCTCCTAGATATTTTCAAAAAGTACGAACACGTAACTAAAAACAACATTACTTACCAAACTGTAGTCTGGTGTTCAGAAATTCACCCGTATTTTTGGCTTATTTTCGTGAGCAGCCTTACCGCGCCGGTGAATCTGCATGGTTTATGCAATCATCGTGCCGCAGGAAACTCTGCCGCGCCGATGGCATTGCGCTTGCATCAGTGTGGGCTTCACATCAACCCCGCGAACTCTGTCCGGACTCCTACATGAGCCTTCATCACGAAGCAGCGTCGACAAGCAACGGCTCGGTACTGGTTCGCAACTACCGCCCCGACTCATCACGATACGACGAGCTCTTTGATCCAATGGGTCAGGTCCGTCCGCACTGGCGCTGGATCCTCGGCGCACTTGATCAAATGGGTGAGCGTGCCATCGGTCAGTTGCAGCGGCAGACCGACGGCATGCTGCGCGAGAACGGCGTGACGTACAACGTGTACGGCGATCCCCGCGGCATGGATCGGCCCTGGGCGCTCGACGTGCTTCCAGTGCTCATTCCGGCAAACGATTGGGCTGTGGTCGAGGCGGGGATGATTCAGCGGAGCCGGCTGCTGAATGAAATCGCTGCCGATCTCTACGGTCCACAGCATTTGCTGCGCGAGCGCATCATACCGCCGGAAATCGTCTACGCGAACCCGCATTTTCTGCGTGCATGTCGTGGCGTAGCCCCGTCACGATTCGGACACATTCCACGATACTCGGCCGATCTTGTGCGCGCGCCGGACGGCCGCTGGATTGTCAGCGGCGATCGTGTGCAGGCCGCCTCGGGTACGGGCTACGCGATGGAGAATCGAACGGTCCTCTCGCAAGCCTTTCCGAATCTGGTCGCGGAAGGCCGCGTCCGGCGCTTGTCCGATTATTTCGCACAGTTCCGCGACATGCTGCGCGCGATGGCGCCGGAGGGTGGAGAAGGTGCGGGCATCGCGTTGTGGACGCCCGGCCCGATGAACGAGGTCTATTTCGAGCACGTCTACCTCGCCAAGTATCTCGGCTTTCCGCTGGTGGAAGGCGGCGACCTCACGGTGCGCGACAACCGTGTTTACCTCAAAACAATCGAAGGTCTGCAGGCGGTGGACGTCATTGTGCGCCGGGTGGATGATGCCTTCTGCGATCCGCTCGAACTGCGGCGCGATTCGACGCTCGGGGTCGTCGGTTTACTGCATGCATCCCGCTTTGGCCACGTCGCGGTGTGCAACGCCATTGGTTCCGCGGCGCTCGAGGTGCCGGCGATCGCGGCGATCCTGCCACGTTTGTGCCGTCACTTTCTTTCCGAAGATCTCCTGCTGCCGTCATCCGCGACCCATTGGGGCGGCGACGCAGAGCATCGTTCCTGGATCGACAGCGAATTCGATCGTCTTCCGCTGTCGGCGGCATTCGGTCAATCACACGATCAACCCGTCGTGCCCGCTGACCTCCCTACGGACGCGCGCGATGAGTTGCGCGCGCGCTGGACGGCCCGCCCCCATGAATTTGTTGTCGTGGATGCGCCGCTCCCCTCGACCGCGCCAGTGTGGAGCGCGAACGGGTTCGTCCCGCGCAGCCTCACGTTGCGGGCGTTTGCCGTCGGCGGCAATCGCACAGCGCACATTCGCGTGTTACCCGGCGGTCTCGCGCGCTATAGCGAGTCGGGCGACTCGCTGGGGATCACGATGCAGCGGGGCGGTGGAAGCAAAGATGTATGGGTACTTTCGGATTCCGCATCGGATTTCCGCGGAGTTCCGTCGATCGAACAGCGCACGCCCGCAATCTGTCGGTCGCCGGCAAACGTATCGAGCCGGTTGGCCGAGAACCTGATGTGGTTCGGCCGCTATTGCGAACGCACGGAACATGCCGTGCGATTTCTGCGGCACGTCATGGCGCGCTGTATCGACGAGGAGGACCTCGCCCAGGCGGCCGAGTTGCACGGGTTGGTCGATGCGGCGCCGTTCCTGTTCAACGACACCTTCCGGAATGAACTCGCACGGCGCAGTATTCGCGCGGAGCACTCTGGCGCTGCGGCGGGGCGTATGCAGGAATCGATTGTGGAGTCTGTCTATGACGCGAACAATCCCGATTCCATCCTGAACAACATCCAGGCCATTCGCCGCACCGCGTGGATTGTGCGCGAACGGTTCTCGGACGATGACTGGCGCATCGTGAATGGGTTCTCCCAGGAATTTCTCGAGTATCAGCGCGCAAGCGGTTTGCCCGGTCTTGGCACGACGTTGTACGCGCTCAACCAACTCGTAAAAGGTTTCGCTGCATTTTCGGGGCTCGTCCACGAAAACATGACGCGCGAACCCGGCCAGGTCTTTCTTGAGATCGGTCGGCGTATCGAACGCGCCGCAGTGACGGCACATCTGATGTCGCGGGTTTTTTCCGCGACAGACGACTTCGAAAAGCGATTGCTGCGCGATGTACTCGCGATTTGCGACAGCCCGATGACGTATCGCGCGCGGTACGGGCAGAATGTGTATCCAGCCGCGGTACTCGATCTGTTGGCCTGCGACGAGACCAATCCACGATCGGTGGCGTTCCAGATTCAGGCCTTGGTCGTTTTGCTCAGCCAGTTGCCGGACGCTCGCGGCGCAGGATTGCTGCGTCACGAAGAACGAGTGGTCGAGCGATTGCGCACGGCCCTGCGCGTGACGGATGCCTATGAACTGACAGCCATGAACGCCAACGGCCATCGCGCAGGACTCGCGACATTGCTCGATTCCGTGATCGCGGATATCCGGCGACTCGCCGATCTGCTAGGCCGCCGCTATTTCATTCACACATCGCCGCCGCGACCCTTGGACTCCGGCGGGGAGAGCCCCGCACCATGAAGTACCGCATCAATCACGTCACCCGCTATCGGTATCAAGCGCTCGTGCCCATCGGGCATACGCGCGTATGCCTCGCACCGAGACGATGTGCGAATCAGGAGCCCGTCCGGACGCAGCTCGAGGTCGTCCCCTCGCCCGCGTATCTCAGCCAGCGCGTGGAGGACTACTACGGCAACGAAGTGCGCTACTTCAGCGTACAGTCGCCGCACGTGGCGCTCGAGATCACCAGTCACAGTGAGGTCGAAATACTGCCGGCTCCGCTGCCTGATATGGCGGCGAGCCTGCCCTGGGAACAGGCGCGCGACACGCTGAGACGCGCTGAGACTCCGGCGCTGCTCGACGCATATCAATTCACGTTCGCGTCAGGCTCGGTGGAGTTGAGCCCCGAACTGGGAGAATACACCGCTGGGTCGTTTACCCCCGGCCGCCCAATCCTTTCTGCCGCCGTCGATCTCATGGGCCGCATCCACCGCGATTTCCAATATGACCCGCAAGCGACGAATGTATCGACACCTATCCTCGAAGTGTTTCAGAACCGTCGGGGCGTGTGTCAGGATTTTGCGCACTTGCAGATCGGTTGCCTGCGCACTCTCGGATTGGCTGCGCGGTACGTAAGCGGATACATCGCGCCGAAGCGATCGGCCACCGGCATCGCGTTCGTCGGTTCCCAGGCTTCGCACGCGTGGCTCTCGGTGTATTCGCCGGGACAGGGCTGGGTGGATCTCGATCCGACGAACGACGTCGTGCCTTCGACCGATCACATCACGCTTGCCTGGGGTCGCGACTACGACGAGGTGGCGCCCGTGCGCGGCGTAATCTTGGGCGGAGGATACCAGGATCTCGAAGTCAGTGTGAGCGTGGTTGCGGTCTAGTTACTGGTACTCAGGATCCAGTTTGAACGCTAGTGAGTTGCAAACGATCTTGGGCTCTGTTTAGATCAACGAATGACCGTCGGCCGTTTCCGCACTCTGATCAATGTGCCTCGCCATGCGGTATAGCCGCTGCGGTTCATATATCTTGTCTCTCGTGTTCCTGGCCTCCGGCGTTTGGGCCGAGGAACCTGCTGAGAGCAGCATTCCTGATACGCCTCCGCCGTCGCGGTTCATCCATTGGCTTCGGGAAGATTTGCATGTATCTGGGACCCTCGCAGTCGAATCGGCAATCGAGCTTCGCGACGGTGATCTTCAAAAGTTCGAGACACTGCTCGAACCGGAATTCGAACTATCCCTTCCTCGCGATTCCCAATTAACCATCATCCCACGGCTTCGTTGGGATCCGGCGGACGAGCTAGCACCGGACCAGCCATCTCAGGAATCCAGTAGTGGCTACAATCGCAGTCTCAACATCGGCGACACGCTCGAATTGGAACTGCGCGAGGCCTACTTCCAGACTCCGATTCGCGACTCCTTCCTCACAATCGGCAAACAACAAGTTGTCTGGGGGGAGGCGGACGGACTAAAAGTCCTCGATGTTGTGAATCCGCAGGATTACCGGGAATTCATCCTCGACGATTTCGACGATTCGCGGATTCCGCTATGGACTGTGAAGGCGGAGATTCCGATCAAAAGCGCGACCTTGCAGTTGCTCTGGATTCCCGATCCAACGCACCACCGTATCCCGGATGAGGACGCGACCTATGAATTCGTATCCAACGTGCCCCAGGCGCCGCCCGGTGTGCCGGTGATCGTGGACGACGTAGATCGGCCCAGCAACCCCATCTCGGATTCGGACGCCGGCGCGCAGCTCTCCGCGATGTGGGGTGGTTGGGACTTTACGTTCAATTATCTCTATCAGTACGACGATATCCCGGTCTTATATCGCACGATTACCCCCGGCCCCGGCGGCACGTCCATCACCGTCGATCCCGGATACGAGCGCACCCACGTGATCGGGGGATCGTTCAGCAATGCCTTCGGCGATCTCACCCTGCGCGGCGAGTTTGCCTATAAAGTCGACAAGCGCTTCTCGGTGGATGACGCGACCGATCTGGACGGTGTTGTATCGGCGGACGAAGCCGGATATGTGCTCGGTCTTGACTGGTTTGGCTTTTCGGAGACCTTCCTCAGCGCGCAGTTTTTTCAAAGCATTCTGACCGACGATGCATCCGGGCTGCTCCGCGACCAAGTGGAAAATTACCTCACCTTTCTCGTACAACGTGACTTCTTGAACGATGCGCTGGTCGTGTCCAATATCTGGATTCACAATATCAACCACGGAGACGGTGTGGTCCGGCCATCGATCAAGTATGAAGTGCGCGACAACCTCGAGTTGTCCGCCGGAGTGGACTGGTTCTACGGGACGGATCGCGGTCTCTTCGGGCAATACGGCGACGCTACGCGAGTGGTGCTCGGAATGAAGGTTGGTTTCTAAGGTTAGTGATGTTGAATTGGCCGGCGCGGGCGAAATTCTTCGCGCCTTGGAGGAGCAGTCATGTGGAGTTTGGTAGGTAAAAAAGTGTGGGGCGCGGCGATGCTGTGTGCAGTCCTTTGTATGCAGAGCGTTCTCTCGACGGCGGAGTTTCAGGCAGGCATCGCTACCGTCGATGTTACGCCGACGAAACAGATGGGTGTATCGGCCGGTCTGGGTACCCCGACGCCGGCAAAGGAAACGAAGGGTAAACTCGAAGTGCGCGCGCTGGTGCTGGCAGACGGGCCGACACGTATCGCGATTGTCAGCGTTCCGTTTATTGGCTTTCCGGGTGTACTCTCCGACCGTGTCCGTGCAAAGGTGACCGAGGTAAAGGCGGACGGCATCATGATCGGTTCGACGCATACACACAGCGCGCCGGACATGTATGCGTTCAGGAACGAGGAAGGAAACCTCACCACCGATCTGGAATATATCGATTTCGTTGTCGATAAAGCGGCCGCTGCGATTACGGCAGCCGTCAAGCAGCTGCGTCCCGCGTCACTGAAGATTGCGACGGATCAGGCAAAGGGCAAGATCGCATACAACTACTACGCCCCGCAGCTGTATGATCCGCGCTGCAGCGTGTTGCAAGCGATCGGTGCGGACGGAAAGCCGTTTGCCACGCTGGTGAACTACGCGGTCCATCCCGAAGTTCTTATTGGCCAGGGAATCCTCGCGCCGGATCTCATTGGGCCGCTCTATGACCGCATCGCGGCGCAGGGCGGCGGGATGGGGATTTTCATGAACGGTGCACAGGGTGGCATGGTGACCGCCGACTGCCGCGGGCCGGACGGCAAGGACATCCAGACCTGGGACGAGTGCATCCGCATTGGCCAGTTGCTGGCGGACGAGGCGCTTCGCATCGTCACCGCTGCGCCGGTGCAGAAATCGCCCGCGTTGTGGTACGGCGCCGTGCCGTTGATCCTGGCCTGCGACAACCCCGTGTTTCGCGCAATCATCAAGACCTCGCCGCTGGGCTACAAACTCAGCGACGACAATATGGTAACGACGCAGCTAAACCTCGTAAACGTCGGCACTGCACAAATGCTGACGATCCCTGGCGAGGCGCTGCCGAATGTCGGGTACTACCTCAAACGCAACATGTACGGCGATAGTAATTTCCTGTTTGGACTGACGAACGACGCTTTCGGATACATGATGGTCAAAGAAGACTTCAACAGTTTCGATCGATACGAATACATTTCGCGGACCTCGCTCGGTGAGAACGCGGCGGACGACTACGTCAAGCAGGCTCTGGCATTCGTCGAGGCATCGCCCCGGCCGGTGAAGTAACGCACTCGTGCGATTCGCAAGAGTCCTTTGTGCTGCCTCGCGGTTGAAGCGGAAATGATTTGATTCCGCCCGCGACTTCCGTCAAAGTAGCATTACCGCACAGATAGCTTTCACGGGGGATACGCTGGGGAGAGCGCCAATGGCTTGGTACTACGCCGAGGGGAGCCAGCGGATCGGACCGCTGACGGACGAGCAGTTTCAGGCGGCAGTTGCGCAGGGCAAGGTGGGTGGCGCAACGCTTGTCTGGCGAGACGGGATGAAGGACTGGGTGGCGTTCGGGACGACCGGATTTTCTCCCGGCGCGCCCACAAGTCCGCTCCAGACGGGCAGCGTCACCTGTGCGGAATGCGGCCGATCATTCCCTGCTGATGAAGTAATCGCCTATGCCGGCAAGCATGTGTGCGGCGGATGCAAGACCGTATTCTTCCAGCGCATCAAGGAAAGCGGTTCGCTGCCGGGCGAATTCAACTACGGCGGATTCTGGATTCGTTTCGCCGCGAAATTCCTCGACGGGATTATTTTGTATGTCTTCTCGTTCGCTCTGCAGTTGTTGCTTGTCGCTGTGACGCAAGGTACCAATCCGGATAACGCGCTCCTGTTCCAATCGATCAACCTCATCGTTTCTTTTGCCATCGGTATCGGATATCCGACGTTTTTCCTCGGGAAGTACGGTGCGACGCCAGGAAAAATGGCCGCGGGACTCAAAGTTGTCCGGCCGGATGGCGAACCGATTACCTATCTGCGCGCATTCGGCCGTTACTTTGCTGAAATTTTATCAAGCATGATTTTCCTGATTGGCTACATCATGGCGGCGTTTGACGACGAGAAGCGGGCCCTGCATGATCGCATCTGCGACACGCGCGTTATCCGGACGCGGTAGCGCGCATGCCGACGTTCGCGGATCTGAATCTGCTCGATTGCGCGAATTGCCGCCTGAATGTCGACACGGCGCTTCCTCGTATTGAAGCTCCTGTGGACTGCCGCTATTGCGGCAAGCGCGTCGCCGCCTATATTTTCCCGGCCTTGCTCAGGCCGGCACCCGCCGCGCCCGCAGTGGGCGCCACGATCATCGGCGCCGAATCAAGCTGTTTTTATCACGCGAACAAGCGCGCATCCGTCGCCTGCGACGTGTGCGGCCGGTTTTTGTGCGAGTTGTGCGACGTCGAGATCGACGGGGCGCACCGTTGTGCGCGCTGCATTGAGGGCGCGTCGAATGAAAAGACGACGATTCGCGCCGGGCAGCGATACATTTACTACGATTCCATCGCGCTCGCCTTCGCAATCGCGGGTCTGCTTTTTTACTTCCTTTCGTTCGTGCTGGCACCAGTGACCCTTTATTTCGTCATTCGTTATTGGAATTCGCCGCGCAGCGTCATCCCGCGGGGCCGGTGGCGTTTTTGGCTCGCGGCGGGAATCGCCGGGGCTCAGTTGATTGCGATTGCATACTTCATCTTGACGGTTACGATTTTGGCCTGAGGAACGCCAATGGCCCCAGAAGCGAAAGATACGGTCTATACGCGGTTGCCGGGCCGTGGTCGCCGCCTGAGCGCACGCTTTGTCTCAGGTGAAGGCCAGCGCCTCTATCTGAACGGTAATCAGCTGATAGTCGTGCGCCGTGTGGGATACGAGGAATCGTCGAAGCGATATTCGCTCGGCGATATTCAGGCAATCACCATGCAATCGAATGCCGACCGCACCATCGTTTCGGCGACCCTGATGCTTACGATGATGTTGATTGCCGGGCTTGGCCTTGTGCTGATAACACAGGAAGTTGGCCCCACTGAATTCGCGATGATCCTCCTCTATGTACTCGCGGGAATTTTGGCTGCGTTTCTCGCCGCGAATTTTGCGATGGGCCCCACCTGCACCATCCGCCTGCACACGGCCGTGCAGATCGAGGACTTGACCGCCTTGCGCCGGTTGCGCGCCGCGCGCAAGTGCTTGGCGATTCTGCTGCCGAGAATCGAGGCATTGCAGGGGGCGCCGCCGACTCTTCCGGAACTTCCCGTGCGCGCCTCGGCGCGTGTCCGGCAAATCCGCGGCGCGAAGCACGCTCCCAAAGCGATCAGCCGGACTCTGCATGCATCGGCCTTCGCGCTGAGCGTCGCGTTTGGCATGAGCCTCGTCGCAGAACTCATCTACGAAAGCGCTGCGAAGGACCTCATTGATACACTGCTTATGGCCTCGTCGATGCTGCTGCTGCTGATTGCTGCGATTCGCCAGACCAATACGACTCTTCCGAGCCAGACCCGCTCGCTTACGTGGATACTCTTTGTGCTGAACGGGATCGCCTACATGGGAACAATGTATCTCTTCATTTTTCTGACTGCCTTCGACGCTGCGGCATCCGGTGAAGGGCCGCCGGATATGATCACCGGCACGATCAAGTTCGGTCAGGAGGACCCGCGGTGGGTTGATACGATTGTCGCCGTGTGGGGCGTGATCGGCGCCGTGATCGCGCTTTTCGGTCTGCTGTCGATTCGTGGCTACCAGGTGGTCGAACGCGGATCCTCCGGTGAGCAGGGGGTGCCGCCGTCGTGACCGCGCTGCACGACAAGCGTTGCCTCAACCATCGCGAACGCGAGGCCGTGGCGCGCTGCCCAAGTTGTCGCGATTTCTACTGCCGCGAATGCGTCACGGAACACCAGGGCCGGGTGTTTTGCGCGAAGTGCCTCGCGGCGTTCATCAGTAACGCAAAAGAAGGAAGCACCGCGAAATCGATCACGCGGCCGCTGCTGGCCGCATTCGCGTTTCTCGTGATCTGGATTTTTTTCTTCGCCATAGGCCGGACATTGCTCATGCTCCCGGATTCGTTTCACGACGGTTCCGTATGGAGCACGACCGGATCAATCGAGTACATCGAGGATGAACCATGAGCGCCAAGCGCCGGGATCGTTCGGCAAGCGCGGTGGCCCTGCTTGAAGAAGTGTTCCAGACGGCCAAGGCGTTGCCTCTTGCCGCCTGGGCCGTGTATTACGGCGCAACCTTCCCCTTGGTTCTCGCGTTCCTCTATTTTTGGGCCGACATGGCCAACCACGCCTTCGCGCATGAACGCCTTGTGCTCGGGGTGACGGCATTGAGCGTCCTCTTCGTCGTGGCGAAGACGGGACACGTTCTTTTTACACATCAGGCACTGTCACTGATCACCGGCGACTCGGATCGCCCGCGTCCGCGCCTCGCGCAGGTGATGATGAATCAAACGATTATTCAATGCACCGGTCTCCTTCTGCTTCCGCTCAGCCTGTTTGTCATCGTGCCCTTCGGCTGGGCCTACGCGATGTACCAGAGCGCCACCGTGCTCGACGACGGCCGGAAGAGGCCGCGCGAACTGCTGCGTGACGCAAAGGCGCAGGCAGGTCTCAACCGGATGCAGAGCAACGTAATGCTTTGGTTGATTTGCCCCATCGGTGTGCCGGTGGCGTCCATTTTTTACCTGCTGATTTTACCCATCATGCGCATGGCGTCTCCCGAATGGACAGATCCCATCCTGGGGCTTTATTCGATATTTCTGGCAATTCTGCTTGTCCCACTTTGCCCATTCGCCATGGTGGTCGCCGTAAATCTCGGGGCCGCGCTTATGATGATTCCGCAATTGTCCAAAATGCTGCTCGGCATCGAGACGGTGTTTTCGATTTCTCCTTCCGGCGCCACGAACCCGATGTTCTTCATCATCGTTTCCGGCATGACCTATCTCTGTCTCGATCCGCTCATCAAGATCGCCTATACACTGCGGTGTTTCTATGGCGATTCCGTTCGCACAGGAAAGGATCTGCGGATCAAGATCGCTCGCATTGCGCAGCGGGCGCTTCTGCTGATAGCGCTCGCCGCCGGAGTGTTGTGTTCGTTCGGGGCGGAGGCGCAAGAGGATTCGGATACAACAACAGACATTGCCGCGCTCGACAAAGCAATTGAAACGACGCTGCACGATTCGCGTTTCGCCTGGCGAATGCCGCGTCAGCGGCCGGAGAGCGGTGATAGCAGCCTGTATCGCGCCATAGCCGACGCGCTTGAAGACACCGGGCAATGGATCGACGAGAAGACCGAAGCGATTCGAGAGTGGTTTCGGAAACTTTTCGATCAGCCGGAAGAGGACCGTGCCGGATCGGGTGAGGCCGTGGGAAGGGTCTTGCGCGTGGCGGCGGCGGGACTGCTTGCGGCGCTTCTCGGGGTGCTCGTGTTTGTGGCGTGGAAGACCTGGCGGCGGACCACCATCGTCGAAACTGACCCCGTGAAGGCGCGGCCCGTTGCGCCTGATCTGGAGGATGAAGGGACTACGGCAGACGCGCTCGCATCGAGCGAATGGCTCAAACTGGCCGCGGAGCTTCTGGCGCGCGGTGAGGTACGGCTCGCCATGCGCGCGTATTTTTTCGCGGGCTTGGCGCGCCTGGCGCAGTTACGCCTAATCCGCATCGCAGCCTATAAATCGAATAGGGAATACGTGCGCGAGTTGCGCCGGGTCGATCATGCCCGCGGCGAACTCGTGTCCATGTTCAACACCAATCTTCGCGTCTTCGAATCTGTGTGGTACGGCGATCATGGTCTGGATCCGGGCGATCTGAACGCATACGTGCGAGCGATGGAAGGAATCAGTGCCTGTGAGTAAATGGCCCTCCGCCATCGCCGTCGTCGCTGTACTCACGCTGGCCCTGCTGGCGCTCTATCGCTTGCTGCTGCTTCAGTACGACTCAGGCGACGCGTACCCGGAGTATTCGTCATTCCGTGCGGATCCTCTGGGCTTGCTCATTTTTCATGAAGCAATGGCCTCGACAGGCGCCTCGCCACAACGCAATCTGGCGCCGCTCGACCGCGCGGCCTTTGCTCCGGACACCACGTTGCTCCTCGCCGGTGCCGCGATCAGCGAGGATGATGTATCGACACTTGCGCGCATCGAAGCCTACGCGCAGGCCGGCGGGCGCTTTGTCATTTTGTTTCGTCCCGGGCAGGACTTCGCCGTGCAGTTGATTGCCGAGGAAAAGGAGCACGAGAAAGAGGAAAAGGAAAAGCTGGAAAAGAAAAACAAGGAGAACGACGAAGAGAAGAAAGAGGACGACAGGCGCGCACGGGGAGACGAGATGCTCGACGCGCTGATGCCCCGGGCGGATATCTCCGAGCGCTGGGGCTTTGACTATTCCGTTCGAGGCTTCGACGCGGACGCGGGAAAACATCCTGTTGTGGAAGTCGTACGGGGGCAGCAAGCGCCGGAGATTCTCTCGAAAACACTCGAGTGGCACTCCAGCCTCGTTTTTACGGATATTGCGTCCGACTGGACCGTGATCTATGAGCGTGGCGTGCATCCGGTCGTGATCGAGCGGAAGTGGGGCGATGGAAGCATCGTCGTGGCCACGGACAACTACCTCGTCTCAAACGAGGCAATGCTCGCCGATCGCGAACCGGCTTTTCTGGCATGGCTCGCGGGTTCGGAGCGGACGGTCATCTTCGAAGAGACACATCTCGGTGTTGCTCGCTCGACGGGCCTGATGACGCTGGTGCATCAGTATGGCCTGATCCCCGTTTTGCTCGCCGGTATTCTGTTGACCTTGATGTTCATCTGGAAGAATGCCGTGCCGTTAGTGCCCAAGCACCCCGCCGCGAGCCACGAAGATGATGTCGTCGCCGCGCACAGCACGGTCGCAGGGATTGCCAGCCTCGTCCGGCGCGCAATCCCCCAGCAGGAAATCCTGGACACGTCTTGGCGGCTGTTTCAGGCACCGGCCATGCGCAAGGCGCCGATCAAAAAGGCGAATCGAGTTGCGGTCGAGGCGGCGCTCGCGGCGGATCGTGATAAACCCGCGCGGCGCCGCGATCCGGTGGCAACCTACAATCAAATCAGCACGATCATCAACGAAAGGAAAGCGAACCCGTGAGCGACGATCTCCAGCAACTGAAGACCGTATTGCACCGCGCGCAAGAGGAAGTGGGGAAGGTGGTGATCGGCCAGGAAGAAGCGGTGCGCCTTGCGCTGATCACGATCTTCTCCGGCCGCCACGCGCTGATCGAGGGCGTGCCCGGGATTGCAAAAACATTGCTCGTGCGCACGCTCGCACATGTGCTTGGCTGCGATTTCTCCCGCATCCAGTTCACTCCGGACCTGATGCCCACCGATATTACGGGCACGAACGTATACAACATGAAGGACATGACCTTCTCGCTCGTGAAGGGGCCCGTCTTCACGTCGTTTCTGCTTGCGGACGAAATCAATCGCGCACCTGCGAAGACGCAGTCTGCGCTGCTTCAGGCAATGCAGGAGCGTACAGTAACGATCGACCGCGAGACGCTCGAACTTGCGCCGGACTTTACGGTGTTTGCCACGCAGAATCCGGTGGAGTACGAAGGCACCTACCCATTGCCCGAAGCGCAGAAGGATCGCTTCATGCTCAAAATTCGCATGGATGCGCCCGCCGAAGCCGAGGAGCTCGCCCTTGCACGCCGACTGCTGGGTGACGAGTCTCCGGAGAAGACATTAAAAGCCGGGCGTGTGCAGCCGGTGCTCTCGGCCCGCGATCTCCAGACGGTTCGCGGTGCATTGCAGAGCGTCACCGTACGTGACGAGCTGCTCGCGTACGCGGTGTCGGTCGTTCGCAAGACCCGTGCGCAGGACGCCATCCTGGTGGGTGCGAGTCCGCGCGCCACGGAAGCCCTGCTCCTGGCGAGTCGCGCGGCGGCCGCGATCGATGATCGCGACTACGTTACGCCCGACGATATCAAGGCCCTCGCGCGGCCGGCGCTCGCGCACCGCATCATTCTGCGGCCGGAGTATGAAATCGAGGGTCTGTCGTGCGAAGAGGCAGTCGATCGCGTGCTCCAGGAAGTACCCGTGCCCCGGTGATCCAGCATGAATTTCGTCCCTACCTATAGGCTGATTTACCTCTGCGCGGCGGTGTTGCTGCCGTCAGCGGCGCTGTTGGCCTATGCGCCGGAATACAGTTTGTGGATCGCAGCGGGCTCTCTTCTTTTGGCGATTATCGCCATACTCGATGCGGCCCGCGCGTATGGTTCGCTCGATGCGATACGTGTCTCCGTTCCGAATGTCGTGCGCGCGACGCGCGGAATTCCCGCAACGGTCGAAATTACAATTGACCGCCCGGCGGCATGGCCCAATCTGTTGCATCTGGGGCTTGCGTTGCCCGACTCCGTCAAATCTGAACAGGACGAGTTGTTCGTGCGCTTGCCGGTGGACACGCTGCGGGCAGCTGTATTGTGGACATGCACTCCCACGGAACGCGGTAACTTTTCACTAGAACGAATTTACCTCGGCGCGCCCTCGCCGTGGGGTTTTTGGGAGCATCGCCGCGCGGCCCGGGTCGAAGGTGTATTGCGCGCGTACCCGAATGTGCAGCAAGAACGCAAGACGCTTGCTGCACTGTTTCTCGATCGCTCCGCCTTTGGCGTCCACGCGCGGCGCCAGGTTGGCAAGGGCCGTGAGTTCGAGCATCTGCGCGAATACATGCCGGGCGACAGCTTTGAGGATATTCATTGGAAAGCAACTGCACGGCGTGGCAGCCCAGTGACGAAGATGTATCAGGTCGAACGTACGCAGGAAGTCTATGTCGTGATCGATTCATCTCGTCTGAGTGCCGCGACACCTGGCGGCGAGGTGGGGTCATCGCACATGATCCATCTTGAACGATTCATTAACGCGGCCTTGGTACTTGGCCTTGTCGCGGAGAAGCAGGGCGATCTCTTTGGTCTCATCACTTTCGATCGGCGCGTGAATCGTTTCGTGAAAGCGCGCACGGGCCGCGCACACTACAACGCGTGCCGCGACGCCATTTACTCGCTTGAGCCGAGCGAGGAAAATGCGGATTTCGCCGATCTCTTTTCTTTTATTCGTGTCCGGCTGCGCAAGCGGGCGTTGTTGATTGTCCTGACGGATCTCGGAGACCCGATGCTGGCCGAGCAATTCTGTCGCCATGTCGATCTCGTCTCGCGCAACCACCTCGTCCTTGTGAACGCGATCGCAGATCCACAAGTCGTTCCTGTATTCGCGTCGGGTCCTGTCGAATCAACGGATGATATCTATGCGCGCGTGGGTGGCCATATCGAGTGGAGTAATCTTCAGAAAGTGCGGCAGATGTTGCACCTGCGAAACGTCGCATTGCACTTTACTTCACACGAAGCCCTGAGCGCAGGCCTCGTATCGCAGTATATGGATCAGAAACAGAGACAGCTCCTATGATCATCGACGTGGCGCGGTTTCAGCAGCGCGAGCAGACGTACTGGACCGAACTCCAAACAGAACTCGACGCACAGGATCGCGATGCCGCCCGGGGTATGCCGCTCGATCGTGCGTTGCGTTTGCACTATCTCTATCGGCGTACAGCCTCGGACCTCAACGAACTCCGCTCATTACCGGGCGAGTTCGAATTGCGCGCGCATCTGGAGTCGCTCGTCGCGCGGGCGTATGCAGAGATTTACGACACGCGGCGCTATTCTCAAGTGCGCCGGCTGCGGCATTGGTTCATGCGGACGCTGCCACAGACCTTTCGCCGCCGTTCACGCGCATTCGCAGTCTCGCTGATGATTACCTTGGTGGGTAGTGCCTTTGGCGCGGGCGTTGTTGCCTTTGACTACGATTCGAAGTCGGTGTTACTGCCTTTTCCGCATCTGAAGGGCGACCCTGCCGAGCGCGTCGCCTTCGAGGAGTCACAGAAAGAAGATCGCATGGCGGGCGCGAAGACTTCGTTCTCCGCCATGCTCATGGTGAATAACATCCGCGTCAGCATCATGGCGCTTGCACTCGGCATGACCTTTGGCATCGGCACCACCATCCTGCTTTTTTACAACGGCGTGATTCTGGGCGCCGTTGCTTACGATTACATACAAGCCGGCCAGGGTATGTTCCTGATGGGTTGGCTTCTGCCGCACGGTTCCGTCGAGATTCCAGCCATCCTGATCGCGGGCCAGGGCGGATTGTTGCTCGCGCACGCATTGATCGGCTGGGGTGATTCGCTCGATCTGCGCTCCCGGCTGCGGCGAATCCGGCCGGATCTTGTTACGCTCATCTTCGCAGTCGCTTTGTTGCTGGTGTGGGCAGGGATCATCGAAGCTTTCTTTTCCCAGTACCACGAGCCTTATCTGCCGTATTGGTTGAAGATTTCGTTTGGCGCAGTCCAATTGGTGCTGCTTTTTGGTTATCTCATGCGCGTTGGCCGGACTCCTCATAAAAATCCGGGGTCTCCCGCATCATGAGATCCGCAGTCATGAGCACGCTCGTCATCCGTAGCGCAGAGGGCGTGTCGTTTACGGTGCCGCTCGCAGGTCCTTTGATTCGCTTTATCGCGTGGATCATCGATGTAGCCGCAATCTTGACCTTGCTCTCGTTTATCAATTCAATCGCAGGCATTCTCGGGCTGATTAACTCCGACGCGGCCATGGGTGTAGCAATAGCGGCGAATTTCATAGTCTTTCTCGGCTACGGGATTTCGCTGGAATGGTTCTGGCGAGGCCGGACCATCGGCAAACGGTTCATGCGTCTCCGCGTGAAGGATGAGCGCGGGCTCAAGCTGCGCTTCGAGCAGGTCGTTCTTCGCAATCTGCTCCGTGTTGTTGATCTTCTGCCGGCACTCTATCTGGTTGGCGGAGTCACATGTTTATTGTCGCGCCGTAACCAGCGGCTGGGCGATATCGCCGCTGGCACGGTCGTTGTTCATGAACCAGACACCGGTGTGCCGGACATCGAGCACGTGACCGGCGACAAATACAACTCATTTCGCGATCATCCACATCTGGAAGCGCGCCTGCGCCAGTTGACCCCGCCGGCGGCTTCGGCGCTCGCGCTTGAGGCAATTGCGCGCCGCGATGCCATGGATCCCGCCCAACGGCTCGATGTCTTCGCAAGCATCGCACGCTATTTTCGGGGCATCGCGCGTTTTCCCGACGAGGACACCATCGGGATCACCGACGAACAGTACGTCCGTAACGTGATTGACACGATCTACAATACGCGCAGCCGTGCCGTGTAGACGACAAGCATAGGGCCTGCCACTCCCGGCGCTGCCTTGTGTTAGGCTCGTGTCCCTTGCCGTTTTGCGAAGATAAAGAGGGAGTGCTCAATCGTGAATCGAAAAACATCGCGCCGCACATTTCTGAAGCAGGCCGCTGCCGTCACTGCGGCCACCGTCGCCGCACCCCGGTGGAGCATTGCGGCATCCCCTTCTGATCGGCGATTACGGCACGCGGCCATCGGCGTGATGGGACAGGGCCGAAGCGATCTCGGCGAGATCGTCAGCAGCGACAAAGTCGATGTAGTGGCGCTGTGCGACATTGACGCTCGCTCGCTCGAAGTCGCGGCGAAGTCGCATCCCTCGGCCCGCCTGTATCGCGACTGGCGCGAGATGCTGGACAAGGAAGAGAAGAACATCGATTCCGTCAACATTGCGATCCCGGATCACATGCACGCGCCCGCGGCGATGACCGCAATTCGCGCGGGCAAGCACGTGTACTGCGAGAAGCCGCTCACGCATGAGGTCTACGAGGCGCGGCGTTTGACGCTCGCGGCACGCGAGGCCGGTGTGGCTACGCAGATGGGAATCCAGATACACGCTCACGACTTCTACCGCACGGCCGTGATTTGGCTGAGAGCAGGCACAATCGGCAAAGTGACCGAGTGGCATTCGTGGGCCAATGCAACGTACTCGGTGGAAGGCGGGAAACGGCCGGACCGCTCCGACCCCGTTCCGGCGACTGTGGACTGGAACCTCTGGCTCGGGACCGCGCCGGAACGCCCCTATGTTGAAAAGGTGTATCACCCCTTCGAATGGCGGCGCTGGCGCGATTTCGGCAGCGGCGCGACGGGGGATTTCGGATGCCACATTTTCGATCCCGTGTTCACCGCGCTGGGGATCGGCGCGCCGCTGCGGCTGTCGGCGCAGGTAGAAAGCATCAGTGAAGAGGCCTGGCCCGCATGGGCCATCATCGACTACGAATTCCCCGGCACTGCGCTCACCGTCGGTAAGTCAATCAAGGCCACGTGGAGCGACGGCGGAAAGCAGCCGGATACGAAACGATCGCCACATCTCCCGGCGGATTATGAGCTTCCCAAAAGCGGTTCGATGATCATTGGAGAAGAAGGCACAATGATTCTCCCGCATATCGGGCACCCGGAATTGCATCCGGTCGAAAAGTTCGCCGACTACGCCCGTCCGACGCTCGATCCGCTCAATCATTACCACGACTTCGTCGAAGCCAGCCTGGGCAATCGCACTGCCGGCGCCAACTTCGATTTCTCCGGCCCTCTTGCCGAGGCGGTGCTTCTGGGTAACATCGCCGGCCGTTATCCGGGCACAACGCTGGAATGGGACGCGCCAGGCCTACGCTTCACCAATTCGCGTGAGGCAAATGAACATCTGAAGCGTCGCTACCGCAAGGGATGGAAAGTGAAGGGGTTGTAGGCTGGTTTAGAGAATCAGTCCGCCATCGACCGGAATCGTCTGGCCGTAGACATAGCTCGCGAGTGGCGAGGCCAGAAAGAGCGCGACACCTGCCATGTCCTCCGGCAAGCCGAGGCGTCCTGCTGGAATGCTGCGAAGAGACGCTTCGAGACGTTTCGGGTCTTGCGTCGTCACTTTGGTGAGTTTGGTGTCCACTAGGCCAGGCGCGATTCCGTTCACGCGAATGCCGTCCGGCGCCCAGGCCTGCCCGAGTGTGCGC
>SXGT01207500.1_pt1 | contig 21144 bp, 16 predicted proteins | sample 3176221 | NCBI WGS metagenome assembly SXGT01 (sample SAMN11356862, study PRJNA531348) | freshwater metagenome | isolation source: freshwater sample F1-120 | place: China: Fuxian Lake, Yuxi | collected 2017-12-25
AACGATGTGCTGTCTTAAATCGGTCAGGCCCATACGCTCAAGTTTCAATAACACCCGCTCCCTAAGCGCCAGATAGTCTTCTGCGGTTAGCGGTCGGTCAGGGTCGAGGTGTGGGATGTGCGGCAGGATTTTGATGATTTCACAACCTGCCGGGGCCTGCTTTGGATCGGTTTTGCAGGGTGCCACCAGATAGATGGTGGGATCGTCCGATAGGCGGCCGCTGCGAAATACCGCATCAAAATGTTCTTTCGGGTGTTCCGAGTAAAAGAAATTATGATGCGCCAGTTGCGGATATAGTCGATTTACACCCAGATGCAGAACTAGTCCGGAACAACTGGGTGCAAAACGCTGCATTTTCTTCAGTTGGTTGGCAGGGCTGTTTAATAATTTCTGCATCGCCGGGATGACTTCCATGTTGGATATCACGATGTCGGCGGCTAATACCTCATCATTGGCCAGACGCACACCGGTAGCTTTGGTGTTTTGGTATTCAATTTTCGCTACTTCAGTGTTCAAATAGATTTGTACACCCAATTCCACGGCCAACTTTTCCAGCGCTTCCGCCATGCCGTACATGCCACCTTTGACATACCAAAGGCCATAATGGTATTGAATGTAAGGCAGTAAATTCATCAAGGCTGGCGAGTCGTAAGGTGAGGAGCCCACGTACTTGATGAAGTAATTCAGAATATCGACCAGTTTCGGGTTGGAAATAAAACGCCGAACCCCCTGATCCATGGAACGAAATACATCAAAATTCAGGCTGCGTAGCGGGCCGTAATACTTTAATAGCGCCCAAAAACCATCCAGGCCTTGGTCAAAATAACCGACTTCAGTTTCTGTGCCCAGCTTGCGGGAATAAGCCATGAAGCGGGCAAATTCGTCAGCAGCATCGGGGCCCAACTTATTCAGTTCAAGGCGTTGCGCGTCAGGATCTTCGCATAGATCAATGACGGTACCATCCTCGAAAAAATTACGCCAATGCGGATCGACTTTTTGGATGCTGACATAATCCGCCATGTTTTTACCGGTCCGGGTAAACAAGGCTTCGAAGATGTGCGGCATGGTCAGGATGGACGGGCCTAGATCGAAGCTGAAACCGTCTTTGGTCAGGATGTTCAGTTTGCCGCCCACTTTGTCGTTTTTCTCGACCAGTTGCACGGCAAAACCTTCCGAAGCTAGCGAGATGGCTGTGGACAAGCCACCCAGGCCAGCACCGATCACAATCACGCGCTTATTTGTATTGAGTTGAGTCATTAGTAATCCCGTTTCTTTGGCAGCATGAGTTTAAGATTTTGCCAGCGTTGGGTTAAATCAAAACTGGAATATTCCCGGAAAGCCTGTAAAGCTTGCCAATTGCGTTTAAAACGTTGTAATAGCGTGCCAGGGCCATGCACAAAATCCAGATAAGCTTTGAATTGTGCATAGCGTTCGTGGGAATACGGGAACCAGTTGGGCTCTTTGGGCAGGTGACTACGGTTGGTCAGGCCCGATACCGGATAAGAAAAATTCAGCAGGCCTTCAGCGCCGTGATAACGACCAAAGCCACTATTTTTGACGCCACCAAACGGCAAGCCGGGATGACCGGCATTTTTCAACACATCATTAATCGCCCAATTGCCCACCTGTAATTGTCTGGCAATCCGTTCGGCTTTAGAAATATCGCGACTCCAGATGCTGGCATTCAGGCCAAATTCACTATCGTTAGCCAGACGCAAAGCCTCGGTTTCGTCATTAAAAGCCATCACCGGCAATAACGGGCCAAAGCTTTCCTCACGCATGATGCGCATGCCATGATGCACATTCCACAACAAAACCGGATTCAGGTAATTGCCTTGCAGTATTAGAGGTCCAGAGGCCTGAGCGCCTTGCGCCAGTGCATCCTCATAATGTGATTGAATGATAGCCAGTTGCTTGCTTGAGGTGATAGTTCCCACATCGCCTTGTTCACCATGACCGACTTTGAGCTGAGCCACGCCCTCTTGCAGCAATTTTAAAAATTTTGGATAACAGGCTTGTTCAACATACAACCGCTCCACGGAAATGCAGATTTGCCCGCTATTACTGAAAGCGCCGTACAGCGCGGCATCGCGCGCGCGTTGCAAATCGGCATCCGCAAAAACCAGCATCGGATCTTTCCCGCCCAATTCCAGCATGACGGGGATAGGATGTTGTGCAGCACGTTGCATCACCGCTCGGCCAGTATTCAAACTACCGGTAAAAAATACCAAATCCGGTCTGGCGTCAATCAATTGCGCGCCTGTTTGAGCATCGCCTATCACCATTTGGATCAAGCCATCAGGTAAATCCAGCTTTGCAAATAGATCCATAATGCACTGGCCTATTGGCAGGCTGAGTTCCGAAACTTTGAATATTGCACCATTTCCGGCATACAAAGCACTGAGCAATGGCGCTACCGACAGCTGAAACGGAAAGTTCCAGGGTGAGATGATGGCTACCACGCCGTAAGGCCGTCGTTCAATCCCGGCGGTGGCGCCAGGAAAGGCGAAGGGCGAAGTCGGGATGCCTTGGTCTGCCAGAATATCAGCCGCATGCTTTTGGTAGTAACGCGCCAAATCCAGTACCGGATAAATTTCACCCAATAAGGCCTCGGTGCGTACTTTGCCGGTAGTCAGGCTGATCAGCTCGCAAATAGCATCCAGCTCGGCTAGTAGCAGCGGGGCAAATTTGGATAAGGTTTTGCTGCGTGCGCGAGTCGATTGCTTAGCCCAGATGCTGGAGGCCTCCCGAGCTGTGGCCAGTTGTTCGGCTATCCGTTCCGGGGGGCTGGCTAAAAAATCACCCAATACTCGACCGTCGATAGGTGAAATGGCTTGAATAGTGACCACGTCTCAATCCTTGGACTTTTTAAGCCAGGTGCTTTGGGCGATGTCGTTAAATGGCACTTGGTGTTTTTTGCAAATCAGATTGCTGGAAATTCGCGCTGATTCGTAAATGGTGGGGAGTCCGCTGCCGGGGTGAGTGCCACCGCCGACCAGATAACAGTTTTCCAGTTCTTCAAACCGATTGTGCGGCCGCCAATAAAGCATCTGGCTGAATTTATGCGACAAACTGAAGGTTGCACCTTTATAAACGTATTCATCGGTTTCCCAGCTTTGTGGAGTGATGATTTTTTCGCATTCGATATGCTCACGAATATCGGTCAGTCCCAAGCGGCTACCCAGCCTGTCCAGGGTTTGTTCACGCATTTGGGCAATGTAAGCCGACCAGTCAATAGCGCTATCGTTGTTTGGCATCGGCACCAGAACGTACAAAGTGGACTTGTTCGCCGGTGCCAGACTATCGTCAGTGACACATGCGTTTTGGACATAAAACGAAAAATCATCGCTTAACGCCTTATTGTTAAAGATATTAGCGATGTTGCTGCGGTAATCCTTGGCGAACACAATGCTGTGATGGGGTAAGTCGTAAAGCTTATCCAAGCCCAGGTAAAGCATGAACGTCGAGCAGGAATATTCGCGCTTGTCCAATTGTGGCTTGGCGTATTTCTTTAGCGTGCCCGGCTTCAATAAGTGGGTCATGGCATGTGCAAAATCGGCGTTAATGATGGTTTCATCACCACGAACTTCCTGACCGTTTTGCAGTTTGACCCCTTTAACTCTGCCTTGCTCGACCAGTAAAGATTCAATTTCACTGTTTAAATGAATTTCGCCGCCATTTTCTCGAATCACTGCGGCCATGGCGGCGGATATTTGATTTAAGCCGCCAGCGACATGATAAATACCGTATTCATGTTCCAGATACGGCAGCATGGTAAATAACGCCGGGCATTCCCAAGGCGACATGCCGAGATATTTGGATTGAAAGCAAAATGCCAGCCGCAGTTTCTCCTGCTGAAAATATTGCCCCAGATTGTTGAACACGCTTTTGGGAAAGGCCAGCCAAGGCAGTGCTTTGAGCAAATCAAACGAAAAAAACGATGTCCACGAGGAATAATCCCGAGTGATGCAAGGATATAGGCGGTTGAATCGAAGCCGTTCCTGATCCATAAAACGCTGGTAACCTTCACAGCCTTCATCGAAGACTCGATTCAATTCAGCCCGCATATTGTCCCGATCCGAAAACACTGAGATTTCGCGGTCATCGTAGAGCAAGCGATACATGGGATTCAGAGGCTGGAACTTTAAATAATCTTCGCTTCGCCGGTCGCATAATTCAAACATTTCATCCAACACGCCTTTCATCAGCAAAAAAGTCGGCCCGGTATCGAAGCTGAAACCGTTCATGCGAATGGCCCGATTGCGACCACCCACTTCGGCATGTTTGTCGAAAATTGATACTTTAAAGCCGCGATGGCTTAATAACATTCCCGCGCATAATCCACCCGGCCCAGCGCCGACGATGACAATATGTTTTGATTTGGCCATGTTGTTGTGCTGATCCCTAGTTGCTTAGGCAATTAAAAAATTGGTGCTCGATAAGCGATTTGTTGGTTTAAAAACGCTTTGGGCTAGCATGCCATAAAAATTGCACAATGAAAGGTCTGGAGGCGGTTGATTTGCCGAGGTTAATCAATTGCGGCAAAAATTTTTGAAGCTGAGCTAATCGATTAACTCGACCTTGAGCAGGATGTGCATATCGCGGGTGCTGGTTTGGTAATTCATGCCATTAAAGCCATTTGAATCGGTTTGTTTGTTAAGACCGCTGCCAGCTAACTCGACCCATTCACCCAATTTGGCGCGAAGCGAGGTTTGTACATTTTGGGTTTCCAGGCCCTGGCTGTTTACAAAACGTTCCGACCAGGGGGCGATATCGATAATGACTTCGTTATTACCTAGTAAGCGGGGCGTAGCGGCAAAACCGCTGCTGGCTTCCTGCATTTGGGTGGTGGTGCTGACGCCGGGATAACCATATCCGGAATCATAGACCGTGGTTTGCTGGATGGGTCTTTGCTGGCCGGTTTGAATATGCGCCGCTCGACCCTCCAGAGTACGCAGTTGTTGTGTCGAATGCTGTTGGCCAATGTCGCGCGTATCAGCGCTCATGCCTTGCATGCGGATTTGGTTGGGTGAAATCATGACAGCCACTTCTGCATTGAGCTCTTCAGCGGTTTTGTGACTGTTCTGGATGACCGAAATCAGCAGATTGTGCTGGCGTTTATCGAGTTGTTCAATTAAGGTCAGGATGCTTTCCAGGCGCTCCGGGGTGGTTTTAACGATTAAATCAAATCCACTGGCACTGACGACGTCGCTGGCATCCAGCAACGGCGTCAGGGCTGGTTGTATCTCGGCAGCCGGGCGATTTTGCAGGGTAATGATGTCCATGATCCTGTCATCCGCCATGGCGGGCAGCAGCCTGAAAAGCAACAGGCTGCCAAGCAGCAATAGACGTTTATGCGGTGATTTCATTGTAAAGCGCCAGATATTGGTTGGCGCTGTTTTCCCAGGAAAAGTCCTTACTCATCGCGTTGCGCTGCAGGCCTTTCCATACGGTTTGATTGGCGTATACCACCAGACTGCGTTTGATGGTTTCCATCAGCGCCCCTGGCACGGCATCGTTAAACACAAAGCCGCTGGCCGTGCCGTCTTTGATAGTGTTCGGTAGCGCGTCCACCACAGTGTCCGCCAAACCGCCGGTTTTTCTGACGATAGGTAGGGTGCCGTAGCGTTGGCTGTACATTTGATTGAGTCCGCAGGGCTCGAAACGCGATGGCATCAAAAACAGATCGGAACCGGCTTCGATTTGGTGCGCCAGATTTTCATCGTAACCGATGGTGACGGAGATTTTGTCCGGATAGAGGCGGGCGAAATCCTGCAGTCTCACCTGTATGCTTTTATCGCCGCTGCCCAGCAAAGCAAATTGCAAAGGCAGGCTGGTCATTTCTTTCAAACAACTCAACACCAGATCGATACCTTTTTGATCCACCAAGCGACCTATCAGGCCGAATAGAGGTAGGGCGGGATCAACCGATAAGCCCAGTTTTTCCTGTAAGGCGGTTTTATTCAGAACTTTTTTGTTGATGGTTTTGCTGGTGTAATTTTGCGCAATTTGTTGATCGGTTTCCGGGTTCCATATTTCGTTATCAATGCCGTTGATAATGCCGGACAAGGTATGCTGACGGTGTGCCAGCAAGCCTTCCAGACCGTAACCGAATTCCGGAGTTTGAATTTCCTGGGCATAGGTTGGGCTGACGGTGGTGATCCAGTCGGAAAAGCTTAGGCCGCCTTTGATAAACGACAGCATGTCATGATATTCCAGGCCGTCCGGATGCCAGAGTTGGCCGGGCAGGTTTAATAAAGTGTAAGCGCTACGCGGAAACACACCTTGATAAGCCATGTTATGGATGGTGAACACGGACGATGGTTTGTGTTCTTCCAGGGATAGCAGGGCAGGCACCAAGCCGGTTTGCCAGTCATTGCAATGTACTACGTCGGGTTTCCAATCCAGATAAGCCCGATTCATCGCTACTTCTACGATGATGCGGCAAAATAACGCGAAGCGGTCACCGATGTCCGGCCAGGGGTTGCCGTTTTCGTCGTTGTAAGGATTGCCGGGGTAATTAAAAAACGGCGGATAATCGACCAGCCAGACAATCACATCACTATCAGGCAGTTTGGTTTCCAGCAGATTGACGTCTGAATTATTCACCCGCACGGTGCACAGGTAACGGCCCGGTTCGCAATTTTTGATGGACTGATAATTGGGCATGATGACCCGCACGTCCTGACCTAGTCGATTTAAGGCAATGGGCAGACTGCCAGCGACATCAGCCAGGCCGCCGGTTTTAATTAAGGGATGGGTTTCACTACTGGCGAAGAGAATTTTTTTCATCATTAAAGATCTGTCATGACGTTGATAAATTAGTGTAAGCAGTAGACTTACTTATTTGGTATCTATTCAGTCAGCGTTGGGTTAGGCAATAGCCGTAACCCAACACGTCGACTTATCAGGTGCTGATGGCTTTGATTGTTGGGGTTACGCTCTATCGAGCTTTATGCTCTGTGGGTAAACCCAACCTACCTTATACGACACCCTTCATTGAGCGGATTTGTTTAGCAACCCGCTGTTGAAATTGTGAATCCGAGAAGCTAACTAAAGCTTTAAAGTTTCAAAACAATGGCAGCCAAAGGCGGCAGAGTTACTGTAATGGAATGATGCATATTCATCCATGGCTGAGGCTCGGAAAATACCTGACCATTGCCGGCATTACTGCCTGCGTAATATTCTGAATCTGAATTAAATATTTCATGATAGACACCTTCATGAGGCACACCAATGCGATAATTTTCGCGAGGTACAGGCGTGAAATTGAGTATCACGATCAGATCTTCGTTGGCCGATTTGCGGCGGTAGCTGATGATGGATTGTTGGTAATCGTGGCAGTCTATCCATTCAAAACCTTGATGATTGAAATCAAATTGATACAAGGCAGGATGGGTGGTGTAGAGCTTGTTCAGATCTTTCACCAAAGTCTGCATGCCACGGTGGTGGTCATAATCCAGTACATACCAATCCAGGTCACGGTTGACGCTCCACTCAGTGCCTTGCGCAAATTCACAGCCCATAAACAGCAGCTTTTTGCCGGGATAAGTAAACATCAAGGTATACAGCAAGCGCAGATTGGCAAAACGCTGCCACTCATCCCCCGGCATTTTATTCAGCAGCGATTGCTTGCCATGTACGACTTCGTCGTGCGAGAACGGCAGCACGAAGTTTTCGGTGAAGGCATACAGTAAACCGAAGGTGAGGGAATCGTGATGATAGGAACGGTGGATGGGTTGCTCTTGCATGTAATGCAGAATGTCATGCATCCAGCCCATGTTCCATTTCATAGAGAAACCCAGGCCACCGGTCCAGGTGGGGCGGGTGACTTGTGGCCAGGAAGTGGATTCTTCCGCCATGATCACGGTGCCGGGGTGTTGCTCGTGGGTGACTTCGTTCATGTGACGCAGGAAGTCGATGGCCTCCAGGTTTTCGTTGCCGCCGTACATATTGGGTATCCAGTCGTTGGCTTCGCGCGAATAGTCCAGATAAAGCATTGAAGCGACCGCATCCACGCGCAGGCCGTCCAGATGGAATTCTTCCAGCCAGAAAAAGGCACTGGATAGCAAAAAGTTTTTGACTTCGTTGCGGCTGTAGTTGTAAATCAGGGTGCCCCAATCACGGTGTTCACCTTTACGGGGATCTTCGTGCTCGTAAAGCGGTGTGCCGTCAAAACGGGCCAAGCCAAAACTGTCTTTGGGAAAGTGGGCGGGTACCCAGTCCAGGATCACGCCAATATTGTTTTCATGGCAGTGGTCAACAAAGAAACGAAAATCGTCCGGTGTGCCATGGCGGCTGGTCGGAGCAAAATAGCCGGTGGTTTGATAACCCCAGGAAATATCCAGCGGATGTTCGGTGATGGGTAGTAACTCGATATGCGTAAAGCCCATCATCTTCACGTAATCAACCAGACGGGTGGCCAGTTCCCGGTAATTCAGGAAATTCCCCCGGCTGTCGCGTTGCCAGGAGCCCAGATGTACTTCGTAAATCGACATGGGTTGGTGCAGCCAGTCATGATGCGGACGTTTTTCCATCCAGTCCGTATCCTGCCAAACATATTTGTCTTCTTCCACAACAACCGCAGCAGTTTGTGGGCGGAACTCGAATTGTTGCCCGTACGGGTCGGTTTTGACAAAAACCTGACCGGTATGCACATTGCGAATTTCGAATTTGTAAAAACAGCCGACTGTCAGGTCTGGGATAAAAATTTCCCAGATGCCGCTGCCGCCCAAGTTACGCATCGGATGACTGCGACCGTCCCAACGATTGAAGTCACCAATCACGCTGATGCGTTCGGCATTGGGCGCCCAGACCGCAAAATACACGCCGGATATGCCGTCTATGGTCTGCAAGTGCGCACCCAGTTTTTGGTAAATGTGCCAGTGTCGGCCTTCGGCAAACAAATGTTGGTCGAAATCACTCAGCACGGGTAGAAAGGTGTAAGGGTCGTGATTCAGGTGGGTATGACCGTCTTTGTCTGTCCAAGCCAGCTGGTGGTGTGCTTCGATCTCGCCTTCGACAGGATAATATTCAAAAATATCACTGTTGGGGATGCGTTTCATGGTTGGGCCGTCTTTGCCGATGCTGACGGTTTCGGCGTAAGGTAGGAATGCCCGGATGAGGGTTTTTCCCTCGACAACATGGCGCCCCAGAACGGAGAAAGGGTCATGGTGTTTGGCTTCCATGATTTTGATCAAATTAGAATCAAGCGTGATTTGTTGGTTTGGCTTGTTCATTTTGCAGGGCCTCAGTTATAGTTAAGTTCATTTGGAAGAGGTCAATACCCTTAAAGATATGTTCGATTTATAACATCATATCGCTTGGGTTTTTACTTTTCCGTCAAGAGTAACGATAATGGGCCAGCGCAGCAAGTGGAAGTCAAAACTAATCTGCTGAACAACGGGGGAACCAGTTTGTTTTCAGTAGCAAAATGCATCTTTGGAGAACAATAAATGTCAGACGCGAACACACAGCAACCACAAAGATTGGTGAATGAATTAACCCGCAATACCATCGCATTGATTTTAGCCGGCGGACGCGGTTCGAGGCTCATGCAGATGACCGATTGGCGCGCAAAACCTGCGGTACCGTTTGGCGGTAAGTTTCGGATTATTGATTTTCCATTGTCCAACTGCATTAACTCGGATATTCGCAAGATTGGCGTATTAACCCAATACAAGGCCGACTCGTTGATTAGGCATATTCAGCAGGGTTGGGGCTTTTTACGTGGCGAATTTGGCGAATACGTTGATTTGATGCCCGCTCAGCAACGGCATGATGAGCATTCCTGGTATCAGGGTACCGCCGATGCCGTATTCCAGAATATCGATATTCTGCGGGCGCGTAATCCCGAGTTTGTGTTGGTGCTGGCGGGTGATCATATTTACAAAATGGATTATTCAGCGATGATCGCGGATCATGTCGCCAATAAAGCCGATCTGACCATAGGCTGTATTGAAGTGCCGCTGGAAGACGCCAAAGCGTTTGGCGTGATGGATATTGACGAAAATCGTCGGGTCAGGGCGTTTGTGGAAAAACCTGAAAACCCACCGTTAATGCCAGGTCGGGAAAGCACCGCTTTGGCGTCCATGGGGATTTATGTGTTTAACGCCGGATTCCTGTTTGAGCAATTAATCAAGGATGCCGACTCGAAAAATTCCAGCCGTGATTTTGGTAAAGACATCATTCCGTCCGTCATTGACAAATATCGGGTTAATGCCTATCCCTTCCTGGATTTGCAAAGTGGACAACAAAGTTATTGGCGCGATGTAGGAACCATTGATGCTTACTGGTCGGCCAATATGGAATTAATTGGCGTTAAACCCGACTTGAATCTTTATGACAACACTTGGCCGATCTGGACGTATCAGGCGCAAACCCCGCCAGCCAAATTTGTGTTTGACGACGACGACAGACGCGGTATGGCGATTGATTCCATGGTGTCCGGTGGCTGCGTGATTTCCGGCGCTGTTGTGCGTCATTCACTGTTGTTTTCACAAGTCAGGGTGAATTCCTATAGTGAGGTCAAAGACTCGGTGATTTTGCCGGATGTGAATATTGGTCGCCATTGCCGAATCAGCAAAGCCATTATCGAAAAAGCCTGTCAGATTCCCGAAGGCACCGTGATTGGTGAGGATAGGGCGGAAGATGAAAAACGTTTTCATGTCAGCGAGGGTGGGGTAGTGTTGGTGACTTCCGATATGTTGGGGCAAAAACGCCATCATGTCAGGTAAGACCTTGAAGCTGGTGCTGTGTTGGCACATGCACCAGCCTGAATACAGGGACAGGCTCACCGGCGAGTTCAAGTTACCCTGGACGTACCTGCACGTTATTAAAGATTATGTCGATATGGTGGGGCATCTGGAAGCCATCCCGACAGCTAAGGCTGTGGTTAATTTCGCGCCGATACTGCTGGAGCAGATAGAAGACTATTCCAATCAGGTCAGCAGTTTTTTACTGGATCGGGTCGCTATCAAAGACCCGTTACTTGCGGCGTTGGTTGATTCCAGTGAAACCAACGACCCGGAAAACCGCCTGAAATTGCTGCACGATTGCCGAAAAGCCAATTGGGATAGACAAATCGCCCGGTATCCGATGTTTCGAAAACTCACGGAAATGTCGGACTGGATTCAAGGGCATCCGGACGCTGTTTGCTATCTCAATGCTCAATTCCTGGATGATATTCTGGTTTGGTATCATCTGGCCTGGATGGGCGAGACTGTCAAACTGAATGACTTGCGTGTGCAGCGACTGATTGATAAAGCCAGTCATTTTTCGCTGAATGATCGGCTGGAAGTCCTGGAAATCATTCGCGATTTGTTGTCTGCGGTGCTTTACCGTTACAAGTCTCTGGCCCGTAAGGGGCGTGTTGAATTGTCGGTCACGCCTTACGCGCATCCCATTATGCCGCTGATGCTGGATATCCATTCTGCGCGGGAGGCCATGCCCCATGCCATGATGCCGACGCTGGAAAGTTACCCGGGGGGCGAAGAACGTGTACGTTGGCATTTGGATAAGGGCGTAGAGACATTTAAACATTTCTTTGGCTTTGAGCCCCAAGGTTGCTGGCCTTCTGAAGGCAGTGTGAGCGCCGAAACCTTAAAACTGTTGTCAGATTATGGTTTTAAGTGGGCAGCCAGCGGCGGCAATGTTTTGCATAATAGTTTGCACGCGTCAGATCTGGATAACAACGATACGGTGCATCATCCTTATAAATTTGCTGATACGGATATTGCCTGCTTCTTTCGAGACGATGGTTTGTCGGACTTGATTGGTTTTGAATATTCCAAATGGCATGCTGATGATGCCGTTGCTGACCTAATCCAACATTTGGAAAATATCGCAGCCTTTACTAAGCGAGAAGCGGTGGTTTCCATTATCATGGATGGTGAAAATGCCTGGGAATATTATCCGGATAATGGATATCATTTCCTGAGTGCGCTGTATCGCAGATTGTCCGAGCATCCGCAAATCGAATTAACCACCTTTTCCGAATGTTTGCAAAGCCCCGTGATAGCCAAGTCGCTCCCAAAATTGGTGGCTGGTAGTTGGGTATATGGCACATTCTCGACCTGGATAGGTGATGTCGATAAAAACTGTGGCTGGGATATGCTGGGTGATGTCAAAAAAAGCTTTGATAGAGTCCTTGCGGAGGGGCGGCTATCAGAGCAGCAGTTAGCGGTTGCCGAATTACAGCTGGCTGTGTGTGAAGGTTCTGATTGGTTTTGGTGGTTTGGTGATTACAATCCAGGTGAGGCCGTGAGTGACTTTGAGCGTCAGTACCGTTTGAATTTAAGCAATCTTTACCGTTTGATAGGTGAAGAGCCGCCTGCTTATCTGGCTATGTCTTTTACTCAAGGGTCTGGTGATCCGGCTATGGGTGGCGCCATGCGGCGTGGTAATGAAATTTAATTTAATCAGGAAAATATGAGTGCTGTCTTAGATAAACGTCGTGCCGGGGTATTGTTGCATATCAGCTCTTTGCCCGGAAAAGGTGACTGTGGCGATATGGGGGCGGAAGCATTCAACTTTATCAATTTTCTGCATGATGTCGGCGCCAGTGTTTGGCAAACGCTACCATTAGGTATGCCGCATGGGGATGGATCGCCTTATCAGTGTCTTTCAGCGCATGCCGGAAATCCTGCATTTATTAGTATTGAGTGGCTGGAACGCAAAGGTTGGTTACCCAATGAGGAACACTGTGCCGAATGTCATGGTGGACATACTTTCTGGAAAAGTTGTCTGATTGGTAAGGCGTTTTATGGTTTTCAGGCTTCGGCCAACAAAGCGGATCAACTGGACTTCAAAAAGTTTTGCAAGGATAAAGCGGATTGGCTGGATGATTTTGCCTTATTCATAGCTTTGCGTAACGTGTTTGGGCATAAATGCTGGAATCAATGGCCGGAAGCACTTAAGCAGCGCCAGCCCCAAGCCATAAAGGAATCAAGAAAGCTGTTAAGTTCTCCCATTGAGGGTATCAAGTTTGAGCAATATGTTTTTTTCAAGCAATGGCATGAACTTAAAGCTTATGCCGAGCAAAAAGGCGTGTTGTTATTCGGCGATATCCCCATTTTTGTGTCATACGATAGTGCCGATGTATGGGCCAATCGGGCAGTGTTTAAGTTAAATAAAGCCGGTGAAATGGCGGTTGTGGCCGGTGTACCGCCGGATTATTTCTCGGAGTTCGGGCAGCGCTGGGGCAACCCGCACTATGACTGGGATTATCTGAGCAAGACCGGATATCAATGGTGGTTGGATCGTATCAAAAGCCAGAACGATATGTTCCATATTCTGCGTATCGATCATTTTCGCGGTTTGGAATCGGCCTGGGAAATCCCGGCTGATGAAGATACGGCAATCAACGGTCATTGGGTCAAGGCGCCCGGTGCAGAATTATTGACAGCGATTCAAACCAAGTTTCCTGCTCTGGCTTTGATTGCTGAAGATCTGGGAATCATTACCGACGAAGTCGAAGCGTTGCGAGATGATTACGGTCTGCCTGGGATGAAGATCTTGCAATTCGCCTTTGACGGGCATGCAGATAATCCTTATTTGCCGATGAATTTTGACCACAACTGCGTGGCTTATACCGGGACTCATGATAACGACACCACCCTAGGTTGGTTCAATGGCCTGAGTGATCCGGACAAACAACGTGTTTACGATTATCTGGGTTGGTCAACCTTGCCCATGCCCTGCGCCTTGGTGCATGCCACATTGGGATCTGCGGCGAATCTGGCGATAATACCCATGCAGGATATATTGCTGTTGGGAGCTGATGATCGCATGAACACGCCAGGCACTACCGAAGGCAATTGGCGCTGGCGCTTTAGATGGGATCAGTTAACTGAAGAAAATGCCGGGCGTTTTGCGCATTTTGTCTCGCTATTCGGCAGGCATCTTTAAGCGTTATCCGCTTTTTTAATCGTCGTCATCTTTCGCTGTCGGTTGGTTTGGAATTGGCAGCGATGGGATACCGTAACTCGAGATAATCTTTTGTATCGCATCCTGATTTTTGTCGATTAATTCGTTTAACTGCTTTTTCCTGCCTTCATCGCCCTGACGTACTCCCATTGCGATCGAAAAGTCGAATTTCAGCTCTTTTGTAGACGTCATCGGCATGATTTGATAGCTGCCTTTAGGGCTTTTCGATTGCACATAGGCCGCCATAGGGCCCCATAAAATCACCATGTCTATCTTGCCGCTACGCAGATCTTGCTCTATTTGCATGGCGGTATTGTGTTCGCTATCACCGGTCATGCTTTGATAGGGTACGCCTTGTTCCAACAAGCCGTTTTTTTGTAGCCAATCCGTGCCTGGGCCGCGATCGAACATGGCTATTTTCAGTTTTTCCTGTTTGGTCAAGGGTAGATTGGTCAATTGCGATGGATCTTTTATATCATCCCAGCCACGCCCTTTAGCAACCAGCAATACATAAGTCGAATGTAGGTAAGGCCTGGTGGTATCCGTGAGGTCATAACCCGCTGGCACACCCATCACGACATCACATTTAAAGCCTTCAGCGTTATCGTTTTCGGCTTTCAGGGTGTTTCTGATAAAGCCAATACGCTCAGGCAACCAAGTGTATGTAACTTCCTGATCAAGTTGCTTGGCAAACAGCGCAGCAATTTTATTTTCGTAACCGTCAAGTTGCTGAGTTGAATAAGGCGGGTTGACAGGGTCGGCACAGACTTTGAATTGACCTTCGGCCTGCGTGTTAACGGCTGTGGAGGCTAAACCTGCCACCAGCAGGCAATGAGTGGCTGAAAACTTTTTCATCGCGATTTCCTTAGGTTTTTATTGTTGACATAAAAAAGCCTTGGCCGATTGCTCGGCCAAGGCTTGCTTTACTAAAAATCTAAAGAATTAGATCTTAGTTAGGCAGAGCGAACACAGTCAGTGTACCACCCAATTTGGTGTAGGAGCTCAAGCTTCTGTAAGCACCTACTGCACCCAAACCTTCTGAGCTGGAAGCTGATGTACCGTCGTCGATACCGGCAGCGATACCGATACCCGCCCAGCCACCGATACCTGACAGAACGCCAACGTATTGTTTGCCTTCAAATTCCCAGGTATTGACGTTACCGATGATGCCGGATGGGGTTTTGAATTTGTACAATTCTTTACCGGTTTTAGCATCAACCGCTTTCAGATAGCCTTCCAGCGTACCGTAGAATACCACGCCGCCAGCGGTAGCAACCGAGCCTGACCAAACAGAGAATTGTTCTTTGTTGGACCAAGCGATTTTGCCGGTTTTAGCGTCATAAGCGGTAAATTGACCCAGGTTGGTGGTGTCGTCTTTTTTACCGGTCAGTACGTCTGCGCCGGCAGGCATCATAGACAGCGTAGCACCTACATAAGGTTGACCCGCTGTGTAAGAGACTTCAAACGGTTCGTACTCCATGCACAGATGGTTGCCTGAGATATAGAACAGGCCTGTTTCTGGAGAATAAGAAACCGGTTGTTGGTTTTTGGAGCCTAACGCCGCAGGGCAAGTGCCGACAGTGTTGACGTCTTCACCGTGGTGCTCGGTAGAGAACTCAGGCACCACTTCAGGACGGCCTGATTTCAGATCAACGTGGGTAGCCCAGTTAACAGACTTGTCGAATTTTTCAGCAACCAACAGTTCACCAGTTTCACGATCCAGGGTGTAGCCAAAGCCGTTACGGTCGAAATGCACGATGGTTTTGTGCATTTTGCCTTTCACTTCTTGGTCAACCAGAACGGTTTCGTTGATGCCGTCATAATCCCACTCGTCATGTGGAGTCATTTGGTAAACCCATTTAACTTCACCGGTGTCGGCGTCACGAGCCCACAAAGACATGGACCATTTGTTGTCGCCAGGACGTTGTACTGGGTTCCAGGTCGATGGGTTGCCTGAACCGTAATAGACCAGGTTCAATTTAGGGTCGTAAGAATACCAACCCCAAGTAGTACCGCCACCGATTTTCCATTGGTCGCCTTTCCAGGTACTGGTGCCTGAATCAGCACCGACAGGCGTGACTTTACCATCTTGCCATGTAGTGGATTTACCTGGTTTCAACAGGGTGTCTTTGTCAGGACCCATGCTATAACCTTTCCAGTCCAGCTTGCCGGTACGGATGTTATAAGCCGCCAAAAAGCCACGAACCCCAAACTCGCCACCGGAAATACCGGTAATGACTTTGTCTTTAACAACGATAGGTGCGTTGGTATTGGTCATACCCAATTTTGGGTCGCCGTTTTGTACGCTCCAGACGCGTTTACCGGTTTTGGCATCCAGTGCAGTCAGAACGGTGTCTGATTGCTGCAGGAAGATTTTGCCATCGCCATAAGCCAAACCGCGGTTTACAGTGTCGCAGCACATCACAGGAATAGTGACGTCAGCATCCATAGTTGGAGTGAATTCCCAAATAACCGATTGGGTTTTTTGGTTGATGGCATAAACGGTGTTTGGGAAAGGCGTGTGAATGTACATAACGCCATTAACAACCAGAGGACCGCCCTCGTGACCACGTAGAACGCCGGTAGAGAAAGACCATGCAGGTTGCAGGTTTTTAACGTTTTGAGTATTGATTTCTGACAGTTTGCTATAACGAGTACCGGCATAATCGCCACCCCAAGTAGCCCAGTTGGCAGGGTCTTGGGTCAGTTTTTCTAAGTCGCTATTGGCAGTTGATACTACTGGTGCAGCAAGTAAAGTAGCTACTGCTGAAGCAAGCAGCCAGTTTTTTACAGGCTTCATATGTTTCCTCCCGGTAATCTGCTGAAAACAGAGTACGATTTTTTGTGTTGTTAAGACTAATATTAGTTTTAAAGCTTTAAATTTGGATGACTGTCTTAGCTGTTCCGGCGACTGCCGAGAAAGTAGACCAGCCAAACCAGTTGCGTAAATTGAAGGATTTTTTCCTAAAAGTCAACCTGAAAAAGTCTTGTCATAAAGCTGTCGGTCAATAAATTCAAGCCGGATAATAGCTTACCTGAACAATGCATAATTTCTTATGCGGACAAACTTCTTAATCGCGTTGAGTAATTCGCTAATATTTTCGTATTGTAAAAGATGTTTGCGCATATTTTTCCTGAGCCCAGCCTTGCTCACGGCTGCGGATTGATGGCATAGGCGATGCCCAGTCCCTTCAAACCACAATAGCCTTGAGGATTTTTGAACAGATATTGTTGATGTAAGTCTTCCGCATAATAAAACTTTGAAGCGGAACGGATTTCGGTGGTAATTTCAGCCATTCCGGCATCCTGAAGTTTAGATTGATAATGTTTTAAGCTCTGTGTTGCCAGTTCATGGTGCAGGGCTGTGAATGTATCGATACTGGAGCGATATTGGCTTCCTAGGTCATTTCCCTGACGCATGCCTTGGGTTGGGTTATGCGATTCCCAAAATAGCTTTAACAAGTCTTGAAAGCTGATTTTAGCGGGATCGAAAACCACCAGCACGACTTCATTGTGCCCGGTCATGCCGCTGCAAACTTCTTCATAGCTGGGATTCGGCGTAAAACCGCCCGCATAGCCGACTGCAGTGCTGAATATACCGGGTTGCTGCCAGAGCTTACGTTCTGCCCCCCAAAAACAGCCCATGCCAAATAGCACCTGTTCCAGACCGTCTGGAAAGGGGGGCAAGATAGGGTTGCCTGTCACCAGATGCCGGTTGGTGACTGGCATGGCTTGCTGACGTCCTGGCAAGGCAGCTTCCTGGCTGGGCAATGCGGTGTTTTTAAAAAATAAATTCATGAATAATAATCCTGAGTCCTAGGAATCGGCGGGTTAAGTTTATAATCAACGACAATTCTGAAATTTGCCACAAATACATGAAACAACAAGATTGCTTAAGACGGTTTTTATTTGAGGAACATGCGATACGTGGAGAATGGGTCTGTCTGCATGAAAGTTGGTTGGCCGCCAAACAACATCAGACTTTGGTAAGTCCGGATGTTGAAACGCAATTAGGCCAAGCCTTGGCTGCTGTAGTTTTATTGGCAGCGACGATCAAATTCAAAGGTGCCATGATCATGCAGGTGCAAGGTAGTGGCGAATTAAAGGCTTTAGTGGCGCAGGCCACGCATGATCGTAAAATTCGCGGTTTGGTGCGCAGTGAAGCAGCTGTTAAAGGCGCGAACTTGCAGGAGATGATAGGCGAAGCAGGTCGATTGGTGTTGACAGTGGAGTCAGAGAATTCCGAGCCTTATCAAGGCATTGTCGGTATAGAGCAATCTCATCTGGCTGGGGTGCTGAAGACTTATTTTGCCCAATCCGAGCAACTGGAAACCCGCTTGTGGCTGTTTGCCAATCAAACCCATGCGGCAGGATTGTTTATCCAGGAGTTGCCCGGCGAACAAAAGGCCGACCACGACTGGGAGCGCATCGAGGCCTTAGCCAATACCGTATCTGCCACAGAAATGTTCAGCCTGGATTGCGAAGAATTGCTGCATCGGCTTTTCCACGAGGAAAAAGTCAGATTGTATGAGCCGGAGTCAGTCGAATTTAAATGCAATTGTTCGCAGGAGAAAATTGCCAATACCTTATATTCTCTGGGTAGGGCAGAACTGGAAGGTATATTATCGGAGCGGGAACGGGTCGAAGTCGATTGTCAGTTCTGCGGCGCTCAATATCGTTTTGATAAAGTGGATGTCGAAAATTTGTTGACCAATCCCCTACCCAATTCAAACCCATCGTCGATTCGACACTGAGGGTGTCATGCGTATTAAGCGATTTTTTAGATTTTTTTTCTTGTTGCTGTTGTTGGTGACGCAAGCGGGTTGCGTGGAATGGCTGCATGCCTATCAAACTTACTTGCAAATGAAAGAGTTTGATCAGTATTTCGCCGTGACGGCTAAAGATGACTTTACGGTGCATTTCAAAAAACCAAGACTATTCAGTGAAGATTTTGTCGCATTGGCAAAACTGGAATCGACCAGCGAGGAAATGACCCCCAATGGTAAACGCTGGCGCTATTGGTTTCGTAAGATCGATAAAGACGGCAAAGTGATCAGTCCGGAAGTCAGTTTTTACTGTGATTTGCAGTTTAATTTCAAAAAAGAAATCACCGAGTGGACCTTTTCAAAACTGTTTCTACAAATTGCTCCGCCTGAATTTCTCGAAGCCTCTTTTCGTTCCCTGGGTAGTGCGGAAATCAACGAGGACAAAAAGCAGCTCAAAACAAATGCCGAGCTGATCGATAAGATCGCCAGTGATTTGCCGAAGAAGGCCGCGGTGCTGAAAGAATTGGGCGAACCTCAGGAAATCAAGGATCACGAGAAAGACGAAGTTTATAAATACCAGTTTCGCCTCGATGCCCGCGGCATTGAAGAAGGCTATGAAAAGCGGGCTTTGAGCGAAGTTAAACTGACTTTTGATAAATCCACCACCGAACTGATCAAAATGTCCGGACGTTTTGCCGGGTTGAAGATTTCGATTAATTACCGGAATTATCAGGAAGAGGATGAAAACAAGGTGGCGTTAGCTGATTGAGCAGGTTTCTCAATTTGTCATCTCCGTTACTCGACAGATGTAGGCTGAACCCTGCTTACGCGCCAAAAACCGGGTTAACATCCATACATTTGTGAAGAATGCGTATGACTTTGATTTGCTGACTTCCCGTTTGTAGATAAAAGATGATATGACTGCCTTGCGGAAACTTACGGTAACTTTCTCGAATTTCCGCACAAGATTTTCCGATGTCAGGGTTTTTCGCGAGTAGCCGGAATGATGTATCAAATTGCTTCAGGTAGACGTTGCGCTGTTCTTTGCCCCAACGTCGTTGAGTAAAAAGTGCAATGTCTTTTAAATCCGTTTTTGCTGCGAAAGTCAGCGTAAAGGGCTTCACTTGATATCTTCATTATCCAGCTCGTTGATAAAGCTATCCAGATCGTAATCAGCATCCCCACTTTGTTCGCCTTCGATAAGCAATTGCCGTAATGTTTGCAATTTAGTTTCTTGGCTTTCAAGCAAGCGTAGCGCTGAACGAATCACTTCGCTTGTCGAACTGTAGCGTCCGTTTTGAATTTGGCTGGCAATGAAACTATCAAAGTGGTCGCCAAGAGTGATGCTGGTGTTTTTTGCCATGTTTTAGGTATTAGTACCAAATAATACCTAATTATGGTACTGAGTGGCTTTATGAGCAAGGTGTGTAGCAAACAATTCACCGAAATCGTGGAATTTAGCGATTTTCTCCCGTTCCCACGCGCTAAGTGGGTATGAAGAAATTTTGTTGCATCAGCAAATAATCGCTAAACCCCTGCAATTGTTCTAATAACTCATTCCGGGGTAGTCTGGCTCTAAGGGTGTAAAGTTGTTGCTTTGCCATGATGATTTGCTTCTGCGCCAACAGTTCGAGTATCTGTTTACACTGGTTAGCGATTAAAAGCTCCAGTAGTCTTAATCCCAACGGCGTGGCGTTAAGCAACAGCGATTGTTGCAAAGCGTCCAGTGATTGCATGGGTTGACCGGCTAGTCCAAGGTTTATGGCTTTGGCAAGTTGGTTTTTGGCCACTTGTTCGGCAGCAAGGGCAAGACTTAAATCAGTGCCGCAACGTTTGCATAGACTGGTTTCGAGCAGTCTGGCCTTGCAACAAGGGCAGCGCTCCATCAGGATTCCAGATAGTAGATAATGTCGGTCAGTTGCTCGACCGGTTCTTCCAGACCCTGGATGTCACGATTTTCGATGCACAGGGTGATGGTTTCTATCAAATCAATCAGGTCTTCCTTATCGGTATCCGAGATTTGTCTGAACAGGCTCTCCGCTTTGGCAATTAAATCCCGCGCGGCCACGATTTCCGGCGATGCCGTTTCGGCGCTCGACTCGCTGTTTTGCGGCACATCAGGATCGGATTCCAGATGCCCGAATAATGAGGTGATGCGTTGTTGGGCGGTGGTCAACGCGCTGCTTTCAAAGCGTGACAGAGCGTTTTTGATAGTGATGGATTTTTCCAGGCCGGTGGCTTTTTCTTGTGCCGAAACTTGCAGCATGCCGTTAAGATCCAGGTTTAACGTCAGCGTAATGATGTTGCCCGCTGCGACATCCTGCAAACCTTCAATTCTAAACTCGTCGATTTTGATGTTGTTCAAGGCATCCGGATCTTCGCCCTGATAAATGGTGACTTCCACGGCTTCCTGCCCATCATTCGTAGTCACAAAGGCTTCGGTCTTGCGGAT
>SXGT01803858.1_pt1 | contig 21142 bp, 19 predicted proteins | sample 3176221 | NCBI WGS metagenome assembly SXGT01 (sample SAMN11356862, study PRJNA531348) | freshwater metagenome | isolation source: freshwater sample F1-120 | place: China: Fuxian Lake, Yuxi | collected 2017-12-25
ATCACGGCGGGGCTCCCGGCCACCCCAACAATGCAGGTCCACGCCCAGGACTACGTGAGCGGCGAGACGCGATGCGGTCACGTGCAGAGTGGATCACCGGAAGTGAGCAGACCCCGGGTCAATTCCGGTGAGCGGCCAAGACACGTGGTCGGCACCCGTACCGAGGCGCCAGGAGCTATAGAAATTGACGTTGTCGAGCCACGGGCTGCCCACCCTGACCTCCGCGGCGACGACGTGGTCGATCCTACGAGTGCGAGTCACCTCGGCGCCCAGCGCGTACGTGGCTTGGGCAACTTCGACGCGCCGCCACTCGAGCGCCGCTGCATATACGGGTGACCCGCCCTCCACGCAGAGCGAAGCCACGCCACGCTGCAGTTCGGACCGCAATGCCGCGATGACAGGTTCCGGCGGCGGGGCAGCCATCATTACCGCGGCAAAGCTGAGCGCGATCACTGCTGGCCCCCGTCAGCGTCCTCGGGCCGTGACAAGAGCGGCGGGCGAGCCTGTTCCTTATCCTTTCGCTGCAACTCCAGCCGCTGGATTAGCAGGCTCGGGGAAACGCTCGCCACCGGGACGGCGCCGCTCTCGGCGCCGCACCAGCCGGAGAAGATCTCTGGGTCGTCGCCTACGTGGGTGATCGCCCTCAGCGCCTGTATCGGTGTGCCGATCAGATCGACGCCGCGCACGAGTTCGTCCGGCCGGCCATCCACGTAGACGTGCCACGCCGTAGTCGCTGTGACGTTGAAGCTGTTCGGAAAAGTACGACCAGTGAGCGTGAAGCCGCCATCGATCTCGTCGACCATCAGCGCATGCGGTAGGCCCTGAGCCCGCGCCTCGGAGATGAGCCGTTCACGCAATTCCCTGAGGGGTGTCGGCGTGCGGGTCTCGACAATGGTGTTGGCCATCCTGGCCACGGGACGCTCGTATGCGTCCGCCCGCCCGTGACCGTTGCTCATCGGGAAGCCCGCGATGGGCGAGCGTCCCATCATGAAGCCCCGGAAGACGCCGTCCTCGATAATCACCGTGCGGCGGGCCGGCTGGCCCTCGTCGTCGTACGCGTAATGCCCCGCGAGATCGTGATCGCCGTAGCGTGAGAGCCCCGGATCGTCGACCAGCGTCAGCGCCGTCGTCGTGACGATCCGGCCAACGGCGTCACGAAACGTGGCTCCCTCGGCTTCGTCCTTCTGCCGATGGCCCTCCGCACGGTGACCGATGACCTCGTGCATGAACACCGCCGCGGCGCGACCGCGCAGGAGCACCGGGCCCGAGTACGGCTCTGCGAGTGGGGCTGCCCGGAGCGCCAGGACATCGTCTCGAAGAGCGGAGGCCCACGCCACCAACTCGTTCGGTTCGGGCAGGCGCTCCGGCACCGAGGCGTCGATCCACCGGTAGAGACTGACGCGCATTCCGTCAGATGCGATGGCGGTAGCCGTCACCCAAGCCCGGTGGGCATGCCAAGTCTGTCGAACTTGGCCGCCGGCCATGTCGTAGACCCACCTCGTCACCGCGTCTCCGGAGAGGCCCACCACGCCGGTATAGATCGCCGGGTCGTCGAGCCGGGCCGACGCCTCCAACATCGCCTCGCGGTACCGCGCGGACAGATCCGGTAAGGGGCGCCGCGGGAACAGCGCGACGTGCGGCGGGTCGCTCGAAAAGTCCGGGGACCCGTCGGTCTCCGCCACCCTCACGGATCGGTTGGCGACGACCTTTTGGTATTCCTCCAACGCACCGCGGACCCCCTTCTCGAGGGCATCCCAAAAGGCCACTCGCAGCGGCCAAAGCTCGTCCTCGATTGGAACGCTGACGGGGCTTGGGAAGCTCCAGTCATAGTGCTCGCGGAGGGTGTGCGTGTTGTCGATCGCCGGAGACCCGACCCGGGCCTCCACTTTCGCGAACCGGCTAACGCGCGCGGGCGGCTCCATGACCACACCATCCGTGACAATCAGCGATCTGCGCAGATCCTCGGTGACCCTCAACCCGAGCCAATAGAGGGGAGCAGCACTCGGATCGCGAGGCGCTGCGCGAGCCCGGGCCAGCTCCTCTATGATCGCCACCGCCACGGTGTCGGGCGTCTCTGCCCTCGCTGTGAGTCCGCTGGATAGCAGGAACATCAATACGGGAGAGAGCCCAACCGCCGCGCGGATCATCCGTCACCCCCACAACTGATCGAGCACCAAACTTATTACAAAAAGGCGAACGCGTCGCGTGAGCGGGCAGCCTCTTCAAGAATCAAGACAGAGATGGGCGCGATGCATGAGGTTGCGTCGAGGTCAGGATCCTCGCACCGTCACCGCGCGGTCCGATGTCCTGGCGTGCGCTGGCGCCTCAGCTTCAGCCGCCCTCACCTCGGGGTTGACGAAGGGCCTGCGCTACCAGCAGGCTCTCGCGCATGTCGCTCCCTGCCTTCGAACAGTTCTCGGTCACCGCGCGCGACGGCACCCGCCTCGCGTGCCAGCGCTACGGGCGCGGCCCCCTGCGGGTCGTGGTCGCCAACGGCATCGGCGGCACGCTGCTGGCCTGGGTGCCCCTGCTCCGGGCCCTGGAGGACCGCTGCACCTTCGTCTCGTGGGACTACCGCGGGCTCTACGGCTCCGACGCACCCCGCGACCCGGCGCGCGTGCGCATCGTCGACAACGCGTCCGACCTGGCCGTGGTCATGGAAGCCGCGGGCTTCGCCGACGCCGCTGTCTTCGGGTGGAGCCTGGGCGTTCAGGTGGCGATCCAGGCCGCAGCGGACCTCCGCGAGCGCGTCACCGCGCTGGTCCTGGTGAACGGCACCTTCGGCCGCATCTTCGAGACGGCATTCCAGCTCATCCCCGGAGGTGGTTCGGAGCGTGGCGGCGTGCGAGGGCAACTGTCGCGTGTCTCCGGGCGCGTGCTCCCGGTGCTCAACCGCGCGGTGGGTCGGCTCGGGCCCTTCCTCAACCCCGTCGTCGGTCTCGCGGTGAAGCAGCCCTGGATCACGCAGGCGCTGGAGCAGCTGCGCCTCGTGGACAAGAACCTCGACCGCGAAGTGTTCACCGCGATCGCGCGCGACCTCGCCACCCTCGACTTCGCGCTCTATCACCGCATGTTGGGTGAAGCGAACGAACACGACGGGGAGCCGCTGCTCGGCGGAATCCGCGTCCCCATCCTCATGATCACGGGTGAGCGCGACCTCATGACCCCGCACTCCGTCACCGAGGTGGTGGAGCGGCGCGCGCCTCAAACCGAGACGCTCATGGTGCCCCGAGGCACGCACTACTCGCTCATCGAGTACCCGGAGGTGGTCGTGCCACGGGTGAGCAGCTTTCTGGAGCGACACCTCGAGCGTCCGCAGCGCGAGGCCGCCCCGGCACAAGAGGCGGCGGTCGTCCCCGGGCCGAGCGGCGTGAAGCGCAGCCGCCGTCGCGCGGCAGCGGGCTGAACGCCCGGACCCGGACAGCCGGCGCCCGCCGCGGTCCGCCCTGCCGTCCGGCCGCCCCGGCCAGCGACATCACCGCCACCTCCGTGGTCCCGATGCGCACGTGCTAGGCCTCGAGGTTCGCGGGCCGAGGCTGGGCGGAGAACGCGATCACTGATTCGTCACAACCCGCGACGCCTTCGCGGCCGCGTGAATAGGCCGGCTGGATACGCACCTGTCGGACTCCGCGGGTCACCCGGCCGGCCCGGACAGCCGGCGTTCGCCCCGCTTCGGCTGCCCGACCTCGCGGGTCACCCGGCCGGCGCGGTGGTCCGCGCCCTTCCCCGACCCTCGGGGGCTCCCAGGCCGTCGAGCTCGCTCTGCAGCGCATTGTGCGTCCGGCAGTGCAGCGCGAGGTTCTCCACGGAGTGCGCGCCACCGTGGGCCCACGGGACGCGGTGGTGCAACTCAACACGGTCTCGGCTACCGCAGACGTGCCCGCTGTCTCCCAAGAACGTACACCGGCCCCGATCGCGCTCGTATACGGCCCGACGAACCCACGCAGGGATCGTCCCCCGGGCTCGCTGCTTGGGTGGCGGATGTCCGGAAGCGAGCGCCAACGACGTGCCAACGGAGCCCGAAGCCGCGGGCTCCTCCAGAGTCCTGAGCGCTAGGGGCTCGTCAGCGATCTTTGTTGCCGCCGCCGGAACCGCCGACCAGGGCGTCCCAGGCTTGCCCTGCCCCCACCCAAGGCCGCCGGTCTCCGCCGCGGTCGGGAGCGCCGCGGGCACCGTCCCCGCGGTCACTCTCTCTTCCGCTGTCCCGAGCCCCCGCCTCGCCTGCGTCAGCGCCGCCGGAGCGTCCGTTGCCGGAGCCGCCTGACCGTGTGCTGCCGCAGCCGCGATCCCACCGTGCGGCGCCGGTCTCCCGTTCCTGTCTGCGTCTTGTGCCCGCCCGGCGGCTCCAATCAGCGTCGGTCGCCCCCTCGCCCCACGAGTCGGAGCGCCGAACCGCCGCTGCTCCAACCGCCCCACCAAGAGCTCTAGGGCCCGCTCCAGGACAGTCGCCGGGTCGTTGCCGCCCGGGTGGTGGCCCATCAGCGCTCGCGCCCTCTCCAGCGCGTCCAGCAGCCGGGGGGTGGCGCGGACGCTGATTCTCCGTTCCGCCAGGCGCGCGTGCCGCTGGGCCACCGCGTCGCTCGTCCTCGCCGAGGTCTCGTCGCCAGCCCGGTCGGAGGGCACCTGCTCGGCCGTACACCGCGAGCTGCCGATTGACTGCGACCCGGCGCCGAGCCCGGCCGCCCGCGCCTCACCGCCCTCCGCGTCGGGAGCCACACGGCCGGCGCCGGTGCCGGGGGGGGCGGTCCAGCGCTCCCCGACACCCACCCCCGCCGCCGCCTCGCTGCCCTCCGAACGGGGATCAACACGCCCCGCGTCGTCGGCCGAGACCGCGGGCGAGCGCTCCCCGAGACCCATTGAGCCGCGCGACGGTCCCGGTCGATCCGAGTGGTGGTCCCCCGAACGAGGACCCCCAACGCCAAGAGCCAAGGCGGCCTGCAGGCCTTCGACTTGACGAACCTCTCCCGGGCGAGGCGCCGACACCGCCGAGCGCGCCGCCAGCATGGCCTCCAGCTCGCGCTTGCTGAGCCCCTGCGCCTGGTCCATCAGCTCGTCCACGTTTTCGGGGCTGAGGTGTGGCGCCAGGGTGCACACGGCGCTGAGATGCAGCCGCCCGGCAATGATGGCCTCGAGCACCCTCGGCAGTCGTCGGCACAGGCGCGCGGCCTGGCTGCGTCGGTAGGCCTCGGCTTCCGAGTAGCCGAGCCCCGTCCGACAGTAGTCGAAGAATGAGCCAAAGCCCTCCGGAGCCCAAAGCCGTCGCTCGTCGATGACCATGAGGTGAGTGAGCAGCTCGGCGAGAACACCGTGTTCGCGTCGCACGAGGTCGCGGACCGCGTTCAGCAACGCGCGGTCGCCGAGGTCAGAGGGGCGGGCGGGGCGGGCGAACGGAACCGAGTGAAGCGAGAGAGTATGACCGGCCATGCACAAACTCCGGGAGGCGAAGGTGCGCATGGTAACACGTGGTTTCGTAACGACTTTCTCGCGCGCCAACCCTTGGCTGTGTGCAATGCCCTAGAGCCAGGCTTCGGTCGACACAGCGGCCCGGCGATGAAGGAAGTCACCTCGCGGGGTAACTCGGGGCCTCGGCGGCCCTCCAAGAGGCCTCGCTGCGGGGCCAATTCTTGTCAAGCGCAAACTGGCACAATCCGCCGAGCCCTTGGGAAACGAAGCCGTGGCGCTCGCCGCGCCGGCCTGGGTCCCCGGCCGGCGGGTGGGTCGGCCCTGAGTGGGTCTTGGACCGTGTCAACGAGGTGCGGCCGCCGGGCTCCTGTAACCCGAAACGATCTCTCTGCAGCCCGGCGGATGGTGTTGGAAGGGGGCATTCGGGGCGCAGGTGCAGGCGACGAGGCGGGGAGGCTCGGCCGCTGCAGCGTGGCGGAGGCTGTGGACGACCTCGAGGGTGGCAGCGACCCGGGCATCGCGGAGGATGGGTGATGCGGCGGCGCCAGGACGGCTCGGCCGCTGCAGCGTCCTGGAGGCTGTGGAGGACCTCGAGGGTGGCAGCGACAAGGGCGTCGGCGCAGGATGGGTGATGCGGCGGCGCCAGGGCGGCCGGCAGCTCTTCTCCGAGTGGAGCGTGCCTGCACGGCCGACTGTGTGGAGTTGCAGGCGGGCGCCGGGGAGCGTGACGACGAGCACTCAGTGGGGCGCGTCGGTCCAGCGGTGGTCGCCTTCGCGGAAGGCGGTGTTCCAGGTGCCGCGGATCGGCCCCTCCACGACCGTCACGGCCACTGCGGCAGCTCCTCTGGCCGTGAGATCGTCCCGCGGCAGTCGCCTTCGCGGCAGGCGATGTCCGAGGTGCCGTGGTTCGGGTCCTCCACGGCGGTCACTGCCACTGCGGCAGCTCCTCGTGGCCGTGAGATCGGTCCCGCAGAATCCGGCCATGCGCTTGTGCAGCTCCGAGGGCTCGTCCCTGTGGGATTGTCTCGCGGCACAACCCATGCGTTCTCCCTGGGGTCGGGTGGGTCGGCCGCCGAGCTCTCGCCCACCTCGTTACCCCGTCTCCCTACCCGGACGCGCTCGGCTCGGCCCTCTCACCAGGGGCTGGAAGCGCCGGACCGTCTGTGGCCTTGTTCGCCTCCCATCGACACGGCGCGCGGCGTGGGCCCCCAGCCATCTGCGGTGCTGGCCAGAGGTCCGCGTTTGCAGCAGCGAGTCTGGGCTGCGGCTAAACGCCCCAGGGGTTATTGGACTCCCCGACCGTGGGCCGGCGTAGCCCGTCCGGGACCCGTCGCCGCGTCTGGTCCGTACAAGACGCGTGCGGGGAAGTGCGGTCACATCGAACGGAGCAGGCGTGCCCGGGCAGGCGCCCAACGCCTCACGAGCTCGCGAGCACGAGCCCCTCGAGTGACCCCTGATCTGGAGAGCTTCCGATGAGCGCCGCAAAGACCACCAAACGCTTCTTCTCCCGCGAGACGGAGGTCACCACCGCGATCAGGGCGAGCGCCGAGTCCGTGTGGGCGATCCTGACCGCCGGCAGGGACTACCCCAGCTGGAACTCCACGGTGGTGAGCATCGAGGGCGAGGTGGTCGCCGGGGGCAAGATCGCGCTGCGGTCCAGCCTGGACCCAAAGCGCACCTTCAAGCTGCGGGTGAAGGCGTTCGAGCCCCATCGCCGTCTCGTTTGGGGCGATCCGATGGGGACCCGAACTTTCACCCTCGAGCCCAATGCCGAAGGCGTGGACTTCCGGATGCACGAGAAGATCGGGGGCCCCATCTTCCCGCTGTTCGCCCACCTGATCCCGTCGTTCGACGAGTCGTTCGACCGCTTCGCGGCCGACCTCAAGCGCCGGGCCGAGCGGGCCTCGTAGCGGGCGGGGCCCGCTCAGGCGGACTACTTGTCCAGGCGGAGCGAGCCGGTGTCGTAGACTTTGCCGGCCTTCATGCCGTCGCCGAGGTCGCTCATCATCGTGACGCGCCAGCCCTCGGCGTCTTTCACCGCGAGGCCGTAGCTCCCGAGCGGCATGTCGGTGACGGTCCAGTTGCCGCTCGCGTCCGTCTTGGTCTCGAACTTCACGGGGGCCTCGTTACACGGCGACTTCTTGAAGTACGAGGACGGGTTGGTGCACAGCTCCACGTCCACGCCCGCCATAGGTTCGCCGTTCTTGATCAGCTTCCCCGTGAGGCCGCCGGTGGCCAGCGGACCGGCCGTGGGCAGGGTGGTCGGGCCAGCGCCCACCACCACGATCGCCTCGATGTTGCCAACGAGCTCCGGGATCGCCCCGGACGCCCACTCGGTCTTCTCGCCGCCGGCTCCGAAGATCGTCACGCCGATCCCCGACCCCGCCCAGAGGCGGCCAGAGTCGTCCACGGCCACCGCGGACAGCCGATCCGCCTTGAAGTCCTTGCCTCCGTCCGCGCTGAAGGACCGCGCCTTCCCGCCCGCGGGCTGGTGGTGCACGTGCTCGAAGTCGAGGACCCCGATGCCGCCGTTGCTGGAGAACGACACCGCTTGCAGCTGGGGCCAGTCGCGCGTGTCGATGTCGACCTTCGTGAACGCGCCGTCGTCACCCACCTCGAACAACGAGTCGCCGGTGAGCGCAAAGACGTGACCCTTGGGCCCCACCTGGAGGTCCTGCAGCCAGTGCTGGCCGCGCTTGCCCTTTGGGAGCTCGGCCTTCCGCCAGCCGGCGGCGTCCTTGACCCAGAGATCGTTCGACGTGGCGACCCAGGGCCGCCCCGTGTTGTCGAGCGCGATGTCCTTGATGAGGGTCTCGCCCCCCACGGCCACAGACTTGTCCTCCGTGGTCCACGCCTTGCCGTCCCACTTGTGGACGCCCTTGAAGCTCGTGAGCCACAGCTCGCCGTTGGCGCCCACGGCCAGGTTGTCCGGCGAGGCGCCCAGCTGTCGGAAGCCGACCTTGGCGACCGACTTCATCTTGTCGCCGTCGGCCTTGTAGATGTCTTCAAAGGACACGATGTAGAGCCCCCCGTCGGGGCCCACCTGCATCGACTTTATGAGCTGCGTCGGTGAGTCGGCCAGCAGCTTGATGCCGTTCTCGTCGATCCGGGCCACGCCGCGCTTGTCGACCGCGACGTAGGCGGGGCCGGGGGTGCCGGCCGGCGTTGGCGCAACCGGCGCCTCTGCGGGCTTCGGCGCCTCGGCGGCGACCTCTGCGGGCTTCGGCGCCTCGGGCTCAGCGGGCTTCGGCGCTTCGGCGGCGGGCTCTGCGGGCTTCGGCGCCTCGGGCTCAGCGGGCTTCGGCGCTTCGGCGGCGGGCTCTGCGGGCTTCGGCGCTTCGGCGGCGGGCTCTGCGGGCTTCGGCGCCTCGGGCTCTACGGGTTGTTCGGGGGTCTTCTCCGCGGCCGGGACCGCCTGCGGAGCCGCCGGTGGGGCGGACTTGCTGCAGGCGATGGCGAGGAACGCGACGAGGACGGAAGGGAAGCGGTGCATGAGGGAGATACGCATGGGGGTGAACTTCCGATGGCCGCACCCCGGCGTCAAATCATGCGAAACATGCGTTTTAGAGGCCGCGATCTCCTCGCCGCGTTCCGGGTTGTGCGGCAGAGGCCACCCGCCAGGTCAGCGACGCGGTCGCCGCTCGAGCAGCAGCTGACCGGCGATGCTGATCGCGATCTCGGGCGGCGTGCTTCGCCCCACCGGCAGGCCGATGGGGCAGCGAAGCGCCGCAACACGCTCGGGGCTGGCCCCCGACGCGAGCAGCTCCCGCCTCAACCGTCCGGCTTTCGTGTCGCTGCCGAGCACGCCCACGTAGGGGAACGGGCGCGCCAACGCCCTCTCCAACACTGGCAGGTCGGTCGCGTGGCCTTGGGTCATCACCACGATGTAGGTGTCGTCGTCCAGGCCCGCGACCGCCTCAGGCCCCAGCGCCGTTGGCGTGAGGAGCGCGTCGCTCGGCAGCCGCGCCCGCCACTCATCACGGGGCTCGTGCACCGTCAGCCGGCAGTCGACCGTGAGCAGGAGGCGCGTCAACGCCTGGGAGACGTGGCCCGCCCCGAAGATCGCGATCGACCAGCCGCCGCCCGGATCCAGGGCGACACCGGGGGCGTCTTCCACCGCGGGCAGGAGCACCACGGAGCCATTCTCGAGCGCGGCCGCGGCGTCGGCGACCCAGCCGCCGGGCGCGACCTTCTCGAAGCGCAGAGTCACCTCGCCCCCGCAGGTCATCCCGAGGTCGCGCTGAAGGTTCACGCGGTGGACTCGAAGCTCGCCTTCGGGCAGCGCGAGGAGCGCGGCACCCGTGCGGAGCGCCCACGCCTCCACCTTCCCGCCGCCCACCGTCCCGGCGAGGCGGCCTGAGGCGTCGAGCACGAGCGTGGCGCCCAGCTCCTGGGGTGCGCTGCCCCGCCGCGCCGCGAGCGTGACGAGCAAAGCGCCGCCTGCGGCGGCCTCTCGGGCAACCGCGAACGTTCTCGCGAGCTCTCGCACCCCGTCAGCCAGCGGCCAGCCGTAGGAACGCGCGCACCCAGACCAGGTTGACCTCGTTCGACACCTCGAAGGGCGTGGCCGTCGTGGTCTCGAGCGCGGCGCAGAACGGCGTGCCCCTGTGGCGCATCCAGTCCGTGATGCTGCCGTCATGGAACTCGATGCACGCCTCGGCGTCCGAGGAGAGGCCCTCCCCCGGCGCGTACCCGGAGTCGACGTCGGTGTCGGTGAGCGCCGGCACCAACGCGGCCGACGCGGCCAGCGCCGAGCGGAAGCCATGCCGCTCCCCGAAGACGTACACGTAGAAGCACGGATCGCTGATGTAGGCGTCCTGGTGGATGTCGAGCGCCGCGTGTGGAGCGGGCTCCGCGTGGAGCGCTTCGCGTAGCGCGTGCGTCTCGGCGGGGACGCCGTCCGCGAAGAACGCGCCCCGCACGGGCTGACCCGGGCGCCGGAGCAGGATCGTCTCGCCGAGGAGCCCTTCGTAGCGCAGGAAGTCGTTGTTTGGCCCGTGCCCGCTCGCGTTGTAGCGCGTCCCGGCGTCGAAGCCCGACGGGTTGACGCAGGGGAATACGTCCAGGGCCACCCCGGCGGCGTTCGCCTCGGCGATCACCGCGCGCAGGTGCAGCGCCAGCGTCTTCGGGCCCGCGGGCTCTTCTCCGTGGAAGCCGGCCGTGATGAGGAGCCGGCGCGCCCCTGGCGTTCTGACTCGGAGCAGCGCGTAACGCCGCCCGCCCTCCATCACGTGGCCGTACTCGCCCACGTCTGCCACGTCGGCCAGGGAGCGCACGTGCCGCTCTAGCGTTGTGTAGTCCATTCCGGAAGCCTACGTGGCCGCGCCGCGCTCGGCCAGTCCGGTCGATTCGCCTGCCTCGGCGCCTCGGCGCGGGGGCCACCCTCCGGCCGTGCACGCCCCCCGCCCACTCCCGCCGGCTCGAGTCGTATGGCGCCCAGGGGATGTGGCATCATGGCCGGCGTCTCCAGCTGGAGTGTGGAGGCAACGAGACCCGCGCAGGCGGGGCGGGAGGGAAGCATGACTGCCAATGCGATCGCGCTGCTGGTCGCGGGCCAGGCCACAGCGCTGGGGCCCGTGACGATCCAGGGTCGGCTCACCAGCGCAGGCGGTGAGGCTGTGGACGGCAAGTACGGCGTGGCCGTGAGCGTCTATGCCCAGGAGACCGGCGGCGTCCCGCTGCACACCCACGTCGAGCCCGCCATCACCGTGGTGGACGGCGTCTTCTCGCTACGCCTCAACGGGCCGGGCCCGGTGCCCGCCGGCGTGTTCGACACCGGAGCCGGCCAGTTCGTCGGCCTCGCGGTGGCAGGCGAGCCGGAGCTGCCGAGGATCGCCGTGGGGCTCGTCCCGTACGCGATCCGCGCCGAGGTGGCAGGCGGGTTGACCTGCACGGGCTGTATCACCACGACGCAGCTCGCTTCGGACGTCACCGCCCAGCTCGAGTCCCTCCAGAACCTCGCCGACGTCGCGTATTCAGGGGCCTACTCGGACCTCGACGGGGCGCCGGCGTCGGCGCAGCTTGGGACCAGCTGCCCCACGGGAGAGGTGGTCTCGGGACTCGGGCTCGACGGCGCGCTCATCTGCCGACCCGCGGTGGAGCCCACGCTCGTCTTCCGCTTCCCGGTGGCCGAGGCGCCGCCCCTCGCGTGCGACTCCAGCGCTGTGGGGGCCGCATACGTGAGCGCAACGACCCAACGGATCTTCATCTGCAACGGCCTCGAGTGGTATCCGCTGAGCATTGCCACGATCGGCACCGCCGGTAACCCGGGGGCCTCGTGCAAGGACATCCTGCAGAAGTCCCCCACGAGCACCGACGGCGTCTACTGGATCAAGACCGCGAACGTCGCCACCACCGTCTACTGCGACATGACCACCGGCGGCGGCGGGTGGACGCTGGTGAGCTACGCGTACCGCGCCCAGTCCGGAGGCTCCGAGGTCTACTACCTGCCGAACGCCGCCCAGGGCGTATGGGACCCCGCGGCCCGCGGAGGCAAGGGCGCCATCAACGCCACGCAGCTTCTCCAGGGCGCCTCGCAGCTGGCGTTGACCGTGACCAACGGCGGTGCCCAGGCCGTGGCCGGCAACCTGAAGAGCTACGGCCTCGCGTACACCTGGGCCAAGGCCACCGGCTACGATCGCTTCGGCTTCGACCTGTCCACCACGTCGTGCATCGACGTGAACATCACCGAGCTCAACTCCGGCGCCACGTTCTCGGCGAAGACCTTCGCCAATCGCCCCCAGGTGAGCTGCTCCGGCCACGCGGGCGGCACGGGCTTCGAGCGTCAGTTCATCGGGTTCAACAGCGCCACCTGCTACGGCGCATGTGGCTCCGACCCTACCAACTCGAACGGGATGGTCGTCTGGTACGGCGACGGGTACGACCCGACCACCTCAGGCGGTCTCTCGGACCCCGAGCGCGCGGCCTCGTTCGGGTTTTGGATCCGCTGAGCCCACCAACGTCGTGCTGAACCCGCTCTCCCAGCTCCTCGCCGCGGCCACTCGAGGCCACACCGTCCGCGCGGACATCACCCCCGACTGGCAGCAGGGGCGGAGCGTCTTCGGGGGGCTCCAGGCCGTGCTGGCGGTGGCGGCGATGCGCAAGGCCATGCCTGAAGAGGGCCTCGCGTTGCCGCTTCGCGTGCTGCAGGCCACCTTCGTCGCGCCGATCGCGGCGGGCACGGTGGAGGCGCAGGGCCGGCTGGTGCGGGCGGGACGACACACGGCCATCGTGGAGGCCCACCTCGGCGAGGCCCTGAGCGCCACGGGGGTCTTTGGCGCGGCCCGCACGTCGGTGGTGGCTGTTACGCCGTCTCCCGTGGGGGCCGAGCTGCCAGGGGAGGGCGCCGTGCTGCCGGCGATACCCGGCGTGATCCCTGCGTTCACGCAGCACTTCAATGCGCGGTTCGTCAGTGGCGCGCTGCCTTACTCGGGGCGGCTGGAGACCCACCAGGTCATCGCGATCGACATGCTGGACGACGGTCCGGTCACCGAGTCGCACGTGATCGCCCTGGCCGACTTCGCGCCGCCCATCGGCCTCACCGCGCTGCGCCCGCCGCAGCCTGGCAGCACGGTCACCTGGATGCTGGAGCTGCTTCGAGACCGCTGGGACGATCTCGGGCTCTGCGGGTGGCGAATCGAGGCGCAACTCGTGGCGGCCCGCGACGGATACACCAGCCAGCGGCTGATGTTGTGGGCGCCCGACGGCACGCCCGCCGCTCTGGGCCACCAGCACATGGTGGTGTTCGGCTGAGCTCAGCCGGGCCGGCCGCTCGACCCGGCAAGTCCTCACGACACGATCGTTGACACCCGCACGACCTCGGGCCAGATCCCTGGCCCGGAGGGCGCCCCATGTTCCCCAGACCGCACCTGGTTGCCCTGCAGGCCCTGCTCGCCTTGTTTGCGGTGCCGTCGGCGCTCGCGCAGGTGCCGCTTCGGACGCCCGAGCGCACGTCCTGGCTGGACCCGCGGATCGAGCCCCTCGTGCTCGTGCGCTCGGTGTTCGCGTACACGCTCGAGGACCAGCCCACGGTCACCGACCCCTCCGGCAAGTCGTTCACGCTCGACTCCACGAAGGCGCCGCGCTCCGCCTTCGGACACCGCAGGGGCTTCGTCCTCGAGGACGCGGAGGTGGGCCTGCGGGGGCGCTTCAACGAGCTCGGCCTGTACTACCAGGTGGCGATCGAGTCAGTGCCCCGCGAGAAAGACGGCAACCGCTCCGATGACTACCTCGAGGACGCGTTCTTCGGTTGGGACGCCTTCACATTTCTCGACCTACGCGCGGGGCGGATGAAGGTGCCATTCGGTCAGGCCAACCTGCAGGCCACGGCCGAGCGCGACCTGCCTTATGCCCCCACCCTGGACGTGCTCGTCCCGAAGCGTCAGCTCGGCCTGCGGGTCTCCGGGGGCGACCCATGGGGCGCATCCCGCCTCCACGTGGGCGTGTACAACTCGGTCTCCGGCGCCCAGGAGGAGCTGCGATTCCTCGAGCAGCTGCTCTACGTCACGCGCCTCGAGCTGCGCATCCACAAGATCATGCAGGCCGCGGGCACGAAGTGGCTCGACTTCGAGTGCACCTTGGGTGGCAGCTTCGCGTGGACCGAGGAGAGCTTCGACCCGCCCACCGAGCACCGCTGGGTCGGGGCCGACCTCCACCTGCACCTCTGGCGGTTCACGCTGCGTGGCGAGCTGGTGATCAAGGACTTCTTCCGCGCCGAGAACGCTGACGGGTCCAAGATCGCCGACCGCGGCCTCGGGTGGTCCGCCGAGCTCACCACGGAGCTCGTCGAGGGCCTGCTGGACACCACCGTACGCGTCGAGGAGACGGACGGCGACGACCGGGCGCTGGGCTTCGGGGCGTCTCTCTCGATCGACGAGGCCGCCCTCCAGAACAAGCGCTGGGTCACGGTGGGCTTGGGCGTCACGCCGTGGCGGTTCGCGCGGATCTCGGCGAACTGGATCTATCGCGAGGAGCTCGAGGGCTACTCGCTGGATAACGATGTCTTCCTCCTGCTCACGCAGCTGGCCCTGTGAGCGCCCTCCGTGGTGTCCGCCGCGCTCGTGATGAGGTGTTCATGACTCGCCTGCTCTGGATTGCGTCGCTCGCGGCCGCCTCGTGCCGCTTCGAAGACGTCCCCCCCACCGCCGCAGCGCCCGACCTCCCCTCGGCCTCGCCCGCCCCGGCGGCCCCGGACGCCGGCCCCGAGGAAGACGCTGGGCCAGAGGCGGCCGCTGACCGAGCGGACGCCCCCGGGGCGTCGGAGGCACCCAAGGCGGTCGCCGTGGCCACGCCCGACAGCTGGGCCACCGACCCTGAAAAGGCGCCCTACAGCGTCCACATGACCTGGGAGGGGGAGGCGGATACCAGCGTGGTGTTCACCTGGGCCACGGCGTTCAACGACGTCGCCGTTGAGGTCCCGCGCGTGATCATTCAGCCGAAGGCCGAGGTCGAGGCGGCGGGGCAGTTCACGTGGGGACCTGCCACGGTCTTTGAAGGCGAGGGCGCCAACTACAAGGAGTCGCTCCTCGGCGTGGATCTCTCCAACGATCTGCACGTGGTCTGGACGGTGCGCGCGACGGGGCTGGTGCCCGACACGGACTACGTCTGGCGCGTTGGCTTCGGGGACGTCTCGCTCGAGACCGGCGAGCTCAAGGACCCCAACTGGTCCGAGCTGGGCTCGGTCCGCACCGCGCCGGTCAAGGGCTCGCGGGCCCCCTTCACGTTCGTCGTCGCCGGCGATAGCCGGGGCGGCGAATCGGAGATCGCCGCTCGGATGGACCGCTACGTCGCCGTGGACGCGCGGTTCTGGCTGTTCACGGGCGACATGACCGTGGGCGGGACGCAGCCCGAGTGGGACAGCTGGATGGGCGTGATGCAGCCTCTCACCACGCGGCGCGTGCTGCTCCCGGTGCAGGGCAACCACGAGATCCTCGCCGACCTCTACTACACCCAGTTCGCGCTGCCCTCGCACCCGGAGCTCCCGGAGCACCTGCGCGAGCACGCGTGGTCGCTGGACTACGGCAACGTGCACATCGTGGGCCTGGACTCCAACACCCAGGTGCTCGCAGAGGAGCAGGTGCCGTGGCTCGAGGCCGACCTGGCCGCCGCCAGCGCCGACCCCGACATCGACTGGATCGTGGCGTTCTTCCACCACCCGGCCTACTCGGCCTCGAACCACGGCTCCACGTCGTGGGTGCAGAAGAACTTCGTGCCCGCCTTCGAGAAGTTCGGGGTGCCCCTCACGATCGCCGGCCACGACCACAACTACGAGCGCACGGTGCCTATCAAGGGCGGGGCCGAGGTGGGCTGGCAAGAAGGGCCGATCCACGTTACTGCGGGCGCGTTCTTCGCGCCGGCGTACTCCAACGGTAAGAAGTGGTTTACCGCGGTGAGCCACCACGGCGACCTGCGCAACTGGATGATCCTGGACGTGGACGGCAAGGTCCTGAAGGCCACCGTCTGGTCTGGGGACGGGGGGCCGGGGGTTCCGGGGCAGTCGCCGCTCGACGAGTTCACCCTCACGCGCCCCGAGTAGGACGAACTGACATGGCAACCATCGAACAAGTCTTGGCGTTCATCGACCACGCGCCCGCTCCGGCGGAGGCCTACTCCGTCGAGCGCGTGGCGGCGCGGGCCGCGCTCCCCACCGAGCAGGTCCAGGCCTTCCTGAGCCCCTGGCGCCGCTTTGAGCTCACCGGGCAGCACGAGCTCGGCTTCGCTACCGGCGTTCGGGGGGAACATCAGGTGGTTGTCGGGCTGAGCCAGGCGACGATCGAGTCCGACGACGGGCCCGAGCGGCTGGTGGAGCTGGTGCTCTTCGACACGGAGGGCTCGCCCGTTGGCGGCGAGTCCCTGCGCGTCCAGGAGAACCTCTCGCTGAGCGCGCTCCTCCCCATGCTCGAGGTCACGGCCGCCACGGTGTCCATCCAGGCGTTCGCGCACCCACGGCAGGACTTCTTCGCGCTGGTGCCCTTCGACGACGTGGCCCACGGAGTCGCGATGGACGGCGTTGGCGAACCCGGCGCCCTGCGCGAGTGGATCGAGACCGGCAGCGCCCTCTTCGTCTGGGAGTCCACGGAGCTCCGCGTCACCAGCTGAGCGCCCGGGTCACACGAGGAGCAGCGGGATGCCCAGCGTGGCCAGCACCGTCCCGAGCCATGCGGTCCAGCGGTAGCGCTCGCCCAGATACCGGATCGCGAGCGGCATCAGGAACAGCGGCGTGGTCGACAGGATGGAGAGCGCCAGGCTGGCCGGCATCGACGCGTACGCAACCTGTTGCAGGAAGATCCCGACGAACGTCGCGAAGAACACCGCGGTGAGCTCCCTCCGCAGGGTGAGCACGCTCCGCAGCGGCACGCTGTCCACCACGAGGCGCTGGCTCAGCGCCGTGGCGCACCAGAGCCCCACTGCGGCCCCGGTCATGCGCAGCGTGGCGCCCGACAAGATGCTCGGCGCGTCACCGGCGTGGAACGCGCGATGGGCCAGCATGCCGGCGAGGGCGTTCGAGAGCGACGACAAGAGGCCGAGCCCGAGACCGGCGCCCAGGCGCAGGGGGGCGCTCCCCGGGCTCGCGTCCTTCCCGAAGAGCACCAGCAGCACGCCGCCCACCACGAACGCGATCCCCAAGAGCTCGTGGGCCCCGAGCGACTCCGTCCCCAGCGCGGCCCCGAGGATCGCCGCCCAGATCGGGGAGAGCTGGTTCATGGCCACCGCGGGCTGAGCGCCTACGAGGCGGATCGCCGCGAAGAGGAAGAAGTCGCCGAAGGCGAGCCCCACCACTCCGGACGCCACGAGCAGCAGGCCCTCGGACCGCGTGAGGGCGTGGAGCGTGGCCGCGGGATCGGTGGCGATCACGGCGAGCCAGAAGAGCATCGTCGCCACGCTGACCCGGAAGAGGTTCATCGCGCGCGGGCCGAAGCGGTGGATCGCGCCGGTGAGCACCGTGGTGGAGCCCGCCCACAGCGCCGACGTGGTGAGCGCGGCGGCCGCCCCGACGAGGCCCTCGGCGATCATCGAATCGGACTCGCCTGGCCGGAGCGCCACCGGCCCCGCCCGCCACCATGAGCACGCGCTGTGGGCATGGGGCGCCGCTACCACGGCGCGTGCCCCCCCGCCAGCCTGAGGCACGCAAACCCGCCCGGGTGGGTCCCCTGTCCCCGCCGCGGGGTGCCCTTGACAGGTTGCGGACTCCCGCGCTCCAGTGCCGGAAACTCAATGCCCGCGGGTTCCCCGCGGGCCACACGCGGAGCGCTCCATGAACCTCGTCCTCGCCACCCTGTTCGTCACCCCGATGGCCCTGGCGGCCGACTCCGCTGCCCCTGCGCAGCAGCCCACTGCACGCGCCCTCGCCACCACGACGGCGTTCCCCGAGCTCCTGATGTCGATGCCCGACGGCGACAAGAAGTGCGGCTTCGACTCCGACTGCAGCCACGGCAAGTGCGACGGCGGGAAGTGCGGCGGCTGCGGCTTCGACTCGGACTGCAAGGGCTGGGGCAAGTGCGACGACGGCCAATGCGGGGGCTGCAGCTTCGACTCGGAGTGCAAGGGCTTCGGTTCGTGCAAGAGCGGCCGCTGCGAGAAGTCGCCGTACTGAGCCTCCAACCGGCGCATGGACCCACGTCAATGTCTGGGCGTTTCCGGGCGTTCGAGAGTGCGCGGCCATGAGGTGGCGAGCCTATGGTTACGGCACGGGTGGTCCCTGCCTCCCGGGACTGGCCCCGGTCGCGCGGGGTGACTGTGCCGAGGTCCACTCTGCGATACCTCGTACTCATTGCCCTCCTCTTCGGCTGCCAGGCCACCACCACGTCGCGGCTGGCGCTCCGCGTCTACGACCCGCACGGGCGCGTGGAGGCCCCCCTGGGCGTGCCCGGGGTTCGGGCGCGGTCGTGGGAGGTGGGCGAGGCGGCCCTGGACTGCGCCCTCGCCACCCCTCCGGACAACGCGGTCTCGGCGATCGAGCTGCGCCTCACGCTGGACGGAGAGTCGTTGCGCGTGGATCTGGCGGAGACGCGCAGCTCGCGCGACGAGGCAGTGCGTCGCTGCTTGGAGGCGTCGCTCGGGTCTCTGGTCATCGAGGCGCCGCCCGACGAGCCACGGCTGCCAGTCCCCCTGCGCGTGGAGCTGGGCCCGCGCTGACGCGCCCGCACCACAAGCGCGAACCGAGCTACCCTGCGGGCGCCCCTCCGATCGTCCGGCGCGCGCGCCGCTACGAGGCCGCCGAGCATGAGTGAGCGCACCGCCTGGGGCCGCTGGGACTGCTCCCGCTGTGGCAAGGTCGACATCTCCGGGAAGTACAAGCGGTGTCCCGCGTGCGGCGACCCGCGCGAGCAGGCGGAGCTGGATGCCATGCGCCCGCCCACGGCTTCCGACCTCGCGGCGCCGATCCTCGACGCGGAGGAGCTTGCCCTCGCCCGAAGCGGTGCCGACTGGATCTGTGGCTTCTGCGGCGGCACCAACCAAGGGCGTGGGCCAGACGCGCCGCCGCTGGACCCTACCGCACCGCTGATCTGTGGCAGCTGCGGCGCTAGCTCCGGCGACGCTACGGGGCATGGAAAGACTGGGCCGGTCCTGCCGGAAGCTCCTGCGGACCCGGGTGGCTCGTGGTGGCGGCGCGCCACCCGGAAGTCGAGAGCCCTGGCGATCGTCGGTGTGCTGGGCCTCACAGGCTTCGCCTTCGCTTACTGGGCCACGCGGACCTCCGAGCACGTTGGGCACGTCACCTCGCTCACGTACGTCCACATCACCCAGCTCCAGCGCTGGAGCGACGTCACCCGGGGACAGTGGGGTCGGCCTGCCGAGCGTCTCGAGGTCCGCCCAGTCGGCGCAAAGGGAGAGACCGCCGGCGTGCAGGTCACCAGCTGCTCCCAGCGGCACCACTCGAACGAGAGCTACGCGTGCGGCACGGAGACCTACACAGACAGCGAGTCCTACACCTGCGGCACCACGCAGAGCTGCTCCATGGTCAACAACGGCAACGGCAGCTTCACGGAGAAGTGCAGCAGCTCGCCCAAGACCTGCACGCGGCCGGTCACGCGCACTCGCACGAAGATGTGCACGCGCCCGGTCTACCGGGAGTGGTGCGACTACCGCACGCAGGAGTGGAGCGTGGTGGAGTCTCGGACCGCGGAGGGCCAGGGGCACGACCTCCGCTGGGAGACTCTGCACGCGATGGGCGACCTCGAGCGGATCGCCCACGTCAACACCTACACGGTGGTCTCTGGGCTCGACGACGACCCCGCCGCGCATACCCAGACCGTGCCTCGAGAGGCCTATGACAAGTACGCGGTGGGCGACGCGATGATCTTCACCCTCCAGAACGTGGGCGGCGTGCAGGGCGTTCGGAGAGCCGACGGAGGGCCCTGACGGCCCTGTTCACCAGTTGGGCGGAACCACGGGGAGGGGGTGCGCCTCGTACCACGCGATCGTCTGCCGGAGCCCGTCGTCGAAGCCCACCTGAGCGCGCCAGCCCAGCCACTCCGCCGCCCGAGTGACGTCCAGGAGCCTGCGCGGCTGGCCGTTCGGCTTCGACGCGTCCCACACGATCCGACCGTCGTACCGCATGAGCCGCGCCACGTGGCTGACCAGGTCCTTGATGCTGATCTCCGTCCCCGAGCCCAGGTTCACCGGCTCGGAGGTGTCGAGCACCTCCAGCGCGCGCACGATGCCCTCAGCGGCGTCGTCCACGTACAGGAACTCGCGCGTGGGCGAGCCGTCTCCCCACACCACGAGCTCGGGCGCACCGCTCTCGCGCGCGTCGTAGACCTTCTTCACCAGCGCCGGGATCACGTGCGAGGAGCGCGGGTCGAAGTTGTCGCCGGGGCCATAGAGGTTCACCGGCAAGACGAACACCGCGTTCGTGCCGTACTGCTGGCGATACGCCTGGCTCATCACGAGCAGCGCCTTCTTCGCGATGCCGTAGGGCGCGTTCGTCTCCTCGGGGTACCCGTCCCAGAGCGACTCCTCCTTGAAGGGCACCGGCGTGAACTTCGGGTATGCGCAGATCGTCCCTGCGGTGAGGAACTTCCGGATCCCTGCGCGGCGCGCCGCCTCGAGGAGCTGCACGCCCATGATGAGGTTGTCGTGGAACAGCTCTCCGGGCTTCTCGCGGTTGAGGCCGATCCCCCCCACCTTCGCCGCCAGGTGCACCACCGCGTCTATGCCGTCGACCACGCGGTCACAAACCGAGAAGTCGAGCAGGTTCGCCTCGTCCGAGGTGGGCGCCACCACCACCGCGCCGCGCGCCTTCAATAGCCGACACACCACGCGCCCCAAAAAGCCACGGCCCCCCGTGACCAATACCGTCTGCCCACTCAGCTGCATCACTTGCGCTCCTCGACCACCCGACCTCGGGAGCGCAGCGCCTCGAGGTCGTGGCTCACCATTCTCCGCACCAGCTCGGGAAACGACACCTCGGGCCGCCAGCCCAGCCGCTCGCGGGCGCGCGACGCGTCCCCGATTAGCAGGTCGACCTCGGTGGGACGGAAGTACCGCGGGTCGATCGCCACGTGCTTCTCCCAGTCCAGACCCACCTCGGCGAAGGCCCGCTCCACGAACTCGCGCACGGTGTGCGTCTCGCCGGTGGCCACCACGTAGTCGTCCGCGGTGTCTGCCTGCAGCATCAGCCACATGGCGTGCACATAGTCCGGCGCGTAGCCCCAGTCGCGCTTGGCGTCCAGGTTGCCCAGGTAGAGCTTGTCCTGCAGCCCCAGCGCGATCGCCGCAACGCCGCGCGTGATCTTTC
>SXGT01037454.1_pt1 | contig 21138 bp, 14 predicted proteins | sample 3176221 | NCBI WGS metagenome assembly SXGT01 (sample SAMN11356862, study PRJNA531348) | freshwater metagenome | isolation source: freshwater sample F1-120 | place: China: Fuxian Lake, Yuxi | collected 2017-12-25
ACGAAGTGCCGTTGGGGTCGCAGGGTCGCGCTGCAGGAGTTCCACGAGAACCCCATGGGTACGCTTCGGGTGCAGGAAGGCAACGAGGCCACCGTGCCCACGACGTGGCACATCGTCAATGAGGTCAAAGTCGGGCCGCAGTCGCTCAAGCTCAGCCCCGATGTCGTCAGTCAGGAAGCACACGTGATGAAGCCCTTCGCCGCGACGCTCCAAGAAGCGCGCCACGGCACTGGTTGCATCAACAGGTTCAATGAACTCGAGGCGCGTCCCGCCGGAGTGAGCTTCAGACCCCCCTCGAGGGTCTCCGACGAGGCTTCCAACCTCGCGGGCCGCTGCCAAGACCGCCTGTCGCTCTTGATCAGCCGTTTGCCACCCATCTGGAGCAAAGGCCACCCGCACCCCATGGGACCCCACCAGTTCACAAGGGCCGGGTTCCCTACCGAGGATGGTGGCGAATGTTGCTCTCACCTTGTCAAGGGTTGACACCGCGACACCAACATGATCGATGCCCAGGATCACCGTGCTGACACCATCACGACATCCCGTCCCTGTATTCCCCAAAGACGTCCCGCAGAGCTCCCGCGAGTTCACCTAGGGTGGCGCTAGCCTGAGCGCCATCAATCAGCGGTTCCATGACGTTTCCGCTTCCCCCAGCCACCTCGCGAACTCGCGTCAGAGCCCTCTGGACGCGTGCTTCATCTCGCTTGGCCCGGAGGGTGATCAGGCGACCTGCTTGTTGCGCGCCCAGGGTCGCATCGACCCTGAGCAATGCCTGTGCATCCTGCTCGGCAGAAGCATCGCTTCTGAACCGGTTGACACCCGCGATCACTTGCGACCCGTCATCAATCGCCCGCTGGTATCTGTATGCGCTTTCTTCGATCAGCCGGGCGTAGTAGCCCGTCGTCACGGCCTTCATGGCGCCGCCAATCCCTGCAATTTCCGCCAACAGACGTCTGGCGCCATTTGCCACCTCGTCTGTGAGTGTCTCGACAAAGTAACTCCCGCCCAAGGGGTCAGCCGTGTCGGTGACGCCAGTTTCGTGAGCAATGATCTGCTGAGTGCGCAGCGCAATGCGGGCGGTCGCCTCTGTTGGCAGCGCAAGCGCTTCGTCAAGTGCATTGCAATGGAGGCTTTGCGTGCCACCCATCACCCCTGCCAATGCCTGCAATGTAACCCGGATCACGTTGTTTTCCGGTTCCTGCGCGGTCAGTGTGCTGCCTGCGGTCTGGGTGTGAAACCGAAGTTTCCACGATTCTGGACGTCTGGCCCCAAATTGGTCGCGCATCGTTTCCGCCCAAAGTCGCCTCGCCGCCCGGAACTTTGCAATCTCCTCAAAGAACTCGTTGTGGCACGCAAAGAAGAAACTGAGCCGCGGGGCGAACTCGTCGATGTCGAGACCAGTTGACAATGCCGCGCGAACGTATTCAATCCCGTTTGCCAACGTGAATGCCAGTTCCTGAACGGCTGTCGCGCCAGCCTCGCGCAAGTGGTACCCCGAGATGCTGATCGGGTTCCATCGAGGCAGTTCCCGTGCGCAATACGCAACTGTGTCCGTGATCAGCCGGAGGCTCGCACGCGGGGGGTAGATGTACGTGCCACGCGCGACATACTCCTTGAGAATGTCATTCTGGACCGTTCCAGACAGGGTCGAGGCCGCGGTGCCTTGTCGGAGTGCGTTGGCAACGTAGAAAGCCAACAGGATCGGCGCAGTGGCGTTGATCGTCATCGACGTCGACACACGGTCCACCGGTATGCCGTCAAACAGTGCTGACATGTCATCAAGACTGGCCACGCTCACACCGACGCGACCAACCTCGCCACTCGCAAGCGGATGATCAGGGTCGTACCCCAGTTGCGTCGGAAGGTCAAACGCAACCGACAGGCCTGTTTGTCCACCTTCGAGAAGGAACCGGTACCTACGGTTCGATTCTTCAGCACTCGCGTAGCCGGCGTACTGGCGCATTGTCCAATGACGCCCCCGGTACATCGTCGGATGGATGCCTCGGGTGTAGGGGTATTGACCCGGAAGCGTCTCCGCCGGACCGTACACCGGGTCTACCAAGATCCCACTGTGGGTAGCGCGGATGTCTGGTCCAGCCATCAATTGATTGCCCTACTCAACACGCTATCTGCGAACACCCACTGCATCCCGAGCGTTGATTGACGGACCACACATTACGGTGTCGACAGACAGCCAACCCTGTCGCTACTTGACCGAAATCTTCTTGATCTTGTCACCGATTGCGATCTTCACAACGAGCTCCAAGCCGCTCGTCACCTGCCCAAAGTTCGTGTACTGCTTGTTCAGGTGTGACGAATCACGCTTGACGATGAAGAATTGCGCATCGTTGTTTATCCGTGGGTCACCACCACGCGCAATCCCGACTGCACCGACCCGGAAGTCACGCTCGTTGTACTCGCTGTTCATCTGACCCCCACCCGATCCATCACCCTTGGGATCACCCCCTTGGACCACCCAATCCTCCACACGATGGAACTTCAAACCGTTGTACTGCCCACTGTTTGCCCTGACCTCGAAGTTCTTGACCGTGTTTGGCGCATCGCTTTTGGGGTCGTTGCCTCCAAACAGACCTATGATGATGAGCCCACCCTTTTCGAGTTCGATCGTCGCGGTCTTGGTGGCCCCCGCAACCGAAGACCCGACCGGCTTCGCGTCGCTTCCCGGCAAAGCGATGTCGCAACTAGCCAGAACAAGACCGCTAGCGAGTGTCATGCCAATGCGCCGAGTTGCGCGCAGTATCAGCCCAGTACCGGAGACAGTCGCATTCATATTCGCTTCCTCAAACGTGCCACCAATAGCCTTATGGTAACCATCAATGGCCCAGCTCGCCCGCATCAAGCTTGCCCCTCGCCATTCGATCATGATCGCTGCGGACGCTCAACCATGACCACCCGCAGTTGAGTTCGAGCCCCTCCCGCCGCGACAACCGACACGGCGACGGTGTCGCCCACCTTGCGCGTGACCATTAGTCGTCGCAAGTCATTCAGACCTGTGACTGGTTGTCCACTGAACGTGACGATCACCATGCCAGGGACAATCCCGGCCTTTTGCGCCGGACTAGCGTCAGGGACCTCGCGGACAAGAAGCCCCTGTGTCACAGGTAGCCCAAGTCGGCGCGCGGTTGGCATGGTGAGATCCTCGACAGTTACGCCAAGATACGGCCGGGGAACCTTGCCAGATGCACGCAATTGGGTCGCAATCAACCAGGCTTGCCCGATAGGTATTGAAAATCCGGTCAGTTCCTGACCGCGCCTCGGCATCCTCGCAATCTTGATCGCACTGTTCACGCCAATCAACCGTCCCGCCTGATCGATCAGTGGCCCGCCCGAGTCGCCCGGAGAGATCAATGCGTCATGTTGGATCAGTCCCAGCAATGGATAGTCGTGGAAAGTCTGGATTTGACCGGCGAGCCCCTGGACGACGCCAACCTTTGCGCTCGGCATCGGCGGAAACAGAACCCCGAACCCAATGGCCATCACCTGAGAACCGACCTTCGTGTCGGTTCCGCGACGGAGTGCCGGCAAGTCCGTGATACCGCGGAGCCTGACGACCGCCACATCGGTCCAGTCGTCGGCGCCGATCATCTCGACATCGACGACACGTCCGTCGAACAGGCGTGCGACAAGAGACTCCCGATCGGCCGCGTCCAGCACATGATTGTTCGTCAGGACCACTGCCCCTTCAGCATCGACATCCACGATGACCCCGGTACCCCGACCGGTTCTGCGATCAGTAAGTTCCACGATCGACGGCCTCACCTTTTCGCGGACTGACTGCCAAGCAGAGACCTGGTCATCCGGAAGGTCGGAAAGCGAACGGACTGGAGCGGCTATTAGTTCGCGGCCATCTTCGGGGTCGAAGGCACCAGCAGGGAATAGTTCGGAGCCTCGGACGACCTCTCCGACAGTCATGACCGAGACCTGGCCAGCTCGCAGGGACGCTGTAGACACCTTCCAGTACTGGAAAACCCGTCGCTGCGTCCGCAAAACGACCACGCGGCCCATGTCGGTGATGGGTGCCGAAGGCAAGCCGTTCATCTCCAGTGGGTCATCGGCCGAAAGGAAGGCCGCCTTCAGCGCGGGTGACGCATCAAGCCAGCCAAGACGTTCGCGCGCTGTCGCCTCGCTAAATGCTGGTTCGCCAGGGAGTGGTCGGACCGCCGGAGGCACCAGTCTCTTCGTCTCAAGCCAACCATCGAGCCCCGCCATCGAAAAAAGGTCATAGACCGCCATCGGGACAGCCCGCGCCTGGACAGGATCCCACTCGAGTACTGCCTTTTGCGTCACTTGTATCACGACGCCCGCATACTCAAATCGGCGTGAGATGGGATATCCAAGTCTGTCCGAGCCGCCGAGTGACTTGAAATCACGCCAGAATGCAATGCCCCCATCATTTGCGATCTGGAAACCTAGTGACCGGTCCTCGGTGTCAGTCCCCTGTGTAAAAAAGCTCCCGTTCAGGGTCTCCCAGTCGTCCCAACCATCACGGTTGAACTGGAGTTGAACAGACCAGTCTGGTGACCGTGGCAGTGTGGACGGGGTGGATGCAGACGCGCTGAACGGCAAGATCAGCGAAGAACCGATCCAGACGATCAGGGCTGCGAAGACCACCAAAGCCCTACGTTGCAACTCGTTCCGTGACGCGCCTTCCCCACGGGGACCGAGATCCCACACAGGCAGCCCACGGGATGCTGATGCGAAAGGATGTAGAAGCAGGTTGAACCGGGAGCGCAGAAGAGCAAGTCCCGCGTCGACCCGTGACCTTATTCCTGCCATCTTGTCCATCCCATTCGCTGGCGGTCTTCGTATGAATGATCGCACCACGACGGCCAGAGGCAACGCACTTCCACCGTGCTAACATCCAGCGGCGTGACCCAGTCAAAACCATCTGAAGACGCTGACGCACACTCTATCGACCCACGTGTCACCGAGCTCCGCGAAATGAAGGCGCGGGCGCGTCTCGGGGGCGGTGAAGCGCGCATTGCCAAGCAGCACTCTAGCGGCAAGCTCTCGGCGCGCGAGCGGCTCGACCTCCTACTGGACCCAGCCTCATTCGAAGAGACAGACATGCTCGTCACTCATCGGCCCCCAGCTTTCGGCTTTGAGCATGAATACTTCCTGGGTGACGGGGTGGTTACCGGGTGGGGCCGAGTGGACGGTCGAACGGTCTTCGTATTCTCCCAGGACTTCACGGTATTCGGCGGATCGTTGTCCGAAACCTTCGCCGAGAAGATTTGCAAGATCATGGACCTGGCCGTTCGCAGCGGCGCACCCATCATCGGTCTCAACGACTCTGGTGGAGCCCGCGTACAGGAGGGCGTAGCAGCCCTCGGCGGGTATGCCGAGATTTTTCTACGCAATGTCATGGCTTCTGGCGTGGTTCCGCAAATCTCGGCAATCCTCGGGCCATGCGCAGGGGGCGCCGTTTACTCACCCGCGATGACCGACCTCGTCGCGATGGTGGACCGGTCCAGTTACATGTTCGTGACCGGTCCGAACATCGTGAAGTCGGTGACGCATGAGGACGTCGACGCTGAGGCGCTTGGAGGTGCCGAGGTGCATGCCACAACCAGTGGCGTCGCGCACTTCATCTCGCCAACTGAAGCTGAATGCATGCAACTCATCAGGCAAGTCCTGTCATACCTGCCGTCCAATCACCTCGACGACCCGCCATTTGTGGACACGAGTGACCCGGCATCGCGTGCCGACCCAGAACTCGATGCGATGGTTCCGGCCGACGCGGGGACGCCTTACGACATGAAAAAGGTGCTCGTCCGGGTGTTCGATCGCGGGACGCTGCTAGAGGTTCAGCCACTTTTCGCGCCGAACATCATCACCGCGTTCGCGCGACTCGGTGGACGCTCCATTGGTGTCGTCGCCCAGCAACCTGCGTCGTTGGCTGGGGTTCTCGACATCAATGCCAGCACCAAAGCCGCGCGGTTCGTGCGGTTCTGTGACTGCTTCAACCTTCCGATCGTCACCTTTGTGGATGTACCTGGGTTCCTCCCGGGCACGACCCAGGAACACGGCGGTATCATCCGGCACGGCGCGAAGCTGCTCTACGCGTACTGTGAAGCAACCGTTCCGAAACTCACCGTCATCACCCGCAAGGCTTATGGCGGGGCTTACGACGTGATGTCGTCCAAGCACGTGCGCGGTGACCTGAACTTTGCGTGGCCGAGTGCGGAGATTGCCGTCATGGGTGCCGATGGTGCGGTACCCCTGATCTTCCGAGACCAAATTGCCTCGGCGTCCGACCCGGTCGAGGAACGCGCGCGCCTGGCCGCCGAGTACCGCAAACGGTTCTCGAACCCGTACGCCGCGGCTGCGCGGGGGTACATCGACGACGTGATCGAACCGCACGAGACGAGACGCAAACTGATTTCCGGTCTCGACATCTTGCGCCACAAGCGGCTATCAAACCCACCAAAGAAGCACGGCAACATTCCGCTTTGACCGACTCCCCGCGTCCAAGAACCGCAGGGAAGGTTGGTCAAACCCAAATCAACGTTCTTGGACAATGGCAGCTGCGCGGGAAACCCGGCGCGCATCCATGCCAGCGTGGTCGTGACGCGCATCAGCAGCAGGGGTCGGGCACGCGAAGGTTTCTCATCAGCGACGATAGGGTGCGGTGGGGTGAAGGTTCACCTAGATCTCAATCGGGAGACAATCAATGTTCCGACGCGTCCTCGTGGCCAATCGCGGCGAAATCGCCGTCCGGATCATCAGGGCCATCCACGAACTGGGTGCCGAGGCGGTAGCGGTCTATTCCGATGCCGATCGAACCGCACGCCACGTACTGCTCGCGGACTTTGCCGTCCGTCTCGGACCCGCGCAGGCATCCCTGAGCTATCTCGATGCATCGCTGGTGATCGCTGCCGCCCGGGACACGGGTGCCGAGGCGGTCCACCCGGGCTACGGGTTCCTGTCAGAACACGGTAAGTTTGCGCAAGCATGCCTTGACGCGGGACTGACGTTTGTCGGACCATCACCCGCCACTCTCGATGCCACCGGCAACAAGGTGGAAGCGCGTCAAATTGCCAAACTTGCGGGTGCCCGCTTGATCCCCGGCACGGTGAACCCGGTCGCCACCGTTGCCGAGGCCGTCCGGGTCGCCCGTGACATCGGGTTCCCACTGCTCATCAAGGCGGCCGCTGGAGGCGGTGGCAAGGGCATGCAGATTGTTGAAACCAACAACGCGTTCGCCTCAACTCTCGCAAGTGCCCAGCGAATCGCTCTCGAATATTTCAATGACGGGTCGGTCTTCTTGGAGAAACTTGTACGGCGGCCCAGGCACATCGAGGTGCAAATCTTCGGTGACGGGGCCGGCGACGTCATCGCCCTCGGCGACAGGGACTGCAGCGTTCAGCGTCGGTTCCAGAAAGTCGTGGAAGAGGCGCCGGCCCCCGGCCTGACCGATGCCGTTAGGGCACGCCTGGCCTCGGACGCCATCGCCATCGCCAAGGCGTCGAACTACGGTGGTGCCGGTACCGTCGAGTTCCTTTTCGATCCCGAGACTCACGAGACCTACTTCCTGGAAGTCAATGCACGACTGCAGGTGGAACATCCAGTGACCGAATTGGTCCACGGGATCGATCTCGTTCACGCTCAACTCCGGTTTGCATCGGGCACGCCAATGCGTGAAGCCCTCGCGCAATCAGGCTGGCGCGATCCAGCCGTCCACGGTCACCCGGCACCACTTCATGCCATCGAGGCGCGTATTTGTGCAGAGGATGTTGCGAACGGGTGGGCCCCATCAGCTGGCCAAATCGGGATTGTTCGCGAACCTGCCGGGCCAGGTGTCCGAGTTGACAGCGCATGCGAGCCCAGGCTTGAAGTTGGGGTGCACTACGATTCGCTGCTATCCAAGGTCATCGGATGGGGTCCGACCCGCTCGATCGCCATCGCACGGCTGCGTCGGGCACTCGATGAGCATGTCATCACCGGGATTGAAACCACCCTGCCGTTCCACCGATGGATACTCCGCCACCAAGCCTTCCTCAGTGGCGACGTCTCAACCGGCTTTGTGGCCGAACACTGGGATCCCGCCCAATCAGGCCATGAACAACTGGCCCCAGAAGTGACAGATGCAATCCGAATGGTGTCTGCACAGGCACGGGCAAACGCCTTGCAGTCGCGTCGCCCCGTGGCGGCAAGCACCACCGCGACCAGCAACTGGAGCCATGTCGCCCGGCGCGAACCCCTGCGGCGTGGTTGAGCGCTCCTTTCCGCAACAATCGCTGTGGTTGAGCACATGGGTTGGTGGGCATCATCGCCCACGATGCCAGCTCACCCGGTCAACTAACGCGCACCAAGGTGCTCTGGTGTCCGGCGGTCACGAGATTGTTGAGACAGTCGACCAGACATGCCACACTTGTATGCGTTCCACCGGCCAATGCCATGCAAGCCGGCCTGGTGGCCTGCAGTCATCAGGGCCCGGAACAATCGAGCCGCATCGAGAGGGATCAGGAGGTTCCGCGTGTCCGTTCAGTCAACTGATGCCGTCTTCATCGATGGCAGCGAACATAGCCTGGACGGGTTAGGAAACGCACCTGACGGAACCTCGCACGCCGTTCGGGTGGGCCCGGGACACTGGCACGCGGTCGTCCGTGGTCGCTCTGTAGAGATTGTGATGAACCCCGCGTCCGAGATCGCCGACTTTACCGACGGCGTCCCCACGAAGTTCCACCTCCGTGGGATTGAACTGACAGTGCACGTTGAAGATGCGCTCGCTCGCTCGTCCAGATTGGCACGGGCAACGCATCGCGCTTCGGGTCCAGTGAGTGTCACGATCAATGCGCCAATGCCCGGGCGTGTCGTTTCCGTCGCCGTCGAAGTCGGCATGCCCGTTGGACGCGGAGACGTCATCGCGGTGCTTGAAGCCATGAAAATGGAGAGTTCAATCACGGCGACCCACTCCGGGATCATCAGCGAAGTTCTCATTGTGGCCGGCCAGCCGGTCACAACCAGGCAAGCACTGGTCCGGATCTCCGGCTGATGGATTGGTGGGCGCAGGCATGGCACATCGCCGTCACCCCGTGGCCTTCCGATCGCGTGTTCCGGCTGGCAGGGTTTTGCATGACCGCCGGAGGGATCCTCGTTGGCATCGGCGCATGTGGTCATCCTTATGACCGACATCCACCCTCACCAAGCGAAATTGTGTCATCGAGCTACGCGACATGGCATGTGATTTCAGCTTTGGGCTTCGTATGCATGTGCATCGGTTTTGCGGGCGTAGCTGCCTTTCAGATGCGGGTTGCCGGCCACCTCGCGACCGTAGACGTCGCTGGCGTGGTTCTGCTCGTCGTCGGCTGCACGTTCAAAGCAGCCTCCCAACTCGCCGATGGTCTCGTGTTCGGTGCCGTCGCCGCAATTGTTCCAAGATTGTTCGAACTCAATGGTCCCCTGTTTGGTGGCACACCACTCTCTGGTCTATCCAGTCTCGCGGACGTCTCTTTCGCCTCCGGATCAGTTCTATTCGGGATTGGAGCGATCGTACGCGGGGCCTTGCCACAACGAGGCACGGTCGCAGTAATGGCCGGCGCCGTCCTGCTGGCAGTGCCAGTCCAACCGGCATCTCCAATCCCTTGGTGGAGTGTCGTCGCCGGTGCCCTCTTGCTCGGCGCCGGGTCGGCTGCGATTGGGCAATGGCTCTGGCAAGGCGGACCACGGCCATCGCGGCTGGTCAGGCTGCCGCCCGCGCGCGACCCGCGATCATCAAGCAGTGCGGTGTCCCGAACCGGCCCGTGACATGGATTGACCCGCCAGGTTGGAAGGAATGGAGGCAAATCAGCCCGAGACCACAACTCGAGACGCGGTCTTACGTCTTTGCAAGTTGACGTAGGTCGAGATTGCGGGGCTACTTGGGCGGCCGCTCAAGCGCGCCAGACGCCTCTACCAGGCTCAGCAGGAAGGACAGCCAAGGTGCTCAGCCGCTCAGCTTCACCATTCAGCATTGATACTCCAATGTCCACCGCCGAGGTGGTCGAGCGTATCGACACCGCTGCCGGGGATATTGCGACACAGGCGCTTGTGATTGCCGGACAGATCGCCCGCATTGCCCGCCTGACCAAGGCCTCCGCCAGCCACGCGCGGGTCGAGGAGTGGGACATCAGCCTCGTCCTCCTCAGCGCCGCGCGTGAGCAACTTGACAACGTCGGCCTGTCTGAGGACAAACACAGTTCAACTCACCGATGGCTGGAACGCGCCATCGACGCGGTCCAGACATCCATCACGTCGTCACAGGCAGGCATTCACGCGCCAGTCGAGCACGCACTCGGAAGCCTGATCGCCACTATTGGTCACTCGCCCACTTCGCACGTCCGATAAAAGTGGCTGGAGCAAAACGGGCTTGCTCGTTACTCATATATCTGCCTAATGTCCACTCCGCCTCCGCAGCCATTCGGCCGGAGGCGGAACTGTTTGGCCACCTGCTGGGCGTCTGCTCCGATACAGTTCGGCTTACTCATGAAATTGCTTGCCTGATGGGTCGGGCCAACCCGCATCAAGGCAAGGCAACACGCGTGGAGGAAGCCGATGACGAGCGAACCAGTCCGTGGGCATGCAATGGCCTGGCCATCCGTGACCCGCTTCACGACCGGTGCAAACCTCCCTCGCGTCGCAAGGATCCGACAAAAGTTTGAGGACACCCGAATTGCCGACGCACAGGCGCATGTGCGCGCCGCCGTCGCTGCGTCCACCATCTCGACGCGGGTTGCGCCTGGCGCACGCATCGCGATCACAGTCGGAAGCAGGGGCATAAGCGAATTGCCGGCCCTTATCCGCGGGACGGTGGAGGCGCTGAAGGCACTGGGCGCGCACCCTTTCATCGTTCCATCGATGGGCAGCCATGGTGGTGCGACCGCCTCAGGCCAGACCGAAGTCCTGCACGGCTACGGCATTTCTGAAGAGAGCGTCGGGGCACCAATCCTTTCATCCATGGACGTGGTCGAAGTCGGTTCAACCGACCTCGGAGTGCCCGTTTACATGGATCGGAACACGTGGAGAAGCGACGGCGTCGTGGTGGTCGGACGCGTCAAGGCCCACACCGCGTTCAAGGCGCCGATCGAGAGCGGTCTTTGCAAGATGCTTGCCGTGGGACTGGGTAAGCAGCGGGGCGCGGAAACCATGCATCGTGCCGGTTTGGCCCGGACCATACCCGAGGCCGCGAAGGTCGCGATCGCGAGTGGCAAGGTCGTCCTAGGCATCGCCGTGGTTGAGAACGCGTCAGACCAACTCATGCGGATCGAAGTCGTGGACCCGCAAGCGTTTCACGAAGCCGACCGCGACCTCCTCGTGGCAAGCAACGCCGTCCTACCTCGCATCCCGTTTGATCACGCGGATGTCCTGGTCTTCGACTGGATTGGCAAGGACCTTTCTGGCAGCGGGATGGATCCGAACGTGATCGGCATGTGGCGACGTCTGGGTGGCGAGCGCAGTCCGGATTATCGACGCATCGTTGTCCGCGACGTGACCGAAGAGTCCCGGGGCAACGCCATTGGTATCGGCTGGGCCGATGTCACCACTGACCACCTCGTATCCCGAATTGACTATGCGGCAATGTACATGAACTGCCTAACGGCGAACGCACCCGACATCGCGCGCGTGCCGATGACCATGAGAAATGACCGCGAGGCGATCAGCATCGCGATCCGCACGTCCGGCGGGTCCGCGTCACCGGACGCCATCCGTCTCGTGCACGCCCACAGCACCCTTCGCCTCGCGGACTTGATGGTCTCAGAAGCGCTCCTGCCCGAAGTCCGCACGAACCCCGCACTCGAGATCATTAGCGACCCGGCTGCCATGGCTTTCAATGGGGATGGAACTCTTGCCGCCGTTCCTGGCAACTAGATCAGGACCCGGAGGACCGATGGAGGTCACCGCGCCCGCGCTGGGACTCAATGTTGTGCGTGTGCACATGATCGCCAGGATTTATTTGTGACGTGGCAAGGCCAATATCCTCGCCGTACTTCCGAACGGTATCGCCAACCGCGATAGCCCTGGTCGCAAGCTTGTGCCCGAACACAACATTCCCCGTGACGGTCAAGACCAGTCCCACGCCGACGCCGTCCGAAACCGTGACCACCTGGCCTGGCACCAAGTCAACAAGAGCCACAGCAATATTGTCATCCGGGTGAAGGACATATACCTGCCTCGGAGCCTCACCGGACACAGACGTCAGTGCCGGGATTGCTTGGCCATCCATCTCCACGTCCCTTCGTCTTGGCCCAGGTTGCACCCCGGTCACCCACCGATGATATCCCCTGATGGGGCACGGTTGACATCCGGCACTGACCCTTATAGACTGTTGAGGACCGGGAAAGCCCGGTAGCGGAGCAACCGAATAACGGCCTAATCCTTGGAGCAATTCTGGGGAACGGGGGACCCACCATTGGGGTGAATCCTTCTTGTTACGTGGAAGGTAGGGCAGTTCTTTCAGCCCGAACCCGACAGCTAACCCCGTCGGCACCTGAAAGAGGAGTAGCAGCCCGGGCCGGTGGCTATTTCTTCGGTCCGCTTTTAACCTCCGGTCCCTCTTTTGTGCGCTTTGCCGCACATGGCCGATATGGTCAGGAGTGCCGGGTGGATGCCATCGGTCGAACCGGCGACGTGGATACGACGCGTGGCATCTCGCACCTTGCGCGAGCGCTTGGCCTGATGTCGGTCACGGACGTGAAGATAGCGGTCTTGCGCCAGCAACGGGTTTGGTGGAACGGTTCCCGATACCACTGCCCGGTCTGCGAGGCAAATTTCGCCAATGCCGGGAGTGCGGCGGCACACACCATTGCCGACCAGCACCCGGTACTTCGCATGGATTGATTCTCTCTCCTTCCTTCTCCTCACTCGCACCGACGCGGTGGTCCAACTGGACCACCGCGTCGGTGTATCTATTACATGGGCGCACACATACCGCACTCATTGGTTTGAATACAATACACATTGTATAAAAGACTAATTTATTACATCATTGTGTCCGGCAACCAAGCGAGTATCGCCAATGTCACAGGGCCAGGGTGCCGGCGTGCCGGTGTCACCAGTTCGCACTGAAGACATCCCGACCTCCTGTCCCGCAAGGCGCGGGTACTGCTGGTTGGTCACGCCCCGGGCCGAACCAAGGGAAACAGAACCCGGCTGTTCATCGGCGCAGTGGGTCGGACACTGTTCAAATGGTGTACTAGCACCGGGATAGACGAGGCGGGTTTATGGTCATCGGCTTTGATGGCTGCGGTGATCCCGTGCTACCCGGGTCCGTCTGCCACCGGTCGAGGCGACCGATTACCAACCCGGTTCGAGGCCTCTTTGTGTTGCCCCTGGCTTGAACACGAACAAAGTCCACTACGACCATCACTTAATCATCCCGATAGGCCAGATGGCCGTCTAGGTCACGACGGGTCGCAAGCTTCTCTCTGACGTTATCGGCACCACCCTGCTCGTCGGTGCCACCACCTGCATTCCGTTCCCTATTCCATCCGGTGCCAATGGGTGGATTTACGACGTTGGAAACCGCGACCGCCTCATGTCAGCGCTTCAACAAATTGGCAAATTGTGGGGCCATTTCACTGGCATGGAGGGAGCGCCAAATTAGGTCGCACGCGCGCGGGTTTAATCCTCACGACTGGTCCGTGCGTTGAACCGATGACTGCGAGTTGCGTCCGCAATGGCATCATCGGCGGAAACCTCCGACTGCCGGCTAAACATGACCGTTACCACGGTGACCTTCTCGACCTAGGAGCCATGCGACCACCCCTCTGCCTCACCGTCAACAACAGCACTTGGCGGAAGCATTCAATCGGGCGCCACACGTTGCCAGACTGGCGCCACCCGTGATCAGCGGTTCCGACCCAACTGATCTTCCGTCGGACCGCGCGCCATTTGCCATAGCAGTGCAAGCCACGGCAATTGGTGCCTCCACGGGATGGCGACGGTTCGCGCCGTCTACCGTGGCGATTTGCATCATTGGGGCTTTCACCGCGGCTTTACTGCGGGTGCCTCTCGGTGGGCAGGCGATGTTGTCATACGACCTCTTCGTCTACTTCTTTCCCGCAAAGTCTTTCCTGCGAAACGCCCTTTCTCGAGGAGAACTTCCTCTCTGGAACCCCGACACGTTTTTCGGCTCACCCTTCCTGGCAAATATCCAGATGGCTGTCTTCTACCCCCCGGACATCATCTTCCTCATGGCTCCCTTTGCACGCGCCGTCGCGGCGAGCCAGACCGTCCATCTCATCCTGGCCGGGGTTGGGTTCTTGCTTCTTGCCAGACGCGGGTGGGGATTGGGTCACGTTGGCGCACTTGCCGGGTCCCTTATTTTCTGCGGGAGCGGGTTCCTGGGTGCTCACATGGGGCACCTCAATCAGGTCCATGCCGCAACCTGGCTGCCCTGGCTCGTCCTGATGGTTCATGGCACTGCGAAACAGTTTGGTCGACTGCTTCGCCCTATCACCGCCGAAGCCTCGCCACGGGGTTGGAACCGATTTGGCGACGCGTCCCTTTGGGTTTCCGGCGGTGCCGTTGTGATTGCTCTGCTATTCACCGCCGGACACACTCAGGAGACGTACTACGCTCTCCTCACTGTCGGCGCTGAAGCCGCGATATTCATGGCCGTGCCACCTGCACGGTCTCCGGTCCGCGGCAGTCATCTTTTGGCAGTCGGCGCAATCACCTCGCTTGGAATGCTTCTCGCCGCGGCGCAGTTGGTGCCAACCTTGGAACTCACGCAACATGGATACCGCGTTGGCGGAATGTCGCTCGACGAGGCCGGAAGCTACGCAATCGACCGCACTCACATCCTCGAAGCCCTTCTACCGACGTACTGGAACCTCCCCGCTCAGGAAGTGACCGGCTACACCGGCATTGTCGCCCTACCACTCGCATTTGCGGCTTTCGCAGTGGCGCGCTCGAGAAGACAGATCTTCGCCCTCGGGGTGATTGCGCTCGGTGCGCTGATTCTTGGTGTCGGTGTCTACACGCCCGTGTTCGACGCCCTACACCGCTTCCTTCCCATGTTCTCCAGTTTTCGCGCACCCGGGCGGTGGTTGCTCATCTGGACGTTCGCGGTCGCTGGTCTGGCGGCCCATGGGCTTGATTCCCTTCGGGTGCGCCGTGTCCAGACGACGACCGGACAACCGTCCGCGCAAGCGACCGAACAGTCCGCCCGCATCGCATCGGCTACCGCCATCGCGGCCCTGGTAATCGGCCTCGTGATCCTTCGGACTTACATTGTTGGGGGGGTCCAATGGCTACCACCGGGCCGGGTAGCGCTCACGTGGTTCTGGTTCGGGGGAACGACAATTGCTCTGGTGTCTTTTCTGGCGCAGTCACGGGGCTCAATCCACGCACTCGGCAGATGCGCCATTGTTGGGCTACTGAGTGGAGAGTTACTGCTTGCCGGGCACCGGATGGAGTACGCCCTTGGGGGCAACCCAGGTCTCTACGTCAACCCTCCACCCGTCACCGCTCACGCGTCACTCACCCTCGCTTCCCGTGCCTCCGATGCCTCTCCAGGCAGGTTGGTAAGCCTCACCGTCGAACAGCACCTTGATGCAACCCGGCTCGCACGGTGGGCCGGCTCAACCGACGGTGATACGGTTCGATACCGTGCGATGCAGGATGCCCTCAAACCCAATCTCGGGGCCGTGTACGGACTGGCGACCATCGACGGCTACGACGGTGGCCTCCTGCCACTGCGGACCTATGCGAGGTTCAAGGCGCTACTTCTCCCTCAAGGCGCGGACCCTTCAGTCGCACACCTCACCCTCGGTGCCCAGGCGGCCGGGAGGGCAAACGCGTCCAGATATGCGTCCCTGGGGATTGGTGCCGTGATCTCAGACGGAAGAAACGGGTCACCGGGCGACAACTGGCGAACAAACGATGACGCACCCGGTGCCGCTTGGTGGCACGACAACAGTTTCCAGCCAGCTTCACGCGCGCTCGTCGTCGGGAATGTCATTGTCGAACCAGATGACGACCGGGCAATCACCCTGCTTGCAACCGCAGACCTGACAAACACCGCAAGCGTTCGGCAGGTACTTCAAGGCATCCCGGAACGAGGCAGCTCTCCGGCTGCGGGGCCGATTGGAACCGCCAAGGTCACCCGGTACCTTGCAAACGAAATCACCGTGACTGTTTCTGCGGACCGGGCCGCCCTACTGGTCATGACCGAAACCGACTATCCCGGATGGCACGCCACTATCAACGGGCAACCTGTACCCATCATCCGGGCAAACACGCTTTTCCGGTCGGTCGTGGTCCCACAGGGCACCCATGAGGTCCGGTTCTGGTTTGCACCAACGTCCATAATCGTGGGGATCGGTATCTCGCTCGTTACATTCTTCGCCATGATCGCGTCCACATGCTTGGCGAACTGGCGAAGACTTGGCGGTCGCGCCTCAATCGCCCCGCTCTCCGTCATCGGAGACACTGAGTGACCAATCTCGCCCCAGCGGACAGGCGAACCGTGCTTCGCCTTGTCTTGTGGGTCTTCGGTCTCTACACGCTGACAATGGCCGGCCGCGTGGTCAGCGGAGATGGCGAGACGATGTTCCAGACCACACGCGCGGTCGTGGAACGTGGAGAACTCTCCATAGATCAGAGGCCGGAAGCAGCGGTTGGCCGCGGAGGCCGCTACTTCGGCAAATATGGAGTTGGGCAGTCAGTCGTTCAAGCACCGTTTGTCGTGGCCGGCCGTGTGATTGCGATCCTCGCACCGGTTCAGACACCACCGGACCTGCCGGCGCGGTTTCTCGTCGGCCTGACCAACGTACTTGTCACGTCTATCGGATCCGGCATTCTCTGGATGGTCGTCAGGTCGAGTGGAGTGGGCCCGCGCCGCTCAACCGGGATCACCCTCGCAACCGCAACGACGACCATCTTGTGGCCGTATTCGAGGGCCGACTTCGCGGAGCCTCTTCAGGCAACCGCCCTTCTCGCAGCACTTCTTGCGGGTCTCGTCCTGCATGAAAAGGTGTTGGCCAATCAGTCCACCGATGACTTGAAGCCGAAATCGATCATCAAATGGGGCTTCACGATCGGGTTCTCGATCGGTGTGGCGTTCCTGACCAAGGCTGCATCCCTCATTCTGGCGCCGGCAGTTGCAATTCCCGTGTTCGTCACCGCGTGGCACCTGACGCTTGCAAGAACAATGCGCTCTAGGGAACGCGGGCTGACTAGCGCCGCCGCGCTAATTCTGTCGGTCGGTCTGCCCGTTGTGGGCGCCGGAGCAGGACAGGCGCTGTTGAATTGGTACCGCTTTGGCAATCCGTTCGAGTTCGGATATGGCGATGAGCCGTCGACCGGTTTCACCACTTCACTCTACGCCGGCATCGGCTATCTGTTATGGAGCTCCGGCAAAGGGCTTGTGTGGTTCGCACTTCCGGCGGCGATCGGTTGTGTCCTGCACGTCTGGCTGGTTTTTCGAAAGCCGATCATTGCAATGGTCGCACTATTGGTGTTCGGCATCGAGCTCTGGTATTTCTCACGATGGTGGGCGTGGCATGGGGACTGGAGTTGGGGCCCGAGGTATCTCTACGTCACCGTTCCCTTCCTGATGCTTGGATGGATTGCGCCGCTTCTCGATTGGCCGAAGTGGCACGTGGCGGTCAAGACCGTCACCGGGTTGGCAATGGTGACCATAGGAGCCTTCGGGCTTTACGTGAACGTCCTCGGAGTGGCAATTGACTACGGCGCGTACTACAGCGTGGTAGGCAACCAACTCGGCCGGGGCGTCGATGTGCGTGATGCACGTACTGTCCCCACGTTCTCCCCACTCCGGGGACACCAATGGTTACTCCAAGCGTCGCTGTTCGAGGTGTTTGGCCCGTCTCACACGCCGGCGGACAATCCGTACCGACACCGATATCCGTGGGCCATGGCGTTCCCGGAACTTGTGCCCGAGGCGCCAGAACGCGCGTACGGCTTCGACGTCTGGTGGGCCGCGCGCCGCGGAACGTCGAGATTTCTCGACTACTGGTCCAGCCTGACGGCAATCTGGCTAGGGGTCGTTCTCGTGAAGCACCTGCAGTCACTCTTCCACGTCGGACACCGGGAAACCGCCGGGTCGGCTTCATCAAACCCGAACGGTTAGTGACAGCGTCAGTAGTTTGGTCGGCATGACACCGTGGCACATACTGGAATGGCGCGACGGTCTCGCAAGCACTGGTGGCACGCGCCGTCCGTTGCATTGTGTTGTGGCCACCAACGGCGAACTCGACGATCCGAGGTCAACCGGCGCGGACGCTGTCGTCACAAGTCACAACCCGGGTGCCCCGCACCTGTTGTCGGTGATCGTGCCGGTCTACAACGAACGCAACACCCTGCCCGAACTCCTTGAGCGTGTTCGAGCACAGTCGCTTTCGTGGTCCGGTCTCCGTGTTTCACTCGAGATCATCGTCGTTGACGACTGCTCCAACGACGGCGGCGTCGACTTCCTCATCGGGGAAGCAGGACAGTCAGCATTCGCCGATGTGCATGTCCTGCGACACGCGAGGAACCGGGGCAAAGGGGCTGCCATTCGCACCGGACTTGAACGGGTAACCGGCGATGTCGTGCTCATTCAGGACGCGGACCTCGAGTACGACCCTGATGACTACGCCGCCCTGATCGCACCCATCCTCGCCGGACAGACACGCGTTGTCTACGGATCGCGGTTTCTTGCCCTAGGCCCCCTCGGCCGACCCACTGGCATGCACCCAACCAACTGGGTTGCAAACAAGATCCTCTCGTGGACAGCGTCCATCCTCTTCCTCCGCTCCATCACCGACGAGGCGACCTGCTACAAGGTCTTCGCGACTTCGGTCCTGCCGGCTTTGAACCTGCGCTGTGAACGTTTCGAATTCTGCCCCGAAGTCACCTCCAAGGTACTTCGTCGCGGTCTTCGAGTGATTGAGGTGCCAATCCGATATCACGGGCGGGGCGGGAATGAGGGCAAGAAGATCCGGTGGCCGGACGCCTTCCACGCGTGGTTCACGCTCGTGCGCTACTGGCTCCGAGACTGATCCTTGCGATGTCTCCCGCTTCAGCACCAACCACGTACCCACATGTCCCCGGCAGGCCACGCAAGTGACGACCATCGATCGGCGGACCGACGCAAGCCTGCCAAGCGCCAACGCTGCCACATGCCGCGAAGTCAATCGGCGTTGGCCACTCGTGGTCGCACTTCTTCTCGGTACCTCATATTTCGGCATCCGCCTAGCAAACCTTGGGTCACTTCCCATGGTGAGCGACGAGGGCACCTATATCGACTGGGGGGTCCGTGCATGGCACGCCCGAGACCTTTCCGACTGGCTCGCGTCCCTTGAGGACGGCAAGCAACCGCTACTTGCCTGGCTGATGATTCCTTTCCTGAGCGCAATCCACGACCGACTGATTGCCGGGCGCATGACATCAATCGCCTGCGGCGCGGTCAATGTGGCGCTCATGTGGTCGATCGTCTCGCGACTTGGGGAACCGTGGGGTAACCGGACATCGCGGATTGCCGGTCCAATCGCCGCGGCACTCTATGTAATTGCACCAGTTGCAGTGATCCATGACCGAATGGCGCTCTACGACACACTCGTTACCACAGCGTCGCTGATGGTGCTTCTCAGCACAATCCACTGGTCCGAACGCCCCGGCTGGATTCGGATGATCCTCGTTGGATGCGCAATTGCCGTCTCGGTCCTCACGAAGCTTTCGGCACTCTTCTTTGTAGGGCTTGTCCCTGTTGTGGCCGTAGCGTGGAACCCCGCGTCCCGACGGCAATGGTGGCAACTGGCCCAAGCCGGCTTCATCGGTGCCGGCGCCTACTCGATCCTCTACCTGAGCCCGATTGTGGACAACCTCGCCAACGGCAACTTCGGGCGGTATAGCCTGACGCCCGCCGAGGTACTGAACATCCCTCTCACTCTCTGGTGGGCGAATGCTGAGTTTGTGGCCGGGACCTTCACGGCCTACATCGGCCTTCCACTCGTTCTCGCAGGCGTAGCTTCGCTGATCAGCCTGTTCCACCAAGCTGATCGCGATGCCGAAAGCGGTTCCACCACTGCGTCCAGTCGGGGTCGGTCCGCATTCATCATGGCAGTCTGGATACTTGTGCCGGCCGCTGCCTTTGTGCTCACCGCGAAACTCATCTACTCCCGTTACGTCGTCTTTGTCCTGGTTAGCACATTGATTCCCACCGCCATTGGGGCCGCCCGTGCGGCCGTGTCTTGGCACTTGCCCCTGCCGACCTCTGGAGTGCCCTACCCGAAACGTCGCCTAGGCAACCTGCTGAAAGTGTCCGTCTGGTCACTTTGGGCAGGCTCCATCGTGGTCAGTTGCGGCACGTTCATCTGGCCCTTGATCAACGCACCCGCCGAAGCGCCATGGATGAATGACCGACGCTACATTACAGACCGGTTTCAGTATATAGAAAGTAACTATGCAGGATATGGCCTTGCGGAACTCTTGTCCTATCTTGAGAAAGCCCGTTCGGAGCATCCGGAAACCGGCATAGTGGTACTGACCCGAACCGCGACAGGGATGCCAAGGGACGCAATGTTCGCGTACCTGCGAGACCATGCGGGGGTCACCCTGGGATACGTCGATGAGATGAGGGCAGTCGGCGACCGTCTTTCGACGGACCCGGACCGCGCGTCATTCCAAGCGGGACAGGGAGCACCGATCTATTACGCGCTCACTGATGCCCCCGGAGGCGAACAGGAACGCCGGTTTGTGTCGCTCAACCCTACCGCACGCCAGCTTCTCGATATTGCAAAGCCCGGGAATCACAGTCGGTTCAAACTGTTCCAGATCAAATGGACACCACCCGCGCCCGATACCGTATTCAGAACCACCACACCAGTGCTCGACGCATCGATCCGTCTGGAAGGTTTCCGCTTGGACACTCCAACTGTCCGCGCGGGATCAGACGCGCGCGTCATCCTGTACTGGACCACCAAACAGGGGCTCACGAAGGACCTGACCGTCTTCGCGCACCTGATTTCCGGTGCCGATCCGACAGGCGGCTTGCGCGTTGCGCAGCGTGACAGCCGGCCCGGCAATGGTGCACAACCGACTACGGGATGGCGCGTCGGCGACTTCATTGCCGACCGCTACGACATACGTGTGCCACTGGAGACACCAGCCGGAACGTACCGTCTGGTG
>SXGT01460061.1_pt1 | contig 21137 bp, 16 predicted proteins | sample 3176221 | NCBI WGS metagenome assembly SXGT01 (sample SAMN11356862, study PRJNA531348) | freshwater metagenome | isolation source: freshwater sample F1-120 | place: China: Fuxian Lake, Yuxi | collected 2017-12-25
ACGCGCGCCGCCGCAGCGCCAAAGCCAGCGGCCTGCCCAGCAAAAAAGCCAGGCCGGAAACGCAGGCGACCCGCGCCGACGGGCTGAAATCCGATCCGTTCCAGTCACGTTCCTCTGCATCGCCGCCGACGGGAGTGGCTGAACAATCGTCGGAAGACCACTTGCCATCGTTGGACCGCAAGAATTCAATCACCGACAAGTCCCCCTTTGTGCGCCCCACGCCAACGGCGCCGCCGACCGCCGCGGAGGCGGAAGCCGAAATTCCCGGTGCCGCCGCCCTGAGCCCCCGACCCGTGATGTCGGACAATCGGCAGCAAAGCGACAAAATGTTGGTCGCCGCGCGCAAGGCGATGTCGGTTGGGGATTTGCGTACGGCGAAGGCCAGCGTCGAAGCAGCGAAAGCTCTCGGCGTTGAATACGGCTACCACGACGACACTCCGGCGCGCGTCGAAAACACGATTCGCAAACACGAAGATGTCATGGCCCAGGTTTCTCAGCGCGATGGCGAGGGCTGGCGCCGCGCTCATGCCGACCTGCTGATGGAGCAAGCGGCTCAGTTGCTGCGCTGGAAAGAATACGAAGACGCCGAGCGGCTGGCGCAAGACGCTGCGAAAATAAAAGTCAATTACGAACTGTTCGAATCAAAGCCCTCGACGTTGCTCGATCGGATAGTTGCCGAGCGCAAGACCGCTGGTGATGCGGCGGGGTCCCAGGACCCGCACCCAGCGGACGGTGGCAAGCGCCCAGCGGAGGTTACCGAAGCCACGCGCTCGGAGCCTGAGCCTGCGACGATTGAGCCCGCGGCCGAATCGGTTGCTGGCGCCGATGGAAAGGAAAAGTGCGCTGCGCTCTTGAAGCAAGCCCGGGCTGCTTTGGCCGCGAGTGATTTGCAGGGGGCCGAGGCGCTCGCCAGGCAGGCCGAAGCTTTGAAGATACCGGACCGCAAATTCGATCCGAAGGAAGATCGGCCCTGGCTGGTGGCTCTGGAAATCCAGAAAGCCCGATCTCGCAGCGCGGGCGTTATCGCAGCCGGCGGAAAGCATGCCCCGCCGGACCGCGTTTCGACGACGCAAGCGGGCTACGACGCTTCCACCGACAAGACACATAATCGACCCGCGGCCGCGCGTGCCGAGACGCAACCTCCCGAGGAGACAAGTCCGGTGATTCAACAGCAGCCCCTTGACCGCCTGGCATCGCCGGGTGCCGCGGCGGCGACCGAAAGCGAAGGTCTTGAGCTGATTAAGCAGGGCGAGCAGGCGCTGCGCGACCACAATATTGAAACGGCACTGGATCTGTTTCGGCAGGCGCACGCCTTCCGCAACGAACTCGATCCGGTTTCCGCCCAGCGCTTGCAGGATCATTTGCAGATGCTCTCGGTCCCCTCGGCCCGCCCACTTCCGGCTTCCGCGAAGCCCGAGTTGATTGACGAAGCGACTGCCAGGCAGCAGTTGGTCGTGAAGCAACTCTCGGCGGAAGTCACCCGACAGCAAATGGCGGCCCGCAAACTGATGGAGGCTGATCCGAAGCAAGCGCTCGAAGTACTGCAGGACGCCAAGGCAAGCGTCGAAGGCGCGGCCGTGGATCCGGAATCGCGTGCCAAGCTGAGCAAACGGCTCGACGTCACGGTGACGGAGGTCAAGCGATACATCGAGCAGAATAAGGCTCAACTTGAGCAGACTGAATTCAACAAACAGTCGCTTGATGACGTGCGCCGGCGCCGTGACACGAAAGTGGAAGTCGACGAACGGCTGGCCAGGTTGGTCAACGAATTCAATAAACTGATGGACGAGCAGCGCTACCCGGAAGCGGAAATCGTTGCGAAGCGGGCCAACGAACTGGATCCGGACAACGGGGTCGTCAAACAAATTGTTTGGGTTGCGGCGTTTGCGCGTCGCAAATTCAACAACGAAGGAACCAGGGACGAAAAAGAACGATCTGCCTTCGACGCCTGGCAAAGCGTGACCGCCTCCAGCGAGGCTTTTGATGACCGCGAGCCGATTCGCTTCCCCGACAAGCCGACCTGGGAGGACCTGACCAAGACGCGACGCCAATGGACTGCCGAAGCCAACGGGCGGCGTTCGGAAAAAGAACTGCAAATCGAACGCAAGCTGCGGACGCCGGTGTCTTGCAATTTTCGCGACCGGCCGGTGACCGAAGTGGTCGATCAGCTTGCCAAACTGGCCGATGTGAATATTCACGTCGACCCGGAAGGATTGCGCGAAGAAGGTGTCTCCAGCGACACGCCGGTGACGATCGACCTGCGCGAAGAAATTTCACTGAAGAGCGCCCTGAATCTGATTCTCGGGCCGCTGCGGCTGAGCTACGTCATCAAAGATGAGGTGCTCAAGATCACCAGCGAACAGATGCGCGACGGCGAGGTCTACAGCGTTAACTACAGCGTGGCGGACCTGGTAATTCCGATTCCCAATTTCGTGCCCAATGCCAACATGGGGCTGAAAGGCGCCTTGGCCAGCGGGTTGTCGGATGCTCAGTCGGCTCAGGCCTTCAATGCGGGAGGTTATGGAGCCAACACCGCGGTGCTGGCCAGCAATGACGGGTCACCGGCCAGCGGCGTGATCAATCCGGCAGTCCTGGCTCAAATGCAGGGTGGCCCGGGATCGCGCCCGCCGTCCGGCATGCCAGGCACCCTGGGTGGCGGCATCGGTGGTCCAGGAGGCATGGGGGGGGGTGTCCAAGCCGACTTCGATTCATTGATTGAGCTGATCACCACCACCGTGCAGCCGACGACATGGGACGAGGTGGGTGGTCCCGGCTCGATTGCTCCCTTTGAAACGAACCTCAGCCTGGTCATCAGCCAGACGCAGGAAGTGCATGATCAAATCAAAGATCTGCTCGAACAGCTTCGCAAACTGCAAGACCTGCAGGTGACGATCGAAGTGCGGTTTATCACGCTCAACGATAACTTCTTTGAGCGGATTGGCGTGGACTTCGACTTTGACATCGAAACGAAAATTCCTGCCGACAACGCCGCTAGAATCCAGGCTGGTTTGCCCGCGCATCCCAGCGCAACGGTTGGCTTGTTGCAGGACGGCAGCTTTACGACGGATCTGGACATTCCGTTCCGCCAGAGCAGCTTCACGCTGGCAGCACCGCAGTTCGGCACGCCGGTTGACGTCTCCTCGTTCGGATTCGCAATCTTGAGCGACATCGAGGCATTCTTTCTGGTGCAGGCGGCTCAGGGCGATCGGCGCAGCAACGTTCTGCAGGCGCCTAAGGTGACGCTCTTCAACGGCCAGCAGGCGCTCGTCAGCGATACGTCGCAGACGCCGTTCGTGATCAGCGTAATTCCGGTGGTGGGCGACTTTGCGGCCGCCCAGCAACCGGTGATCGTCGTATTGAACGAAGGCACCTTCCTCACCGTGCAGGCGGTGGTCAGCAACGACCGTCGCTATGTGCGGCTTACCGTCGTGCCGTTCTTCAGCCGAATTGGTGATGTGGAAGAATTCCAGTTCGTCGGTTCGACGACCACGAAAAAAAGCAGCGCCAGCTCGCAAGACGGGGACGACACAACCTCCGAAAGCGACGACACAACGACCACCAACGAAGGCGTCACGGTGCAGTTGCCGACGTTCTCGTTTGTCACGGTCACCACAACCGTCAGCGTGCCCGATGGCGGCACCGTGCTCTTAGGCGGCATCAAACGACTTAGCGAAGGCCGCAACGAGTTCGGCGTGCCGATCTTAAGCAAACTCCCCTATGTGAGTCGATTGTTCAAGAACGTCGGCATCGGCCGCGAAACGCAAAGCCTGATGATGATGGTCACTCCCCGAATCATTATTCAGGAAGAGGAAGAAGACCGCCTGGGCATCGCGCAGCAGCCGGCAGCCGGCCAAATCAGACGATAACCTGGGCTATTGCTCAATCGCTCTGGGTCGAACGACCCCCCGCGATGCTTGTTGCGAGGCTGGGCAATGCAAGGCCGAATATTCCTGCGACTCGGCGGACTGCTGGCGGCGGTGGCCGTGGCAATGGGGGCTCTGGGCGCGCATCTGCTCAAGGAAAAACTCTCCGCCGAGCAGTTCGCCAATTTTGAAACAGCTCTGCGCTATCAAATGTACCACGCAATCGCCCTGGTGCTTGTGGGTCTTGCCGCCGGACGAAATTCCGCGGGACGGAAAGGCGCCAACTGGCTGGCTGCCGCCGGCTGGCTGTTTGTCGCCGGGATTCTGCTCTTCTCGGGCGGGTTGCTTGGGTGGATCTTCACTGCGGTCAAGCCCTTTGTGCACGTCGTTCCCATCGGCGGCACGCTGTGGATCTTGGCCTGGCTGTGCTTCGCAATCGCACCGTTGGGTAAAAGCCCGACCGCAGGCAGCTAATACCATGTGCGGTCGGCGAGGACTTCGGGTTGCCGGCCGCATCGCTCACGCGCTGACCAGCTCAACCAGTTCCTCGGCCAGCCGCTTGCGAGCGACGTGCAGACGCCGCTTGATCGTGCCGACCGGCGAGTCGAAGTTGTCGCTCATCTCCACGAGCGACTGGCCCTTGACGTAAAACGCCAGCAGCGTCTCGCGGTCGAGTTTGCGCAGCCGCCTCAGGCCCGCGCGGACTTGCAACCTGCGCTCGCGAGCGAGCGCAGCCGTGAACGGCGTTTCGGCCTCGATCACCGTCGCGGCGAGGCTCGCCGGATCGGTGTCGTTGGCCAAGGCGCGACGCACCGCGCGATTGATCGCCATGCGGTTCGCGGCCGAACGCAACCAGCCGCCGAAGCACTCGGGGTGCCGCAGTTGCGAGAGCTTTGTCATCACCCTGATGAACACCTCTTGGCACACTTCCTGCGCCTCGGCATGGTTGCCCAGTCGGCGGAACACGACCGTGTACACCGCCCGCTCGTAGCGCACGACCAGCTCGCCAAACGCCGCGCGGTCGCCGCGCGTGGCGGCGATAACCAGGCTCAGCTCGCTGCGTTCCTTCAAGTTCAAGTCAGTGGTCATGGTTTCCCTCCTCGTAAACAAAAGCCCAAAAAAGTCGCCACGAGCCAAGCGGAAGATCCCGACGCCGCGGACAAGGATTGCTGCAAAATGCGCAACGAATCGCTTTCCAGGCGGTTGGGCCGAGCCGTTGGCTTGCGTCGTTCAGGTGCTAAGGGGCGGCATTATTTGCCGCCTGGGTCTTAGCCCCGAACGGAAGCCTGCAGTCTTGTTGACTGCACCGGCAACCGGCACAACGACGGTCCGGAAATCGATGGGCTATGCATGCCCATCGTCCGGGCCGCGTGGGCCACCAAGCGCTTGAACGCATAAGCGGCCTGGCTTGCCGGGCTGGCGAGACGAACTCGCCAGCCGTGCGAGAAAAGATGCGGCCGGGCAGGCGCGCAACCCTCACGGTTCGCCTTCACGACGCGGTCTTGGGCCAGGCCAAAAACGGTGCTATTCGTGTTGGTCAACGTAAAGGTTCGCATGACAAACTCCTGCGGTCGTGCCGCTGACAGAGAGAAACAAAATCGCGGATTGAAACTAGCCGTTCATTTGCCAAGGGCTGCCGACACGGCGGCAAACCGTGCCGATCACTCAAAGCTCCCAGGTAAAGGGCTTCCCGTCAAGCAAATCCCGTTATACGGAAAGCCAAAAACCTCGGCTGACAGCGAATAGACACCACGATCGGCGAAAAGGTTCGCGGAATTTCATGGATTTCGACAACTTGCGTGCTGGCAATGAGTTCCGTTAACCGTTCAGGGGCCGGTGGGATGGCCTCCCAGCGGATTGGGGCAACGACCCGAAATTGCAGCCAGCAGACGTCGATCCGTGCATTGGCTGCGCAGCCGCTTTGGCAGACGAAGAGTTGGCGGTTAGGACACGCTAGAGGAACCTGCTGCTGGGCATGGGCCTGGCGCCAGGGACGGCGGATTTCTTGCGTGGCCTTTCGTTCGCGTTGCATGTGGTACGAACGAAGTTGCCCGCCCCGCGCCGCGATGATAAGCTCGTGGCATGAGCAGTACAGAAGCGCGCGCTACGGTGGTTGCCTTCGACGAGGCCGTCTTGGAAAGGATGGTGATTGCGGTGGAACGTGTGCGCGAACGATTGCGGCGATCAACCGCCGCGTTGGAAAAAGCAGGTATCCCCTATGCGGTGATCGGTGGCAACGCCGTCGCCGCGTGGGTCAGCAAAGTCGATCCGGCAGCCGCACGGAATACCGTCGATGTGGACCTGCTGATTCGCCGCGCGGATTTTGATTCCGCCAAGACGGCGCTGGAAGCTGTGGGATTTGAGTACAGTTTTACCTTCGGCGTGCAGCTTTTTGTTGACGGTCCCCAAGGCAAGGCTCGGGAAGGCGTGCATCTGCTCTTTGCGAATGAAAAGGTCAGGGGCGATGATGCATGCCCAACTCCCGATGTAACCTCAAGCTCTCGCGAGAAAGCATTGAATGTGATTGATCTAGGTGAGCTTGTCGTGATGAAACTAACGTCGTATCGCCTCAAGGACCAAGTGCACCTTCATGACTTAGTCGATGTCGGGTTACTCGACCCGACGTGGCTCGATCAAATACCCCCCGAGCTTGCCGGCCGTCTCAAACAGATTCTGGATACGCCGGAAGGATGATGCACGGGCCGGGGACGGTAACCTCGACCGTACCTCGTGCCAGCACTCCCTTGATCCACGATCAGCGGAAATGTCTTTAGAAAGACCCCCAGCCTGTTCGATGTAGCGCAGAAGACGGATCGCCATTCGGTGATCATTGGACGCATGCTAGCAGCAATTTCCTGCTAGTTCTCAGCACGGGGGAAAGGATTCCCATGAATCGCCGTCGCCTGGTTCTATGCGCGGCCGCCATTGGGGGCGGGCTGCTAGCGGGCTGCCGCGGCAATCAATTTGCCACGGTTCGTTCCCCCGACAAGCCCGACATGGTCGGCAGCCACGCGGCGGGCGCGGAAACTTTTAAGCCGCTGGTGAAACAGGCCGTCGGCGAATTACTGGCGCGCCATAGCCAATCGCCGCAAATCATTCAAGCCTCCGCCAGTGCCCCGGCCGCTCCCATCCAGCGGATTTGCTTTGTGGCGGTGGAAAACAAAAGCGCCGAGGAGATCGGCGATTTCAAAGAGCAAATCTATCAGGTCATTGACACGCATATCCTTGGGTCGGGCGTCTTCCAACCGGTGAGCAGGCGGTTTGTCGACGCCGGACTCGCCGAGACGCGGTTGCGTCCCGATCAGCTCTTCGTACCGGAGAACATGCGAACGTTTGTTGCGATCATGGAGCAGCAAGGACAACCTTGTGATGCGCTGCTTTACGCGACGATCACGTCAGGCACGACGCGCGAAAACAAAGACTACCAGCGTGATTACCTGCTGACCCTCGAGATGGTCGACATTCGCACGGGCCAGTACGACAAGCAATCGGCCACGATCAGCAAAGGCTACTATCACTCGCGCTTTGCCAGGTGGCTGAGCTTCACCAGGCTGAAACGCTAGCGAACAATACCAAGCGCGATGCGTTAGCGAGGGACGACTGTATTCTTCCGCCACGATTCCTCGCTCATCCGTTGGGTTCGCCTTTGGGGAGCATCTTCATGTTCCACCTTCGCCCCTCGGCAGGATGGCTCGTCACGATTCTGGTCGTCGCATCGACCGGCTGCGCTACGTATGCCGACCGACTGACCACGGTTCGCCAGCAGTTCGCCGCGGGCAACCTCGCCGAAGCCGACAGGGAATTGAAAAAAGGTCTGCGTCGCCGATCCGATCGCGATTGCATCAAGCTCGATCGAGCGATTCTTCAACTGGCCTCCGGCAAACCGAAAGAAGCCGAACAAACGCTTCGAGTCGTTCGCGACCGCTTCGACCATCTCGAGCAACCCGCCATCGCTGAAATAGCCCTCTCAACCCTGACCGATGCCAACCAGGAAGCCTACGCGGGCGAAGATTACGAGAAAGTTCTGACGCGCGTCTTCCTGGCCCTCTCGAATCTCATGACCGACGGCGGCGATGCCGGAGCCTATGCACTTCAGGTCGCCGACAAGCAGCAGCAGATCATCGACGCCGGTGTCGACCAACACGGGGAGAATCCCAAGCTCGCTTACCAACGGGTAGCGCTGGGTCCCTATCTGCATGGCGCAATTCGCGAGGAAACGCACGCCAACTACGACGACGTGGCCCGCTCGCGCGCCATGGTCTGCAGTTGGCAACCCAACTTCCCCTTCGGAGCCCAAGATCTGGAGCGTGCCCGTCACGGTCGTCACTCGGCTCCCGGCAATGGCGTACTCTACGTATTCGCACTGCTGGGCTTGGGTCCGCACAAGGAACAGGCCGTCGAAGCGCCGACGACCGTTTCGCTGTTGGTCGCCGACCGCATCTTGAGCGCTACCGGAAAACACACGCTTCCGCCGACGATTGCTCCGGTCAAAGTTCCCAAGGTCGTGTTGACACCGAATTCCATCCATGCGATTCGAGTGACCGTGAATGGCCGCGCGTCCGGCAACACGGAAACGATCACCGACATCGGCCGGATGGCGGTCGATCAATACGATGCAATCTATCCGCGCGTGATTGCCGAGGCGGTGGTTCGCCGGGTTATCAAAAAGGCTGTCATTGTGGGCGCGAAGGAAGCCACCCGCACCGACCGCTATTCACTCGCCGGGGTCGGTTTCGACATGGCAGGCATCGCCTGGGAAGCCAGCGAATCGGCCGACACCCGCTGTTGGGGATTGCTTCCCGACAAGATCCAGGTCCTGCGACTCGAACTGCCCGCCGGTCAGCACCAGCTCTCGTTGCAATCCGCAGGCGCAACTGGCCGTGTATTGGGACGACCGGCGATTCAGATCGTCACCATCGAAAACGGCCGCAACACCTATGTACTGGCGAATTTCCCCGCAACGGACCTGGTCGGTTCGATACTTACCAACCGGCGCTGAACGCGTCGCAGAACCGCGATTGCGAGTCTCGGAGAGACTCGCCCACATGCCGGCGGCAACGCATTGGCCTGCCACCGGGCTCACCTGCGCTGGGCATGGATGTGAAAGTCAATAACCAGGGGTAAGTGATCGGAGGCTTGCTTGGAAAGACTGGTGCGGACCATGTGTGCCGCTCGAATTTCGATCGGCCCTCGGAAAAATGCCTTGTCGAGCGCGCCCATGGCGAAATATGCCGGAAACGAGCGAAACCGCGAAATCGGCGCCGTGATGTGACGGAACCCGTGCCGCGCGAAAGGCCCGCGCCAGAGCGTGTTTCGCCAATCGTTGGTGTCGCCGGCAATCATCGTGGGCAAATGCGCCGACTCCAGAAACAGCGCATGGGCGAGCAAATGCTCAACCTGCCAATGGCGTTCTTTCTCGGCCAGGCCCAGATGCCAGTGCACCAGGTGCAGCGGTCCCTCGGGAGACTCGACCACGGCCATTTGTGCTCCACGGGGTCGGCGGTGCTTTAGCCGCAGCGAAACCTGATGCTTGATCCGGAATGGCCAACGCGAAAGCAGCAAATTGCCATAACCGCCATGCTTGAGCGGCACGTTCAATTGATAGAGCTTCGCCACCGCATGAAGGCGCTCGGAGAGCAGATGGGGTTGATCGCTATATCTCGATCTGCGGACGTTGTGGTCGACTTCCTGCAGGCAGATCAGGTCTGGATTTTCCCGCTCGATGACCTCAATAATGCGTTCAAGCCGATAACGCCGGTCGCGTCCACCGATGCCTTTGTGGATGTTGTAACTCAGAAGCCGCATTGGGGGGGATGGTGGGGTCGGGAGTCGATTTCGCGCAAAAAGTCCTTTGGTACAACAGCGGCTCTCTCGCGAAACCGACGCTCGACGCTTGGGGCGTCAACTGCGAAATTGCTCGTGGCAGCCGCTGCACGCCTTCTCGATGTTGCCGCTGGCGGCCCGCGCGGCGTCATAGTTCTTGCCTCGGACGGCGGCGGCGACTTCCATTGCGGCGTCGCGCATTTTCCGCGCAAACCCCAGATAGGTCTCATCGTCGGAATCACTGTAGCCTTCCCGCTGAATGGTCTCGGCCACGGCCGAAATCAATTCCGCTTCTCGCAGCAATGCGCTGGCGTTCTTGCTGAACTCGCCTGGGTTCGCCGTCCACGGCGCCACGCCTTGCTGTTGGGCCTGTTCAATGCGTTGCATTAACGGAGCGCGGTCGGCGATCTTGTCCCACCTGGCGTCGGGATCAGCCGCCGGTGCGCTCGTGAGGGCCCCTTGCACCAGTTGTTCCAAATCTTCCTTGCGAAGCCTGGCCTCGTTGTAGCTGGCGTCGGTGCCGACGGCGCAATTCTGCCCCGCTCTGCCCATCAGATCGCGAATGCCGCCGGACTTGTCTTTCCAGCGCACCTGACCGTCATATTGCGCGATAATCGCAAATAACAGCGCCAGCTCGGTGAAATGCCGACGACCCGCCTTGAATCCGCCTCCTTTGAAATTGGCCGGTGTCGTGACATTCTCGCTGACCTGCTTTTGTAACGACTTGATCTCGTCTTCGATCGTTTCGGGACTGATCAGTTTCGACCAGGCAAATTCACCTGTTGCGGCGGCCGGCAGATCGCTCCCCTCCGTCGTCGAAGGTCCGACCGGATGGCTGTCCCTGCTCGATACCGCTGGATAGTTGGGCCGTTTACCGATGAGTTTTGCGCGTGCGTCACTGAAGAAAACATCCGCCACGGACTTGGGCCATTTCGGCGGCAGGGCGCGAGTCGGTCGTGGCCCTTGAGGCTCAGCAGCCGGGATGGCGGCATGCAACGCGATCAACGGCAGCCCAAACAGAACGATTGCTCGACGATCCATCGGAACGCTCCGAGAAAAAATAGCGTAGAACAACTTCGATTATCGGCGGCGTAGCCATGGGGGGCAATACGCGCACGCCACGCGGACGGGGCCGGGTGTGGCCCACGCGGGTTTGAGTTCCGCCATCCGGCGATGATCCATGGCTGCCTCAAGGATCAACTCCAACAACTCCGACTCCCAACCCCTGGGACGTTATACTGGCAGAATGGCCTCGCCCCGCTCCCATCGCCGAGATTTTCTCAAGGGAAAAGCCGCCGCCCAAGTGATCGCACATGTCGCTGCCCAGGCGGCCGACTCGCCTGGCGAATTCGTCCCGCCGATCGGTCCCGAGCACTATCAGGTCAAACTGTCGCGACGGGCAATGGCCTGCGAGTTCGAAATCTGGCTGAACGCGGGGGAGTACCCACACGGCTCAACAACGGCCCTCGAAGCCCTTGATCTGGTGGACCAGATCGAACAGCAGTTGACGGTCTATCGGGACACGAGCGAAATCTGTGGACTTAATCGGGCTGCGACGGCGGGTCCCATGGAAGTTGAACCGCATCTATTTGAATTGTTAGCGCAGTCGATCGAGCTATCGCGATTGACCGAAGGCGCATTCGACATCACGGCGGGACCGCTCAGCGAACTATGGGGATTCAAACGGCGCGCGGGACGATTGCCCAGTGCGGACGAGATTACCGCTGTCCAGGCACGGGTTGGCGTCCAGCATCTGGCCCTGGATCTGGAGCGAAGCACCATTCACTTCCTGCGCGAGGGCATTGAAATCAATCTCGGCGGCATCGGCAAGGGCTACGCGCTCGATCGCTGCACTCGACTGTTCGACGCCGCTGGCATTGCCGATTATTTATTTCATGGTGGAAACAGCAGCCTGCTGGCACGCGGCAGCAATGCCAGCCGGCCGGACGGTGGTTGGTCGATCGGCGTTCGCAACCCGCTCAAGCCCCAGCGCTATCTTGGAGAGCTGATCCTTCGCGACCGTGCGCTTTCAACCTCCGGATCCGGTACTCAATTCTTCGTGCATGGCGACAATCGCTATGGCCACATCTTGGATCCGCGAACCGGCTGGCCTGCCGAAGGCGTGCTCTCAACAACCGTGGTGGCTCCAACCGCCGCCGAAGCCGAGGCTCTTTCCACGGCGTTCTACGTTCTCGGCCCTGAAGCGACCCGGACATGGTGCGCCGAACGGCAGCATATTGGCTGCCTGATGTTGTGCCCTGGAGAGACGGCGGGCAGCATGACGTGGCGATGTTTCAACCTGACACCGGACGTTTGGCGGTCACACGCCGATGACTCGTCTGGATGCAGCACCCATGGAATCGGTCCATTTTCTCTAGGCTAGCGGCCGTGAGGTATGCTAATCTATTACGGTTGAGTGGGTTGCGTTAAAATCCGTCTCGCAGACTGCTCTCTCCCCGTATGCCGGCGCATGGTTGATTGGCTGTTAGCAAATCTTTCGTATTTTGGAATCGTACTGTTCCTGGTTCTGACCGGGTGCGGGCTGCCGATTCCCGAGGAGGTGGCGATTATCGCCGCGGGGGTGGCAAGTTCGGCCGGATCCTTGGAACCGTGGGGCGCTTTCGCAGCATGCCTGGTCGGCGCTTTGCTTGGCGACTGCGTGATGTATGCCATCGGATATCACTTTGGCCATAACCTGGCCAGGATGCACCCGCGTTTCGCCCACCTTCTGCATGTCGAACGTGAAGCAAAGATCGAAGAGATGATGCGCCGGCACGGCCTCAAAGTATTCTTTGTTGCACGTTTTGTGGTGGGCCTGCGGTCGCCGATCTACCTGACGGCGGGCATTTTGCGGATATCGTTTCGGCGGTTTTTTTTGATCGACGCACTTTGTGTCACCTCCGTCGTGGGCACGTTTTTTTACCTGAGCTACCGCTACGGCGAGCAGATCCGTCAGTGGATTTTGCGGCTGGACATTGCCGTGACGGTGGTGGTCGTCGCGGCGACGATTGCCGCCGGCGTGTACCTCTGGCGACGGCATCGCCGCGTGACGCTATCCACGCAAGCTTCCATCGTTGCCGAGGCCCTATCGCTTTCGGCGAGCAGCGAGGCCGACGTCAACGACAAACCTCATGGGACAGACGATCGCAAAGTTGCAGGCACACTCCGTGTGCCGTAACGGAACTGCGAAGAACCTTGGACACTTCACTGCCCGTCACGGCTCACGGAGTGCACCTGCTACGTGGTATAATTGCGCAAGGCAGTGTCAGGCAACCGCGGAGGATCGCACCATGCGACTTCAGATCGGAATACCCACCCTGTTGTTGCTGCTGGCCGTTGGCTCTCCGGCAATCGCACAGAATAAACAGGGCAACGTCCCAAGCGGCAGCATCGCCTCGCGATTGCGCGCGGTTCAGTTTGAAATCGTCGCTGGGCGGTTGACCGCCACCTCGCTGAATCTCGGCGCCAACTGGAACAACAACGTCAGCGACGGCGTTCGCCGCGAACGACTGACGCTCGACCTGACCAACGCCGACCCCAACCTGCGCTATGAGCTGGTCGACAAAAACATGGAAATCTCCTTGGAAGTGACCGATGGTGAAAAGTTCCTGATTCGCCATGTGCGAAAGGAAGACCAGGGCACGCGATCCATGGAGTTTGCTCAATCGCCGCAAAAGGATCTGACGCTTTCGCTTGAAACACCCGAGGGAAAGCGTGTTGCCAGCGGTCCTACGCTTTGGCACTTGCTGCTCGCCGAGCCCGAGCTTACGAAGCAGTTGTTGGCGCCGATACTTGAAATTCTTAAACCGGGTTTGAGGCTGGCCACCGTGACCGACGCGATCGAGGACGGACTTTGCCAAAACGCGCGCTTGCAACGAACCGTCGATCGCAAACACTGGATCGCCTGGGTTGACGATCTCGCCAGCCCAAACTATGCGGATCGCCAGGCCGCTGAACGGGAATTGCTGGACACGGGTCGTGACGCGCTGCCGTTCCTGCGCGGCTTCGAGCGGGCGAAACTCGATGCCGAACAATGGCGGCGGATTCGAAACATCATTGCGGCACTCGACAACCAGCAAGGCGATTCCGTAGAGCAGACCGTGGCACTTTTGGCGGGCGATGCACGTGCCTGGTTGTCGCTGGTCAATCGCGACGATGAATCGAAACGCCGGCTGGCCATGGAGCAGCTCGCATCGATTACCGGTCAGCCGATTGATTTCGATCCAGCCGCCGAAGCCAGCGTACGGCGGAAGCAATACGAGGCGCTACTCGAGCGATTTACGCCACCGGCCCAACAGCCGTAGCCATCACGCTCTCCCTGACGAATTCATTACGCCCAGCGCGATGACTACCTAGTCCCACCACCAGCTATCTGCTTCGAGGTCCTTCTTCGCCAGACCCGCCACTCGCTCGGCTTTGAGTTTGCCATAAGTGTCGGCTGCGATTGCCGACCTGGCCACAATCGACCAGGGATCCACGCGTACGCCACCGCTGACGCCAACGATCACGTGCCTGTCGTTAACAACGCGGTGGTTTATTACCGTCTCGACTTCCTTGGCGGGGGGTGCAAGCGGAACTCGGTAGACTCGCTCGTCGCCAAAACACAACGCGTGCCAATGGACTCGATCGGCCAGCCCTTCGCTGCATATCAGGGCAACCACCAGAGCCAAATCAAAGACGTTCTGCAAATCCGCATAGACCGGATACTTCCTGGCCAGGACCGTGAAGTATTCCGTGAAACTTTGCGCGAATGCCTGATTCAAGTCCGATGCCTGGCCCGTGTGAATCCGTGTTCCCTTGTCGTCCAGCAGCTCATTTTCGCACTGCACTTGCACGCCTTGGCCGCGCAGCTCGAAGCCATCGCGATCTTCCGTGGTGAAGAGCGACTTGTAATTCATCGTGAACCACCAACGCAACACATCCATGGGGGGCGGCGCCTGGTCTTTTGCCAGGTGAATGGAATCCAGATAACTCTCGACCCCAACGGTGCCTTCTTCCAGGCCCATGCCCACCAGTTTCATGCGGTAATCCGCCTCGACGAGAACCTGGGCCACGCGGGTCCCTGGATCAATGCCGAATACGTCGATCGTCTGCCGGCCAAGCTGACTCCTCAGACGGGAAATCCATCGATCGCGGTCGGCAGGTTTGAGCGGCGTGCCGCGATGGGACTCGACAAATGCTCTGGTGCGTGCCAGACCTTCCGTCGTAGGCGTGATGGAACAGCCAAAGGTTGCCCCCGAATTCGCCCGCAGCTGCCGGAGAGTGGCGATGAAATCATCAAGTCGCACGACAGGTCGCCCCGACGAGCAGCTTACCGTGCGGCCCTCGGGGCCTGGCTTCCAATCGCCCGCCGGACCGGCGAGCACCAGATCGCCTGACTGAGGATACACCAGCACGTAGCGGATCTTTTCCAATCCGGCGAGAAACTGCATCTCTTCGGTCAACACCTGGCCTGCTGCCAGTCGCAATTGCACCGCGCGCTCGAGCCGCGGCAGTGAGATTTTTCGCAGGGGGGATGGCCGCCGAGCGTCGGCGGAGTGAAATTCCTCTTCGCCGATTTGACGCGCCTGTTCGGCCTTCACCAGGGCGGTCAACCGCATGCCAGGCTTGCGCGCCACGCGCCGCAGGACGCCTGCCGCATCGGCGCGAACACCACTCTCAAACGGTGCGATCGAACCATTGCCCCCCACCAGATCCCACGTCGTCGGCGCAACAGTGCTCGTGATCAAGTCCATCAACCCATCGAAGTCCGCCTGGACTCCGCCCAACGCTGCACGCGGCGCCCCCGGCTGCTCCGCGAACGACGCAAGCGCTGCTGCACGAGCCCGATCGTCAGATAACAGGCCAATGGTCGCCAGCGACAAGGCATGGCCGCCGGCCATTCCTTGCGATTGAGCAACGACGGCCAACTGCGCGTCGCGCTCGGTCGGATCTTCGATGGTTTCAGCAATCCGACGCGCCGGAGCGAACTCGCCCACGGCCAGATGATCTGCAATCGAATCCGCCGCGTCGCCAGACTCCGCAAACGCCGCCGCGGGGCTGCCCAAAAATGTCATCAGACCCAACAAAAGAGCCAACCAGCTACCGCGGATCCGCCGTGCCATGGCGCCCTCCTTTTCCGGGCATCAGCGGGCAGCCCCCAAGAGCCCGGCAACGCTTCCCAAAGCATCGCAGATTCGGCCCAGAATCGTCAAGCAATCGGGTCTCGCCCGCAGGGCCAATCAGTAATCCGCTGTAGGACCGGCTGTGCCGACCGGATTCGCGTGACTTTCCCATCCACGGCCGGCAAAGCCGGCCCTACCAGGTGTAACCGATCACGGGCCACGAGAGGGGGACAGGCACATTTTCCCGGGAACCACGTTGGACAACCTCCTGACAGAACAATGCATCTTGCGCGAATTCGCCGGGAAAATGAGCCAGTCCCCGGACCGTGAAAACACTGATTGGCCGTGGTCTCGCCCGGGCAGCGATGGCCGCCCGGCTCGCGTCTGCGACACGAGGGAGTGTGCGAAGGTCCGTTCACCACGGAAGTGCTTTGGCCGCTGGACGTGCATGCATACCCTCTTGCGGCTGCGGCGCCGGGACGGCAATCGCTGTCCCGGCCACCCCATCCAGCAATGCAAACGGCCCACTCATGATGGAGTGGGCCGTTTGAAATTCTTTACGCAATTAGCGTGAGCTTAGTTGCAGCCGCAGCTCGGTTCGCAACCGCACGACGGCTCGCACGAGTCGCAGCAGCTTGACTCGCAGCACGACTTGTGGCAGCCGAACAGCTTCTTGAGCAGGCCGCCGCAGCAGCGCTTCTTGCAGCAGGGCTCGCAGCAGCTTGCTTCGCAGCCGCATGAGGGCTCGGCGGCGCAGCAGCTTGGCTCGCAAGCCGGCTCGCAGCAGCTCGTTGCGCAGCAGCTCTTGCGATGACGGCACTTGCTGAACAAACCGCCGCAACGCTTCTTGCAGCAAGGTTCGCAGCAGCTTGACTCGCAGCCGCACGAGGGTTCTTCGGCGCAACCACATGAGGGCTCGCACGAGTCGCAGCAGCCGCCGCAGCTCGAGCCGTGATGATTCATGCCCAGCATGCGATCGAGCAGCTCAAACGCATTGGCGTTTGCGCTGGCCATGAAGAACATGGCAGCGGCAATCACGCCCGACAAAGCAAAACGCGATGTCATGATCGGACTCCTTCGGGAAAACGAGGTGGAACTAGGGGGATTTTTGTACGGTAGGCGCTCAGGTGGGTTACCGCGGACGCTACGCCGCGCGATGCCAGTTCATGGTTCGAACCCTGGCCAAACTATGAGTGCTATCGTCCCCTCAACCCTTAGTATTTAGCCCGCCCGCCGATTGCCCGCAGATTGTTCCTATTTTCCAAGCGCTTTACCGCGACCGTAACGAATATACCGGGCTTTTTGCCTGCGCGCGACGCGCGAAGCTGGCGGGGCACGACCGATTCGTTGTCCGCCGTGGGGCCGGCTGTGCCGGCCGGAGTTGAGCAACTTCGCCATGGGCGGCTGGCCAGGCTGTCGGCCGGCACAGCCGGCCCTACAAGTGGGCAAGGGAAGACCACAGGGGGGGGTGGCTGGATCGAAGGGCTTGCGTGAGGCTGAAAATGCGTCACGGTCGAGCCACCACGCGGTGAAAGTGCAACTGCACCTCACGGTCCACGACTCGGCGGACGCCTTCCACCAGGCAATGCGGTTCGTTGTCTTCCTGGCCGCGGCGGATGATCTCTTCGAGCTTCATGCCGTGCGGCACGGTGAACGTCGATTGGTAGATAATCTGATTGCCCGCGTCCAGTTCCGGCACGATGAAGTGGCATGTCGCCCCGTAGGTGAGCATCCGGCTGGCGAACGCCTCATGATACGGCCGGATTCCAGGAAAGCTGGGCAACAAGCCGTGGTGCAGATTGATGATGCGGCCGCCGGCGTATTTCCAGCAGCTTGAGGGGGGCAGCACGCGCATGTAGCGGGCCAGCACAAGGTAATCGATCTGGTATTGATCGCAGAGCGCCATCAGTCGATCGTCATCGGCCTCGCCGTCGTCGCCTTTTTCGACCGATTCCCAGGGGACGGCGAACTGCTCGGCCAGCGAGCGGCAATTGGGCCTGTTGCCCAAGATCACCGCCGCCTCGGCCTTCATTCGACCATCGCGGATTGCTCGCAAGAGCGCCAGCGCCGGCTCGGGGCGCAATGTCGCGCAGATGGCCAGACGGGGATTGTGTTTTCGTTCTTCGGGCGACCAAACGCGAATCGAGAGTCCCTTTTCTTCACCGATCGCGGCCAACGTGCATCGCAGGTCGCCCAGATTGACAACCGGCAGTTCGATGCGCAGCAACATGGCGAACAAACACTGTTCGTCATGGTCGTACATCTGAATTTCCGCGATGTTGGCTCCTTGCCCCGTCACGAAGTGAATGATCGGATCGGCCAAACCGCGATTGTCGGGACCCACGGCGGTAATGACAATTTGCATGGCTAGCCTGGCTGAGAAGACCCCGTGGCGCAGCACCGGGTGTCGGTCAATTGACCATGTTCTGTGGCTTCGAGAGCAGGAAAGCGGCGATATTTTCGGCCGTGGTTTTCATCAATCTCTGACGGGCCGCCAGCGTCGCCCAAGCATGATGCGGAGTGATTACACAATTCTTGGCGGTGAGTAGCGGATTGTCCGCCGGAGGCGGTTCGGTGCTGACAACGTCAACGGCCGCGGCCGCGATTTTCCTTTGATTGAGTGCATCCGCCAGGTCGGACTCCACCACCAGCCCGCCGCGTGACGTGTTCACCAAAATCGCCGTGGGCTTCATTTTCGCCAGCGACGCTGCGTTGATGATGCCCTTGGTCGCGGTTGTGAGCGGGCAGTGCAAGGAGATGATGTCCGCGGCCTGGAAGATTTCTTCCACGTCGCCCCAATCAAATGGCCGCCATTCCGGCGCGTTCTTGCGGTGCTGACTTTGCGCGATCACGTTCATGCCGAAGGCGTGACCCAGATCACCGACCCGGCGGCCGATCCGCCCAAAACCCACAATGCCCAGCGTCTTGCCCGTCAATTCCACGAGCGGAGTTTTCCAGAACGAGAAGTCCGGCGAGCGTGACCACGCTCCGGCATGAACCGCCGCATCATGCAGGTCCACGCGATGGCACGAATGCAGGATCAGAGCCAACGTATGCTGAGCAACCGAGTCGGTCCCATAGACCGGCACGTTGCAAACGGCGATGCCCAACTTTCGCGCCGCCGTGGCGTCCACGCAATCGAACCCGGTGGCGGTCACCGCGATGAGCCTCAGGTCGGGCAGCTGCTCCAACACGTCTGCCGGCAGTTTCACTTTGTTGATGACGAGCACGGCTGCACCGCGCGATCGCTCGGCAATCAACTCCGTTGGCGTGCGGTCGAAGACCGCCGTCTCACCCAACGTTTCAATTCCGCTCCAGGGATTATCGCCCGGATTGAGCGTCGCACCGTCAAGAATGGTAATTCTGTGTCGGGACATGGTCACTCCGATTCGCCACTCGTACCGCCATCGTCAGGAATACCGAGCATCCGGATGATCCTGCGAGCGAGCCATTCCTTGATCTCTCGGTGTCGTGGCACAGGCTGGGAGACTCCAGTCGCGGGATTCCGATACCAGTCATGTCTACCGCCGTGATACCGCGCGCGCCCCCGCAGCGAACTTGGGCGAGGGTTCTCGATGCGGGCGTCCGGCGCGGAACTCTGCGATGCGCCTTCGGTAAACCTGCACAACAGCGTCCGGCGCCGTTTCCATCGCTTGTTCCTGGGTTTTGATGGCGTCCTCAAATTCGCCCGCATTCGCTTGGGCGGCGGCCAGCGTCTCCAGGTAGCGATAATCGGTGTTGCCATCGAGTTCAATCGCTTTCTGTGCCGCCTCGATCGCCAGATCGGCATTACGAAAACTTTCTTCGGGACAGGTGGCCATCAGCCAGGCGGCGCTTTGATAAGCGCGGCCTAGCGACGGATTCACCTGGATAGCCTCGCGGTAAGTCCTGGCGGCCTGGGCGAAATTTCCCTGGTCGGCCTGCAAATCACCCCGATTGACGAATGCCGCGGCGCTCGACGGGTCGATCTCGATCGCCTTGTTGTAATCCGCCATCGCCTCAGCGCTGCGGCGCAATCGATACAGAGCGTGGCCGCGACTGTTAAGAGCCGCCGCGTCGCGCGGCGCGAGCCTGAGCGCTTGATTGTAGTCCTGCACGGCGGCGACGAACTCGCGATTTTCATACTTTAATTCGCCCCGGTTGAACCAGGCGTTGGCAAACCTGGGGTTCAACTCCAACGTGCGCGTGAAATCCGCGATCGCCGCCGTCGGATTGCCCAGCATCGCGTGGCTCACGCCCCGATTGTGAATTGCCCTCCACTGTCCGCTTTCCATTCCGACCGCCGCGTCAAAATCATCGAACGCCTCCTGCGTCCGGCCCGAGTCCGCACGAGCTTCACCCCGGCGGTTGTAAGCCCAAGCGCTCAGCTTGCGGGCATAGGCGGCCATCCTGCTTTCGACCCCCTTCTGCATGCCACTCCTGCAAAGGTCAATGACTTGCGTGTAGGCATCTTCCGTCTGAGCCGTCTTGGTGAGCTCATACGCCTTGAGCACATCAGGCTGACCCAGCCTGGCCCCGATGGGCTTGGCATTCGGATCGATGCCGCGCTGGGCCGGCGTTAACCGTCGCGCGGGGGTCCCCGTCGAACGCGAACCGTGCGACGGTGATTTCGCCGGCTGGCGCGACGCGTTCCAAGGCACGCCCGCAGCGGGAGCGGACCGACGGTTTGGAACGGGGGCCGTGGCTGCGGCAGGAGTTGCCCGGTCATCCTCCTGTGCAGAACCGGCAGCGGCTTCAAAGTTGGGGAATCGGCCGGTCTGGGCACTTGCGACCGACCAGGCGGATGTCATCAACACCGCCGCGACAACATCGTATCGAGTGATCATGTAATCCTCCGAGTGTAGCCATCACGCTCCGCGTGATGAGCGCTGTGTGTGGTGTCAACCGCTCCTAACGCACTCGTCACGCCAAGCCTGACGCCGACTACGCTTGCGGCTCCGTCATCCGCATCGGGTCGAGTGCTTCCTTCAGCACCTCCGGCGGCAAAAGCTTTTGTTCTTCGCATAGCTGCCGCACCGTCTTACCGGTCTTGAATGCTTCCTTGGCGATCGCAGCCGCACGCTCGTACCCAAGAAGCGGGTTCAGGCTGGTGACCATCGACAGACTTTGTTCGACGCCGGCTGCGCAGGCCTCGGGATTCGCCTCCATCGCCTGCGCGCATAGTTCCACGAAGGCTTTGGTCGCGCTGGCCAAAAGCGTCACGCTTTCGATCGCTGCCTGGCCCATCACCGGCATCATGATATTAAGCTGAAACTGGCCCCCCACGGCCCCGCTGATCGCCAGCACCTGGTCGTTGCCCATCACCTGGGCGGAAACTTGCATTAAGCTCTCGCAGAGCACCGGGTTG
>SXGT01517081.1_pt1 | contig 21136 bp, 19 predicted proteins | sample 3176221 | NCBI WGS metagenome assembly SXGT01 (sample SAMN11356862, study PRJNA531348) | freshwater metagenome | isolation source: freshwater sample F1-120 | place: China: Fuxian Lake, Yuxi | collected 2017-12-25
GCGTCGCATCGTCCACGGGTTCGTCCGTGAAGCGCCGAATGGTCCGCGCCGTCGACAGCACCTCCCAGATGTCACTGCTCGCAGTTGCCATGTCGGCACCCTAGCGTGCGCTCACCCCATCGTGGCGGCGCCTGCCGCCGTGAGCAGCTCCACGGCCTGCCTGCGGGTCAGGCCTCCCAGGATCTGGGCGGCCGCCTTCATCACATCGCCGACCAGCACGGTGGGACCGTTGTCCAGGTTGGCGAATGCCTCGGCCACCACCTCCTCGGCGGTGGCCGCATCGGCGGGGGCGTCCGTCGCCGGCAGGACGCCCCGCTTGTGCTCAAGGGTGCGCAGCGACGGGGTGTCGGTCTTGCCGAGAATGAGCCCGATGACGTCGACGCCCTTGTCGTGTAGTTCGGCCCACAGCGCCTCGGCGAACACCATGTCGAAGGCCTTGGAGGCGCCGTAGGCAACCATGTTCGGCGCGCCGGCGAATCCGGCGCCCGATCCGAACAGCACGATGCCCCCGCGGCCACGGGACACCATGGGCGCGGCGAGGTGGTGGCACAGTCGCATCGGCACGACGCAGTTGCGGTGCACCATCGCGTCGGCGGCAGCCAGTGGACTGTCCAGGAACGGCTCGTAGTCGGGATCGGCGCCCGCGCAGTACGCGAGGAATCCGATCTCCAGATCGTCGGTCGCCTCTGCGATCCGCGATGCCGCGGTCTCGGTGGCGAGATCGACTGCCAGCGTGCGTGTTTGCACGCCGTGGCGGCTCTCGATACCCTCGGCGACCTGATCGAGGAGGGCCTGACGGCGAGCCAGCAGCACCACGTTGACGCCGCGCTGCCCCAGGCCGTCGGCGAGGGTGGCACCGACTCCGTCGGAGGCGCCGGCCACCAGTGCCCAGGGGCCGTACTTGTCTGCGAACATCGAATCAGCCTCCCACCGTGGTGATCCGGACGGCGGTGAACACGCGCCGGGCGATCCGCCAGCCGCGGTCCGTGCGGATGAGATCGTCATCGTAGAATCCGACGGCGCTGACGCCGGAGGCGTTGTCGGGGCCCAGGATCAGCCCGTCGACATAGGTGCGGGCCGAAGCGCGGTCGCCGTCGAGGGCGATGACGATATTGCTGAGCCGGTGCATGGTGTGGCCCGCCGTCGCGTGCGACCGATCCATGAACTCGGTGACGGCCTCGACCCCGGTGAAGCTACCGATCGCGCCGTAGTCGAGCACACAGTCCGCGGTGAAGGCGGTGCGGAAGGTGGCCCAGTCTCGGCGATCGATCCCGGTGGCATAACGCAGCAGCACCTCGGTGATATCGGCGCGGTCGCGGTATGCGGCTGACTCCGTCATCGGGGATCTCCGTTCGGGTGGACGTGTGCCCCTGACGTTACGGGTTTACCGGATCGAACAGCACCGGCAACGCGGTCGGTGAGCGGAACACCTGGCCGCGGATGTGCGGATCTCCGCCATCGGGGTCCAGGCGCAGGTTGGGTAGCCGATCCAGCAACAGGTTGATGGCGGTGCGCATCTCGAGGCGGGCCAGGTGCATGCCCAGGCACACGTGCACGCCGTAGCCCCAGCCGACGTTCGATCTCTGCTTACGGAAGATGTCGAAGGTGTCGGGGTCCGGGTAGCGGTCGTCCTGACGGTTGGCCGCACCCAGCATCGGCATCACCGTCGCACCTGCCGGGATCTGGACACCGCCGAGCTCGGTGTCGCGGGTCGCGACCCGGGTGATCGTGAGAAGCGGTGACTCCCAGCGGACACCCTCTTCGATGGCCTGCGGCAACAGCGTCCGGTCGGCCCGGATCGCCTCCAGCTGAGCGGGATCGGAGAGCAGCGCGAACAGCAGGCTGCCCAGCGACCGGTAGGTCGTCTCCACTCCCGCGGGCAGTAGCAGACGCAGGAAGGAGTAGATCTCCTCGTCCTCGAGCTTGTTGCCGTCGATCTCGGCCGCCGCCAACGCGCTGATCAGATCGTCCCTGGGTTCGGCGCGCCGGGCCGCCAGGATCGGGGCGAAGTAGTCACACAGCGCCGCCGACGCCGCGAGTCCACGCTCGGGGTTCATCAGCCAGCTCAGCAGCGAGATGGACCACCGCTGGAACTGTGGGAAGTCCTCCTCCGGGAGTCCCAGCAGCCCGGCGATGATCCGGCTGGGATAGTCGAACGTGAACTCCTTCACCAGATCTGCCCTGCCGTTCGCCTCGAACGTGTCGATCAGTGCGTTGCCGACCCGGCCGACGAGTTCATCTTCCCAGCGCGCCAGCGACTTCTGGGTGAAGGCCTTCTGCACCAGTGCCCGCAGCCGGCCGTGCACCGGTTCGTCCATCCCGAGCATCACCCGCTCCCCCAGTACCGGGCCGAACGCCGCGATGACGCCGGCCGACGAGAACGTCTCGTTGTCGCGCAGCATCTGCTGCACCTCCTCGTGCCGGTACACGATGAACATCGGCAGCGATTCCTCGTGCGGCAGCATCCCGGAGGTCTCCAGCCGCTGCACCGGCTCCTCCCGGCGCAGGCGGGCCATCTCGGTGTAGGGATCACGCACGTCACCGGAGATGGCGTCATCGAAGGAACCGAAGTCCTCCAAGTCGTCGAAAAGCTGTTCCACGGTTGCTGACTCCTTCTTTGCGGCGGGCGGAAGCGAAGCGACTTGGGGAGTCACTGGGCCGGGTAGGCGATGGACTTGATCTCGGTGTACTGATCGAAACCGGCCGTACCGTTCTGCCGGCCGACCCCGCTGTTCTTGTAGCCGCCGAACGGGGTGTCCGCGCCGTAGCCGGCGGTGCCGTTGATCCCGATGAATCCCGTCCGCAGCCGCTTGGCCACCGCCAACGCGTGATCCAGCGATCCGGACATGACGTTGCCTGCCAGCCCGTACGGGCTGTCGTTGGCGATGCGGACCGCGTCGTCCGCGTCCTCGTAGGCGATCACCGAGAGCACAGGTCCGAAGATCTCGTCCTGCGCGATCGTCATCGAGTTGTCGACATCGGCGAAAAGCGTCGGCTTCACGAAGAATCCCTTGTCCATCCCGTCGGGCTGCTCCGAACCACCGACCACCAGGCGTGCTCCTTCGGCCACACCCTGATCGATGTAGCCGCGGATACGGGCGCGTTGCCGATCGGAGATCACCGGGCCACACAGCGTTGCGGCATCCTGCGGATCGCCGGGTTGCACCCCTTCGTAAATGCCCTTGAGGATCTCGATGCCCTCGTCGTAGCGCGAGCGCGGCAGCAGCAGCCGGGTCGGGTTCGCGCAACCCTGGCCGGCGTGCACGCAGGGTGCGATGCCCATCATGCAACCGAGCGCGAAATCGGCGTCCTCCAGCACGATGGTGGCCGACTTGCCCCCGAGTTCGAGGAACAGCCGCTTCATGGTGGCCGCACCCTTCGCCATGATGCGCATGCCGACGGTGGTGGACCCGGTGAAGGAGATGAGGTCCACCTTGGGTGAGAGCGTCAACTCCTCGCCGACGAGATGGTCTGCGGCCGTGACGATGTTGACGACACCAGCCGGAATGTCGGTGTGCTCGGCGATCAGCCGGCCGACGCGGGTCGCGTTGAACGGTGTGTTCGGCGCCGGCTTGAGGATCACGGTGTTCCCGGTCGCGAGTGCCTGCCCGAGCTTCTGGATGGTGACCTCGAACGGGAAATTCCACGGCACGATCGCGCCCACCACGCCCACCGGTTCGCGCCACACCTTGCGGGTGGTGTTCACTCCGGTCACCGACACCAGTGCATCGCCCAGCGAGGTTTCCCAGGGGTACTCGTCGATCAGCGCGGCCGGGTAGGTGAGCGCATCGCTGAGTGGCGCGTCCAGTTGCGGTCCGTAGGTGAGTGAGCGCGGGCAACCGACCTCGGAGATCAGTTCCTCGCGCAGTTCCTCGCGCTCGGCTTCCAGCGCCTCCTGCAACTGGAGCAAACACCGCTGCCGCAGCACGTGGTCGGTCGACCAGTCGGTGTCGTCGAAGGCCCGTCGGGAGGTGTCGATGGCGCGGCGCATATCGGCTGTCGATGCGTCGGTGACCTCGCCGATCACCTCTTCGGTGGCCGGGTTGATATTGACGAATGCGCCGGCCGCGCCCTCGACGAGCCTGCCGTCGATCAGCATTCTGGTTTCGTGTCGGACGGTTGTCTCAGCCATGCGCTCTCGGTGCTTCCTCGGCGGGGGTTGGGGCGGGCGACGGCGGCGCGCACCGCATGGCGAGGCCGACGACGTGCTGCAGCACCGGCGGGGGCAGCACCTTGGCGGCCAGCACCAGCGCCCGTTGGGCCGGCGTCAATCTGCCGGGCCGCATGGCACCCAGGCCGGGCAGACCCATGGCCAGCCGCGCCATATGGTGCACACCGGCGCTCGGCAGAATTCTGTTGGCCATCAGCAACATCCGGGCATCCGGCCCGATGGGACGCCGCACGAAGGCGGGCTTGTCTTCGAGTGCTTCGGCGAGTCCCGCGGCGAAGATCTCCGGCGGACGGGCAAGCTTCATGGCGAGCCGGCCACGCCGGTCGATGGTGGCGTGATGGCGCGCGTAGGGGCCGTCGAAATCCCGGCAGTCGGCGGTGCCGGCATCGGTGATGATGTCGGTGTCGTAGGTGCCGGTCACCAGGATCGTCACGCCGATACCGAACGGTGCGACCTCACCGGCCATCGATTCGCCCCAGCGCTCCAGCGCCCCCTTGGCCGCCGAATAGGCAGCGATGGAGGGCATTCCGCGTACCCCGCCCTGACTGGAGATCAGGATGATCCGGCCACGGCCGACCGCCCGCATCGACGGCAGCAAGGTCTTGGTCAGCAGTACCGGGCCCAGCACGTGGGTGCTGAACATTCTCTCCCACAGTTCCATCGGGGTTTCTTCGACCATGCCGGCGGCGGATATGCCCGCGTTGTTGACGATCGCGTACGGTGCACCGACGGCGGCCTCGATCAGCGCGGCCGCCGTGGTCACGGAGGCTTCGTCGTCGAGATCGAGAGGGACGCCGATCAGTCTCGGATCGTCCTGGGTGGCACCGGCCGCTTCGCGCAGGCGCGGCATCCCGGTGTCCGGGGACCGCATGGCGGCAACGACCCGCCATCCCGCCCGGTACAGATGCACGGACGATGCCAGCCCGAGCCCCCGGGACGCGCCGGTGATCACGACACTTCGCGGCTCACTCATCTCCCCGACTCCGGTGCACACCGGTCACTGCGGGACCCCGGCACAACCTCGGGTCTGCCGTCGGGTTGGCCGGTCATCCAGGTGGACATGATGCCCACCGCGAAGGGCCCCCGAGCACCGTTCTCCTCGTAATAGCCCTGCGGGTCATATACTTTCGCTTCCGGGTACGGCCACGGGCAGGCCACCGATGTGGCCGCGCCGGACATCCTGATCACGGTGAAACCCAGTCCGTAGGCGAAGTAGGCGACGTTGATGATCACGAACATCACCACCAACATGCCCAGCCTGGGCCGGTCGAGGAACAGCCGCGAGCGTTGCGCGAGCTTCTCGGCGACCGTCTTACCGGTGTCGTCGCGGTAGACCAGCAGGCCGGCCGGCACCATCACGAACGTCACCATCACCGATTCCCACAGCAGCGGGAACTGGAAGGTGCTGCCGGTGAAGATCGATCCGAACGGGATGACCTGCGAGTAGATGTACAGGCCGGTGCGCACCAGGGTGAGTTCGAGCACCATGTCGAACAGGAACCCGATGACGAAGATCAGCACGCCGAGGCTGACCAGGGGGTGCCGCCAGGCAAATGCGGTGACGGGCTTGCGGGACTGGATCTTTCGCAGAATCCACACCGCCGGGAAGTACGGCCCGAACTGGAACATGACATAGCCGATGACGACGAACGGCTCGATGGTCGGCGACAGCGAGACCCACGGCCAGTCAGCCGGCCAGTGCCACAGTTCGGGGTTGTAGACCGCATACGGGGCCCAGTTCATGTACGGGTCCTGCCACACGATGAGGGTGGTGATGGCGGCCATCATGACGATGGGGCTGCCGGGATTACGCCGCCAGGCGATGATGCAGGCGATCAACAGTGCCGGCACCGAGAAGATGGTGAAGATCTGCCACAGGTCGATCCAGTGCTCGAAACCGAACAGGAAGTCGACGGGACGTGGTGTTCCCTCGACGTCCGGATTGGCGATCCGCGGTGACGCGGGGCCGCTCTGCGCGTGATACGCGATCACCGCGATGCCCAGCACCCCGGCGACGATCCACATCGTGTCCCAGGGGAAACGGCGAGCGGCGGGCGGCGGTGTCTCGGTACTCGGGGCGACGTGGTCGGTGCTCATCTCACGCCTCCCCGAAGCGGTCGACGAGATGGGAGTTCACACCGTCGGCGTCCAAGGTGCGGGCGACCAGGTATCCGGCCCCCATCCAGGCCCGCCGGGTCCAGTTGCCGAACGAGACGCGGGTTCCCGGTGCACCGGCGGCGGCGGGCAGCATCTTCACCCGCTCCAGTGCGTCTTTGACGCCTCGCGGACTCAGGGGGTGGGCGTCGGTGACGGCGTGCAGCAGGGCGTTGGCGACATCGTGGTTCACCACCGGGACGCAGTACTCGGGGCGTCGGCCGAACGCGTTCTGGTAGCGGTCCAGGAACCGCTGGCCAACCTGGTTGGATTCGTCGTACTGGTCCACACCGGTCCAGCCCATGAAGGCCTCCCACATCACCGGATTGACCCAGGCGTTCTGAAAGGCCGTGCTGGTGAAACGTGGCGGGTCCCAGCCCAACTCCGTGAGCACCGGGTTGAGGAAGACGATGCCGAAACCGAATCCGCAGTGCACCAGTGCGCTCGGCTCGGCCTGATGGACGATGGCGACGGCCTCGTTCACGTTCTGGGCGGTCTGCGCGATCGTCGCCTCGGCCACGATCCTGATGTTCTTGCGCCGGCAGGCGCTGCGAAAATGCCGCAGGTAGGTCTCGCCGACCAGGGAGGACTCGATGAGCACCCCCACCTCGGTGTGACCGGCCTTGGCCAGCAGATCGGCCCAGAAGATGGGCTCGTCGGTGAGAGAGCCCTGCGGGAAGGAGAACGTCCACTCGCCCAGCCAGTCGTCGCTGCCGGTGACGCTGAGCGCCGGTACCCGGAACCGTTCTTCGATGGCTTCCCGGGTGGGCACCGCGTTATCGGTGATGTGTGGGCCGAACACCGCGAGGCACCCCTCGTCGACGAGTTCACCGAAGGCGTCGATGACTTTCTTCACGGCCCCCTTCGGCAGACCCTCGACCTCGCGGTAGACCAGCTCGATCTTGCGGTCGATCCGTCCGTCGGCCAGTGCTTCGTCGAACAACAGCTGGAACGGCTGGAAGAAGTCGTCCTTCATCTCCTGCGGGTAGGCATCCGGGAGTGTGAAGTCCATCAGGTAGCCGACTTTGAGCGGTTCTGCCGAACTTTCGTAGCCCATGCTCATTCTCCGTCCGCGGGAAGGTATACGTCGATCAGTTCGATGAGGCCTCGTGTCACCGTCGAGTCATCGGTGAGCGGACCGGCGATCGCCGCGCGCGCGGCGACCTGGGGCGTCAGCCCCTCGGAGATGAGCCGGCCCGCTGCGATGAGCACCCGGGTGGACGCGACCTCGCGCAGGCCGCCGGTCTCCAGGCGCCGGATCGCCTGCCCGAGGCGCACCAGATCGGCAGCGCGGCGGTGGTCGATCCCGGACTCCTGGAGCAGGATCTTCTCCTCGAGATCGGGTGCCGGGAAACCGAACTCGATGGCGACCATGCGTTGCCGGGTCGAGTCCTTGAGATCCTTGAGCACACTCTGGTAGCCGGGGTTGTAGGCCACCACCAGGCAGAAGCCCGCGGCGGCGTCGAGCGTGATGCCGAGCCGGTCGCTCGGCAGTTCCCGACGGTGGTCGGCCAGCGGGTGCATCACCACGGTGGTGTCCTGGCGCGCCTCCACGACCTCGTCCAGGTAGCAGATCGCGCCTTCCCGGACGGCTCGGGTCAGCGGTCCGTCGACCCACTCGGTCTCTCCCCCGCGCAGCAGAAAGCGGCCGACCAGGTCGGCGGTGGTCAGATCGTCGTGACAGGACACGGTGATCAGCGGCCGCCCCAGGTCGTGGGCCATCGCCTCGACGAACCGTGTCTTCCCGCACCCGGTCGGACCCTTGAGGACCACGGAGAGGCCCTGTCGGTAGGCGGCTTTGAAGACCAGCTCTTCGTCGGCGACCGATACGTAGTACGGGCGGGGTTGCGTCGCGCTTCTCGGCTGAGCCGGATGCATATCGTCCTCTCGTGCAACCAGGTTCGATCACTGTAGCCGGAACAGATGTTTGGTTCAAGTATCTGGCTGGAGTCGTCAGGCGACACGCCTGCGGAGGTCGGCCGACCGCAGCGCGGACCGGAACAGCGGGCCGATGATGTCGCCGAGTTGCTCGGGGCGTGGAATGGCGGCGTGTGCAGCACTGCCGAACACCCGTCGTAGTTCGCGCGCCTCGGTACCGGCCCCGACGGTCAGGCAGACCGCACCGGTGCCCTGTTGGCGCACCTCGGCCAGGGCCCGCCGGGCATCGGCCGCACCGTAGACGCGTTCGTAGCCGTGGTCATAGGCCAGCCCGTCCGACAGTACGACGAGCAGACGCCGGGAGGTGCTTGCCTTCTCGGCCATCAGGGCGGTGCCGTGCCGGATGGCCGCGCCGAGGCGGGAGTAGGCACCGGGTGTCAGGGCGGCCAACCGCTGCGCGACGGCGCTGTCGAAGGTGTCGTCGAAACGTTTGACGGGCAGCACATGCACCGACGAGCGGCCCTGGGATCTAAACCCGTACAGCGCCACCCGGTCGCCGAGTTCGTGCAATGCCACCGTCAACGCGTGCGCGGCCAGAACCTGCTGTTCGTGCACGGTGCGCCCGCCCGTCCCGGGCTCGTTTGCCGAACCGGAGACATCGAGCAGCACCAGCACCGCGAGATCTCTTCTGCGTCGCAGGCTCTCGATGTAGACCGCGGGGTCACCGGCAGTTCCGGCCAGCGTGTCGACCCTGCTGCGCACGGCAGCATCGATGTCGATATCGTCGCCCTGGGCCTGGCGCCGGCAGCGGTCGAGCCCGATGCCCAGCCGGGTCAGCGGCCGGCGCAGCGCATGGACATCGGGGCGTGGCGCCGGCTTGACGCCACGCTCAGCCACCTCGACTTCGTCGACCGTGCACCAGTTCTCGCGATAGCGGCGCTGGTTGGCATCCCATTCCGGGTACGTCGCGCCCACCGCGGCGCCGGGATCGTCGTCATGTACAGGTCCGACGGTGGTGGACATCGACGCGGCCGCTCCTCTGGTGCCCGAGCGGGTCCGCCGGGTGGCCGAATCCGCTCCGGGCGGGCCGCCGCCAGTGCTACGCCGCCGCACGCTTTTCATCATGCGCTGCAGGAGTTTTCCGACCGCGCCACCACCGCCGACCGGGCTGGTGAGATTGTCGAGGACGTCCAGATCGGCATCGTCGACGGCGTCCTCGACGAGCTCGTGCAATTCCTTGTCGTGCCCCTTGCGGGCTACGTGGCCGCCGGACCGACCCGGATCGTTGGAGACGGTCGCCATGCTGCGTGGCCGAAGGATTCCGAAGGCCGCGGGCGGTTCGGGCAGGGCCACCCGTCTCAGGGCCAGGTCCAGCGATGCCTGCGCCGAATCCGTGCCGGCCGCGAGCGTGGGATCCAGCAGGGCACGGATGTCCCGCGACAGCAGCTCCTCGTTGCAGGCCAGGGCGCGTTGGCCTTCGATCGCGAGGTAGCGCTGCGCCAGTGCGGCGCGCCGACCGAGCGTGCGCAGGATCGCCGGATTCAGGCTGTCGGCGGCCAGCAGCGATGCCTGAACCGCCAGGCAGCGGCGCTGAAACGCGGTATCGGTGGCGACGTCCAGGTACACCGCGACGCCGTCCGTCCAGGCGGGCTCCCCGGTCGGGACGGACCGCACCGCCACGGTCCGGCCGGCCAGCGCGCAGGCGAGTAGGGCGTGGACCTGCACGCCAGACGCATCGTCGTCGGATGTCACCGTGCCGTGCACCTCGATTTCCCGTCGGACCGACAATATTGACCAAATATCTGTTCCAACGTAGGGTTCGGTCCAGTGCGCGTCAACGTTCGAGATGACGGGTGCTCGATATGAAGTAGGCCCCCGGCGACACCGCGATCCAGGTGTTCGGTGATCTGGAACAGGTCGGCGCCACCCTGGTGGCCGGCGGTCGGACGGGAAAGGACCGAGTTCGGTGAGCGATGCGATCGATTTCTCCGGGCAGGTGGCCATCGTCACCGGTGCCGGCCGAGGGCTGGGCCGGTTGTACGCCCTCGATCTGGCCGCGCGGGGTGCCGGCGTGGTGGTCAATGATCTCGGTGGCTCGATGCACGGGGACGGGTCGGATCCGGGTGTTGCCGACGAGGTGGTGGCCGAGATCCGGGAGGCCGGTGGCACGGCGGTCGCCTCCCACGATTCGGTGGCCTCCGCGGCGGGCGGCGCCGCCATCGTCGCCACCGCAGTCGAGCAGTTCGGTCGCATCGACGCGGTGGTGAGCAATGCCGGAGTGTTCAGCAGCATTGCGTTCGACGAGCTCTCCGAATCAGACTGGCGCACCATGCTGCAAGTGCACCTCGACGGCGGTTTCTACCTGGCCCAACCCGCCTATCGGGCGATGAAACAGCAGGGGTACGGACGCTTCGTCTTCATCTCGTCCTCGGCGGGGATGTTCGGCCAGCCGTGGGAATCGCATTACGCCGCCGCCAAGACGGGACTGGTAGGCCTGACCAATGTCATCGCGCTGGAGGGCGCGGAACACGGCATCAAGGCGAATTCGGTTCTGCCGTTCGGTTTCTCGCGAATGGTCACCGAGACCCTCGGTGACGCGACGGCTCTCGAGGAGACCGGCTTCCTCACACTGATCGATCCGGCTCTGGTCGTGCCGATCGTGACCTATCTCGCCAGCCGGAGCTGCGAGGTGTCCCATCAGAACTACTCGGCGGGTACCGGGCATTTCGCACGCGTCTTCATCGGCCTTGCCGAAGGTTGGAGCGCACCGGCGGGCAGCATCCCACGGGCCGAGGACATCTCCGCACACCTGCCCGAGATGTCGTCCACCGAGCGGTTCACCGTGCCCGGATCGATCTTCGACGAGGTGTTCGCCATGTGTGAACGGCTCGGCGTCAACGCCCTGGGATAGCCGCCGCGGAAGCAATACCCCGTTGCGGCGTGAGCAGGTCGTAAGCTCAATGCTCCAGCTCAGGTATCGACGTGGCAGACGAGGGAGCCGATGACCGAACAATCGTCAGACGCCCCCGACACACGCCGGACCCAGATATTGCAGACCGCCAACGACGCGATCGCCGAATCGGGACTGCGCACCTCGCTGCAGCAGATCGCAGATGCCGCGGGAATCCTGGCGGGCAGCCTCTATCACCATTTCGAATCCAAAGAGGCCATCCTCGTCGAGCTCACCCGGCGCTATCACGCGGCGCTGGATCTCGTCGGCGAGCAGGCGCTCAGCGGACTCGACGCCCCGGACCCGCGTCCGATCGAGGACCAGATCACCGGCCTCGGGTGTGCCATCGCGCGGTGCGCGGTGGCACACCGGGCGGCGCTGCAGATGTCGTTCTACGAAGGGCCGAGCTCAGATCCCGAGCTCATGGAGCTGACGAAGCGCCGACCGGCCGGCATCCAGTCCGCGATGCTGCAACTGCTGCGGGCCGGACGCTGGAGCGGCTACCTCCGGCCCGAGATGGACCTGCCGACGCTGGCCGACCGGATCTGTCAGAGCATGCTTCATGTCGGACTCGATGTGATCCGGCACAAAAGCAGTAGCGATCAGGTCGCAAGCCTGCTCTGCCGCATTCACCTGCACGGGCTCGCCAGCCACGACCTCACCGATGTCCAGCTGGATCGGTCGGCCGCGTTCGCCGCCGCCGATGGGGTGGTGAAGAGCTGGTCGGAGAACACCGAGCCGGACACCAGCGACAAGGCCGCCCACGTCCGGGCCGTCGCCCGCGGCGAATTCGGCAGGCGCGGCTATGAGATGACCACGATCCGCGATATCGCCTCGGCGGCCGGTATGGGCACCGGCACCGTGTACCGGATCATCGGCTCCAAGGACGAACTGCTGATGTCGATCATGATGGCCTTCGGCCGAAAGGTCGGCGGGGGTTGGAGCGAGGTGTTACGGACAGAGTCCACCCCGCTGGAGAAGTTGGACGCGTTGAGTTGGCTCAATATCAATGCCCTGGAACAGTTCCCGGACGAGTTCCGCATCCAGCTCGCCTGGATGCGGCAGACCCCGCCCGATGTCGCCGACCCCGGTTGGTCGTTTTCGACGCGGGTGCGGCAGATGAAGACGATGCTCTCCGAGGGCGTCCGGTCCGGGGAGATCCGGGTGGACAGCCCCAACGCCGAGATGCTGTCACGCGCTGTCATCGGCGTGCAGTGGATTCCGGAGAACATTCTGCGTGAGCTCGGCACAGATCGAGCACTCACCCATTCCCGCGACACCGTCATCCGGGGTGTCGCGGTGCGCTCGGAGTAGAACCCGTCCCCGGCGGAGATCCCGACGGGGCTCATCACTTGCCGATACCGCCTGGGCGAGTAGGTTCTGCAGGCATGACCACAGGTGGATTCGATCAGCAGCCCGGCACGTACCCGACGCCGAGCGGGCAACCGGGCGGACTTCTCCCCCGCTGGCTGGCCCGCATCATCGACGGCATCGTCATCGCGATCGTTGCGTTCTTCCTGGCGTTCGTCACCGACTCGTTGTCCAACGTCTGGGTCACCGGCCTGTTCACCGGCGCACTGACGTTCGTCTACTACGTCGCCTTCGAGACCACCCAGGGATGGACACCGGGAAAGAAGCTGCTGGGCCTGAGCGTCCATGGCCCGGCCGGTGCCGCGAAGCCGACGGTGCAGCAGTCGGCGATCCGGAATGCGTTCACGCTGCTGCCGATCGTCCCCTTCGTCGGCGGGTTGCTGGGTGTCATCGCGATCCTCGTCATCGCGGTCACCATCAACAGCAGTGCCACCAAACAGGGCAAGCACGACGAACTGGCCGGCGGCACCCAGGTCGTCAAGAGCTGATCTCGCCGAGGGCCCCGAGGACCCGCGGTCGCTGTTTGATTGACTGTCGTGGTGAGCAGACCAACGACCATCGCGCGGCGCCTGTTCGATCGGCTGGAGCCCGTCCACGCCGTCACCTACTTCGCCCCGGAGTCCCGAGCAGCCCTTGACGGGCTCGGTTTCCGCGGATTCTGGATGGGCTACTTCGCCGCCCGGTCGGCGCCGCTGGGACCGGTGGCACCCGAGGTGGTGACGGCGGTGTTCGGCAATTTCGCGCCGCAGCGGGTGGCCAAGGCGCTGCCCGCCGCCTGGGAGATCGCCGCACCGGCGACGGTGCTGCAGGCCCGCGAGGATGCTGCGGTGGCCGCGCTGCGCCGCTACGGATGCACCGATCCCGATGCGGTCACCACGGCAGCGGATCTGCTGTCCACCGCGGCGCGCAACGCGGCGTCGGAAGGACGGCCGCTGTTCGCGGCGAATCTCGCGCTGCCGTGGCCGCACGAGCCACTGGCCCAACTGTGGCACGCCACGACGCTGTTGCGTGAGCAGCGCGGTGACGGCCACATCGCCGCGCTCAATGTGTTCGGGATCAGCGGGCGCCAGTCGAACGTCCTGCATGCCGCCGCGGACCGGGTGCCCCGCGAGATGATCATGCGCAGCCGTGATTACGACGAGGAGCAGTGGCAACACCATGTGGGAGAACTGGCCGACCGTGGCCTGCTCGACGGTGCCGGCACGCTCACCCCGGCCGGTGCCGCACTGAAGGCCCAGATCGAGGAGACCACCGACCGGCTGGCGCTGTCGGCGTTCGACGTGCTCGACGATGCGGACCTGGCCACTCTGTTCGGCGCGCTCACACCGCTGACCCGACTGGTGGTGGCGGCAGGCGATGTTCCGGCGGCCACCCCGATGGGGCTGGACCGCGGCGATCTCGGCAACGACCACCCCTGACGACGACCGCCGGCGAACTCAGCGCGGCGCGTACATGATCAGACCCACCCCGAGCAGGCATACCAGCGCACCCGAGATGTCCCAGCGGTCCGGCCGGAACCCGTCGGCGACCATGCCCCAGACCAGCGACCCGGCGACGAACACCCCACCGTAGGCGGCCAGCACCCGGCCGAAGTTCGCATCGGGCTGGAAGGCGGCCACGAAACCGTAGGCTCCCAGCGCGATCACACCCGCGCCGACGAACAGCCAGCCGCGGTGCTCGCGCACCCCCTGCCACACCAGCCAGGCGCCGCCGATCTCCAGCACCGCGGCGAGCACGAACAGCACCATCGATTTGAGCACCATCACCCGTGCCAGTCTGGCACGCAGCGAGTCAGAGGTTGCGGTTCCACTCCAGCCAGCCGACGCCCGTGCGGCCGTCCGCGGTGGTGACCGTCGCCCAGGCACGCGGGAACTGGCTGACCCGCCCGTCGACGGCGGTGAGCAGCACCGGGGCGTGGCCCTTGATGTCGACGGTCACCTCGGTGTCCCCCGGTTGCAGGGTCAGCGTGGTCGTCAACGGCAGCTCGTCGGGGCCCAAAGTGTGCTGGGCGGAGACGGTTTCGAGCTCGATGAGCGGCTCGCCCTCGCGCTGCGCGTAGCCGATGCCGATCGGCGCCATCCCCGGTATCCGGATGTCCACCCCGTGCAGGTGGGTGCCGTCCTCGAGGTGCAGAGCGCTCCACACCCACTCCATGCTCCACCAGTCCCGCACACCCCAGGAATGGTCCCGCTGTCCAGGCACTGCGTTCAACGGGTACTGCCGGCCGTCGACGGTGGCGGTACCCGACACCGTGCAGGCGATCTCGTAGCGCGGCGTGATCCGGTACAGGTAGGGCGTGCTGACCGAGTGGAACTCCAGATCCAGACCCACGTCGACCGGCCGCCCCGATTCCCCGCGCAGCAACCCGGCCGGATCGTCGTACGCCTCGCCGCGGGCCCGCAGCCTCACCCGGTAGCGCTGCAGCGGCACCGTCGCGGACAACCCGAGGTCGATCGCCTCGGTCCGCACCCGGGCCGGGTCGGCGGGCAGCGCGGCCTGCAGGTCATTGACCGCCACCGTCGGCATGCCCGGCCCACACAGCAGGGCGTTGATCCACGCGCGGTCCTGGTTCGGGATCAGGCCCAGGCGCACCCAGCCGCCGAGACCCTGTGTGGCATCGACGAAATCGAAGTACCAGCTCTCGTTCCACAGCTCCTCATCGGTGGGCGCATGCGGGCCCTCGTCGGCGGCAGTGGGCGTCAACGGCTCGGGTGCCACGGCGGCGGGCAGCACCGCCAGGGCGTCGGTGTCGAGCACATGGGCGCAATGGCGGGCTAGCATCGTCATGAACATCTGGTCCCCGCGCTCGGTCTGGGCGACGAGCATGGAGGACACGATCGCCATCATCACCCCGAAGAAGCTCTGCCGCCGCACGCCGTCCCTGACGTCGTCGAGGGACAACGTCGATGTTTCGCCGAGTGCCGCGTGGTAGGCGCCCAGCAGCGCCTCGTAGTGGGTGCGGCGCACCTCGTCGGGCAACGCGCACCCGATGAAATACGCCACGTCGGTGAACGCCGGGCCGCGGGTGACGGTCTGCCAGTCCACCACGGTCAGGGGCCGATCCGCGCCGTCCGTGCCGAACAGCATGTTGTCCAACCGGTAGTCGCCGTGCACGAGCCCCTGCAGCGCGGCGGCCTCCTGCGCCAGGTACGCGTCGAAGGAATCCACCAGGCGTTCGCACACCTGACGGTGCGCCGGGGCGATCCGATCACCGAACCGGTCGGCGAACCCGGCCCACAGCCCGGCCAGCAATGCCTGGCTGACCGGGGCCTCGCGGTTGAGCCAGGCCGCCTCCGCGAGTCCCTCGTCACCGAGCAGCGGGCCGTGCACCCGTCCGAGCTGGGTCAATGCCAGCATCGCCTGTTCGCTTGTGGCGCCGCGGATCTCGTCACCCACCTCAGCGGGTGCCGCGTCGCCCAGCAAGAGGTCGAAGGCGCCGGTCCCGGCGTCATAGGCGTGGTGAAAGCACGGCGCGAACGGCGCTGTCGATTCCCCGTCGCTGCGCTCACCCCCGTCCAGCGCACCCGCGATCTCGGCGTAGAACCGCACCTCGCGCTCGTAGAGACCCAGCGCGAGACCGGTCTGGCGGCTGTTCGGGTCGGCGGCGGCGACCTTGAGCACCACGCTCGCCGGGCCGGTATCGCCGTCGGCGTACTGGAGCGCGACCCGATAGCACTCACTCATCTGGCCGGTGCCGATGCGTTCGAATTCGTGACCGGTCACCGTGCCGGCGCCCAACACCGCCGTCAGCCATTCGTCGGTCAGATCGGTGGGACGCTCGATGAGTTGACTCTGCACGGATGTGAACCTAGCAGTGGCCCCGATCACATATGACAGGTGTCAACTCTTGTGGCATTCCGCGGGGCTCGCCGCCACATCGAGGGCCGGGTTGCGGTCGAAGAAACCGAACGGCTTCAGCCAGAACGACACCACATCCACCGGCATCACCGGCCAGTCCTCGGGCCGGGTGATGTGGTGGATGCCGAAGACATACCAGAGCACCACGTCGGTGTTGTCGATCGAGCGGTTCGCCTTCGTCCATTCGCCGAGGCCGGTGTCAGCTACCGACTGGTTGACGAATTCCCCGGCCGGCCAGCGCTCGCCGGGGTGGTTCGGTGTCACCCACAGCGCGTGCCCGATGACGTTGGCTCGCCGCAACACCGGGGACTGCGCGTCGAACATCGCGGGCAGGGCCCCGGTGGGCACCAGCTTGTAGGACGGGTGGGTGCCCAGACCGTTGACGACGTTGGTGTTGACCACCTTCCACCCGCGCTGGGTGGCGAAGTCGACATCCTGTTTGCCCTCGTCCTCGGTGCGCAGCGCGACATTACGGGTCACCAGCGACAGGCCGTACGGATTATCCGGTCCGGTCGGCTCGGCGTAGGACTCCGACATGTAGACGGTGTTGTCCGAGCCGTCGACGTCAAGGTCGAGCCGTGCCACCAGGAAGTGCTGGTGGAAGGGCGCGTAGGTGCGTTCGTCGACCAGCGTGCCGTTGGGGTTCGGCTGCCCGGCCGCCAGCGGTGTGGTGACCATGATGCCGGTGGCACGCACCTCGCACTCGATGTTGCCGTCCTGATAGAGCCGCCAGTAGACCAGGTACTCGTAGTTGGCGACCGTGACGTGGAACGACAGTGTGAGCCTGCGGATCCGGCGCACCTCGGCGCCGGTGTCATGGTCGACGTGCTTCCAGAGGACGGCGGCGTCCTCCTCGTGGATGCAGATCGCGTTGGTGATGGTGTACGGCTCGCCCTTGCTGTTGTGCAGAACGGCATCGAGGTAACGGATCTCGCCGAGGCAGTCGCAACCGAGTTCCAGGGACTGCGTCATGAATCCCAGGCCCCACTCCCCGATGTCGAACGCGGTGCGGCGGTAGTGGTCGACCGACGAGTCGCGGTAGGGCACCACCATCTCGGCGAAGGACATCCGGTGCGCGATCGAGCGGTCCCGGTCACCGTCCTGGTACCGCACGGTGTGCAGTGTCATGCCCTCGCGGTAGTTGAAACCCACCCGCAGCGACCAGTTCTGCCAGCGCAACAGGTTGCCGTCCAGGGTGAACGACGGGCCTTCGGGCTGGGTGATGTGCAGCGGTTTGAGCGGTTCCCGGCGTGAGCCTGCGCGGATGTGCTCCGGGATGTGCCGCGGCGTGTATTCGCCCATCACGTCCGGGGTTTCGATGTTGACCGTGTCCTCGACGCGCAGCAATTCCATGGTGTTGAGGTCGATCACGCAGTGCAGTCCGCTGACCAGGTGTGCGTAGGGATTCATCCCCGGCCCGTCCTTGAGCCAGGTGTCCGACCAACCCAGCCGCCGGCCGCGGAACTCGTCGGGGATGACGGCGTCGCCGTACGTCCAGGTGTCGACGAACACCAGGTCGATATCGGTGATACCGCGTCCGGCCAGGGCGGCGAGGAAATCGGGGTGGCGGCGCAGCATCTGGTCACACTCGAGGAACTCGTCGACGGTGAAGTTCGGCTGCACGCCGGGCACATGCTCGAACGACTCGACCCGGCCGTCGGTCAGCGACACCACACTCTTGTAGGTCGCATTGGCGGACCGCTCGAAGCACACGACGACGGCCTTGCGCGCCGGGACCGGACCGCCGTCCTCGAAGGCCGCGAGTTCGGCCTTGTCCGGCTCCACCATCTCGATGGACGCGTATCGCCAGCCCGCCCCGACGCCGTGTTCGCGGCCCAGGATCTCAGCGACAGCGGTGAATTCGTCGGGGCCCAGCGGGTCCAGCGGGTGCGTCATCGGACCAAACAACCACACCCGGCGCGGCGGCGCAGCCAGTTGCTCCTAACCGCTATCGCGCGGCCAGCGTGAAACCCTCCCAGGCCCGGCGACGGTCGGCGTTCGGGTCGTATTCCAGCCGGGTCTTGCGGTCGAACACCAGCACCGCGCGCATGCTCTCGTCATACCGCGGCCAACTCTCGCCGGGGCTGCCGGTGCGGCTGAATTCACGCCATCTGGCTTGTATTTCCCGGCTGACCCGCTTCGCCGAGGCGCGGTCCCCGCCGGCGGTCAGCAGCGCGCCGAGCCGGGTCCGGTAGATGCCGAACACCGCGAGCAGTTCGGTGGCATGGGTGGCGCCCATACCGGACCAGTTCAGGATGCGCGGGGCGTAGTCGTAGCGATAGAAGTACGTCGGGGCGTGCGCCCTGTGTGCCTCGGCGATATCCCATGCCGCCGTGCCGAACGCGAAGTCACCACCCAGTCGGATGCAGGCCTGTTTGCTCGGATAGCCCGGGTAGGCCGACACGATGCGGTCCCGGGTGCCGGTGTCGGAATCTGCCAGCAGCATCTCGATGGTCTGCTCGGTCATCGGCAGCAGGTGCATGAACCGGGTGAACAACTTGCCTTCGTCGGCGTTGGTGCCGACGATGAGCGGCACCCGGTGTGCGGTGCCGGTCCGCATGGCGTGCAACGGATCCTCGGGCAGCAGTTCGGTGCCGCTGGTGGGGCCGGCGGGGAAGGCGCCCGGCATGTCCCGACCGCCGCGCGCGATGAGCTTGTCCAGGGCGGTGACCAGATCGGCGGGGCGGGCCGACATCACGGCCGCCGCGCCGTCGGACACCGATGCCCCCAGCAGGCCCGCGAACTGCTCGGCGAACACCGGGGCGGCCTCGGCGGTGCGCACCATGCCGCTGGCGGGACTCTCCGAGATCGCTTGCGCGAAGAGCCCTTTGGCGTCGGGGACGGCCATCAGGGTGGCCACCGCATGTGCCCCGGCGCTCTCACCGAAGATCGTCACGTTCTCGGGGTCGCCGCCGAACACCGCGATGTTCTCCCGCACCCAGCGCAGCGCCAGCACCAGGTCGGCCAGGTACAGGTTGCCGTCGATCGGATGCTCGGGCGTGGACAGCGCGGACAGATCCAGACAGCCCAGCGCGCCCAACCGGTAGTTCACCGAGACGTAGACGCACCCGCGCCGGGCCAGTGCGACGCCGTCATAGATCGGTGTCGCCGAACTGCCCATGATGTAACCGCCGCCGTGGATGAAGAACATCACCGGGAGCGGTCCCTCGGTGTCCGGATCCTCGGGTGCCACCACGTTGAGCGTCAGGCAGTCCTCGCTCATCGGCTGGTATCTGCCCACGCCGAGCAGGGTGTACATCTTCTGTTGCGGGGCGCAGTAGGTGAATCCGTGGCAGTAGCGCACCCCTGGCCACGGTTCGGCCGCAACGGGTGCGCGGTAGCGCAGCGCGCCCACCGGCGGCTTGGCATACGGGATCGACCGCCAGCGGTGCACGCCGTTGCGGGTGAACCCTTCGATGGTTCCGGTGTTGATACGAACCCGGACGGTGTGTTCGTGCATGGGGCCGACGTTAGCGAAGATCCGGCGGTTCGCCGCGTCGAGGCGCGCCCGCTACCCTGGCCGAATGCGGTTGGTGCTGTTGCTGATGACGTCTGCGCTGGTGGCAGGCTGTTCGCAGACCCTGGATTCGGAGAGTTCCACCGCCCGCACCCCGCTGTCGGTGCCGTCCTCGAGCGCCACGAGCAGCGCTTCGGCGGCCCCCGGCAGTACATCGCGCGCCGCGCAACCGTCCGGAGCCATCGCACCCGACGCCGAGATCGGTGAGGTCATCTCCCGGATCGAGGACGGTGCGCCGGCCGTGCCCGCGGACTTCGGGTCGCTCACCCGCGACGGGGTGACCACCACGCTCGACGGCGGTATCGCCTTCACCACCGAGACCGTGAGCTGCATCAGCACACCGAAGTACCGGGACGGGCTGTTGGCCTGCCTGGTGGACCTCACCGATCCGCCGCCGCGGCCCCCCGACGTGTTCACCGTCTGGAAGGGCAACTGGGTCGACTTCGACGGCTCCAGCGTGGAAATCGGATCTCAGCACGGAGATCCCGGCCCCTTCGTCGAGGGCGATGGTGCGGCGCTCGCGGACGGGTCGTCGCTGGCATTCGGCGATTTCCGCTGCCGCGCCGACACCGACGCGGTGCTGTGTGTCAACTACGCCCAACGCGCCGCGGTCCGGCTGAGTGCCGACGGCGTCGACGGGTTCGGGTGCCTCTCCGCGGTGGAGGCACCGCCCGGAATCGGCGTCCGGCTGTCCTGTTAGGGCGGACGGTGGTGCGTCAGCGCCAGCCGTCGGCGGCCTTCGCCGCCTGTAACAGCACCTCACACAGCTCACGCAGCTCGGTGCCGACGACTCCTTCGTCGGCGGCGGTGACGACGTCCTCGGCCGCACACCGGACCTGGTAGATGCGATCGGAGAGGTCGGCGGCCTCATCGGCAGTGAGCACCACCGCATCGGGCGCCACCGAGGTGCCCTTGACCTGCGCGCGCTGTTCGTAGGCGCGCTGGCGGCAGGATTGCCTGCAGTACTGGCGCCGTCGGCCCATGCCCGCATCGGGAACTTCGCGGCCGCACCAGCGGCACGGCTGGGGCCGATTGCGCCTTCGCGCAGCGGATGTACCAGGCGTTGCGGATGTCACGCGCCGACTGTAGACCGCCACACCCGAGGTGCCCAGCTTCTGCCGTATCCTGGTGGATTGAGTCGGGAACTTCGCGCGGGTCCGCCGCGTTGATCCTCCGGACGAAATCGCGCGTGATTGAGGAGAGTGGACGATGGCTGATCGTGTTCTGAGGGGCAGCC
>SXGT01238855.1_pt1 | contig 21134 bp, 22 predicted proteins | sample 3176221 | NCBI WGS metagenome assembly SXGT01 (sample SAMN11356862, study PRJNA531348) | freshwater metagenome | isolation source: freshwater sample F1-120 | place: China: Fuxian Lake, Yuxi | collected 2017-12-25
ATCTACAACGGGATGCTTTCCGCGCAAAGTCTCAAGCACATCGGCAGATGTGGAGAAATGTCCGCTGGCGGTTTTCTTGCCTTTGTCTGGCGGGTCGAGCCGCAAATGAGTAAAGAGCACATCCGAAAGCTGCTGGGTTGAGTTGAGATTGAACGGCTTGCCTACAGATTCAAAGACCCGCTTCTCGATTTCAGCCATGCGCAGAGTCAACTCTTCTGACATTTTCTTGAAGAAGGGCAAGTCGAGCAATACGCCCGACATTTCCATGCCAGCGAGAATGGTCACGAGTGGCATCTCGATTTCAGCCAATAACTTTGTTCCATCTACTTGCAAAAGGTCTTTTTCCAGGATCGGCATGAGACGCAATACTGTCTCAGCGTCAGCGGCAGCATAGGGGGCAACCGATTCAATGGCAATATCAGCCATGCTCAGCTGATTTTTCCCTTTGCCGATCAACTCTTCAATGTGAGTCATCTCCTCACCAAGGCGGGCATGGACAAGGTTCTTCAGTCCAAGGTTGCGCGAGGCAGGGTCAATGATAAATTCAGCCAGCATGCTGTCGAAAGTTAATGGAGTGACTACCAATCCATAGCGGGCAAGGATAATGTAATCATATTTGGCATTATGAGCTACTTTTCCTATTTTTGCATCCGTCATGGATGGGGTGAGGGCTGCAATCACTTTTTCGATCGGCAGATTATTTCCTGAGGTATGTCCCACTGGAATGTAGTATGCCTGACCTGCTTTGACAGCCAGCGAAATGCCAACAATTTCGGCTTGCATCTCTTCTGTAGAGGTTGTTTCTGTGTCGAACGAAATGACACTGGCCTTTGCAAGTTCTTTTGCCAGGTTATCCAGTTTATCCTGCGAATCGACAACGATGACTTCGATGCTGGATGCCTGTGCTGCTGTGTAAACCACCTGCGGCTCATTCACGAACATCGAGAATTGTCCGCTTTTGGTTTTTGCAGATTTGGCAGGTTTCATCTGGGAAGGCGCAGTTCCCTGTGAGGAGGCGATCATTCCGCTGCTGATGGCTGGGATCTTTGTCAGCAGTGTGCGGAACTCCATCTCTTTGAAAAATTCTTCGAGAGCAGTTGCATCAAATGCCTGAACTTTTGCGTGTTCAAGATCAAGTGTGATTTCCAGATCCGTGCGGATGAGCGCCAGGTTGTAGCTCATATACGCTGATTCTTTGCTGGCTTCCAGTTTGCCTTTCCAGCGATTCTCCACCTGATCAAGATTTGCGTAAATGGCATCCAGTGTGCCAAATTTTTCAAGCAGCGCAATGGCTGTCTTTTCGCCAACGCCTTTCACGCCTGGGATATTGTCTGAGGTATCGCCAACAATGGCTTTGTAATCCACCACCTGGTCGGCGCGCACGCCCAGCTTTTTGATGACATCTGCGTCGGTGATGTAGGTTTGGTCATCCCCGGCGAGATAGACCGCCGTGCGCTCGTTGACCAGCTGTAAAAGGTCACGGTCGCCGGTAATGATCTTTACTCCCAGACCTTGTTTCGCGGCGATCCTCGCAACTGAGCCAAGCACATCATCCGCTTCGAAGCCTTCCCTTTCGAGACGCGGAATATTGAAAGCGTCCACCATTTGACGGATGCGGTCAAGCTGCGGGCGTAGGTCATCGGGCATTTTTTCGCGTGTGCCTTTATATTCAGGAAAGATCTCATCGCGAAAAGTTTTACCTACATCGAAAGCCACAGCAAGATATTCAGGCTTTTCCTGTTCCAAAATGCGGACCAGTTCACGCGCGAACCCGTAGATCCCTGCAGTAGGTTCGCCTGAAGAAGTCTGCCAGCGCTGGCTGCTTGCGCCTGCGGTCAAGGCAAAATACATACGATAAGCAAGTGCGTGTCCGTCAATTAAGTAAAGTGTAGGAGGCATAATTTTTATTTTGGGTGAGATGACTTATTAAAAAATAAAGCGCAGAGTTGATTATACTCTGCGCTTTATTTTTTAGCGATTTACCCGCGTTTCATACGGAGGGGCTTCCTGTCCCTGACGTTGCCGCGTTTGGCGAATATAGTCACGAACAAGTTGTTGCGGGTGAGGTTGTGTGCCGCCCATGATCAAATACCCGGGTGCCCAATAGTCACCCGATGGATTTTCTTTTTTCATGCGGGGGAATTCACTGAAAATTTTCTCTGAAGTCTGTTGTCGCATGATGCGCATGAGATAACCCGGTGATGTATTTGGCTGTACATTCGCCACCCATTGTAAATATTCGGGTCGCACGGAAAGATATTCCAGACGCCAGCCAAAGGCAATGCAAATGTTGGGAAGCCATTCACCGAGTTGGTCTGCCAAATCTCCAGTGATGTAGTGCGCCGAAAAACGAGGCACGAGCAGACAGGCATAGGTCAGATGGTATAAACCCGCAGTAGTTGGTTCCACCACGAGTTTACGCACGGCTTCTGTCGTGGGGCTTTCGCGGGTGACACTCATGTCGCCAGGCGCAGGTTTGGAAAATGGAGTTTCAGGTCGGGATTTGGGTTGTGATGGCGCGGTAACTTCCACATGATCAAATACTGATTGTGAAGATTGTGCGCTTACCGACGGGATCCTGGCTTGTTTCGGGTTTGCAGGTAATTTGTTCAACGGGACAGCGGGGGACACTTCGCGCTTGAATGAGGAAACATTTGAAAGCGGAGTGGAAACGCGAGTCTGATTTGGATCGAATTTTTCTTCTTTATTAGGCAGTCTAAATTTATTTGTTGCAGCAGGCTCGGGATTTGGTGTTGGTATATTGGTTAGGATATTTGCAATATGAGGAATATCCAGGGCGTCTTCCTGCTCTGCATTGACAACAGGCTTGGCTGATTGTTGTGGCTCGGGGCGTTCATCGTTGTCCAGATCAGTGACGAGTTGGCTGGCTTGAGTGCGAATGGTGCTAAACGGGGTCTCAGCATCAAAAACAAGAGCAAGCACGGTATCTGTCGCAAGCCGCGTGGCGTACAGCATGTGTTCGGCTTTTGTGCTTTCGAGGCGGATGAAGCGCAAAAGGTCTGAGCCTTTTTGTCCATCCCAGTTACGGGTGACTGTCTGCGCAACTTCCTTTGCAGCGCTTTGTGAGAGGCTGCCTGCGTAAGCCCAAAGGCTGTTTTTTCGTGTAATTAATGCGGCTTGCGCCGAGGATTCCAATGTGATGCGGGTGAGATGTTGGGCAGCTTTGTTCGGATCGCTTAGCCATGGCAAAGCAATATTTTCGTCATTTTGGGTTGGTGGAACGGAGTTTGTCTGAGGTTCACTGATAGCTGTCATAAAATTTGCCATTCTAAATGGTTTACGAACAAGGATCCACGGACGTAATTTATCAAAGGCAGGTGGGGCGACGCCATCATCACACAGGATGATGAGATTGATGCTGGGGTGGATGGTGCGAAGCGCTGAACCAATATCCTGCACCCAGTCTTCGTTGAGTGAATAATCAAGCATGGCCAGCGGGACGCCAATTTCATCTGCACGAACAACGGCAGATGACTTATTGGTAACAACGTGGATACGATAAATATCCGTCTCTTCCATCGTGCGACGGATCGTATCCCCGAGTTGGGAAGAAGTGGTGATTACCAGGATATCCGCGGGCATTACAAATAGAGTTTATCACTTATAACAAGCCTAATCAAGGAAAATTTAGCGTTTTTACTCTTCATTTACGCGCCAAATTTGTCTATATGACTTGTAATTTGTGCCAATTTGTGCTATTAACAATACAGTATAAATTCATTAATAAGGTTGATGTATGCATCGCGAGCGAGTATCGGAAAACGTCTTTTGGTTCCAAAGTGAAGTATATGCACAGGTGACTGCCGGGGTTATTGTAGGTCCGCAATGGGCGGTTGTAATTGATACACTGGCTTTGCCTGAAGAAACATTGGGAATGCGTGAATTCATCGAACATGAGTTGGGTGTGCAGGTGCGTTACGTGATCAACACTCATTATCATGCAGACCATACCTGGGGCAATTGTTTTTTCCCCGGCGCAACAGTGATCGCTCATGCCAAATGTCGCGAACTGTTGATCCAGTATGGCATTCCTTCGCTGGAATCTGCCCGCAAGCAAAACCCAAACCTGAAACAGGTCAAGATTGTTCTTCCTCACCTGACGTTTGAATCTGGTGAACTGACCATGCGAGTGGGTAAGAAAAATCTGATCTTCTCACAGGCTTTTGGTCACAGTGGTGACGGTATTTCTGTGCTGGTGGAAGAGGACCGCGTGCTTTTTGCTGGTGATGCATTTATGTCCCTGCCCTACATCGTTGACGGTGATGTCGATGAAATGCTTGCTTCGATCAAGCGCATTGGCCGCTTGGGACTTGAGAATATTATCCAGGGCCACGGCGATATCATCCTGCGCGGTGAGATCGATGCGGCTGTGAAAGAGAACTTAAATTACTTGACCAATATCAAGAAGGCTGTAAAATCTGCGGGCAAGCGCAAGGACGTGGATGAATATCTTGATGAGATCACGATTGAAAGCTGCGGGAAAAGCCGCGTACATCTCGGCGGGCTGGCAGAGACATTGCACCGACGAAATTTGCGGGCGCTGTATCGTCAAATGCACGGCGAAAATTAATTAACAGGACACTGACAAAAATATAAAATGTTGCAGAGCAGAGACCTTGCCTGCAACATTTTGCATGATGGGAATAACTCAGGAGAATCCGATATGAAATATCTTCTTGAAAAATCAAAATATCTGGCATTGGTTGGTGTGATAGCCTTGCTAGGCGCGGCGGTTGCGGCTTTTGCGTGGGGCTCGTTCAAGACAGTGAATACTATTTTTTTGGTATTCAGTTCTATGGGCAGGGATAAGGCCATCACGGTTGAACTCGTTGAGATCGTGGATAGTTTTCTGGTTGCGACAGCCGTGTTGATCTTTGCCGCCAGTTTGTATGAATTGTTCATTGACAAACTCGATCTGCCCGATTGGATGCTGGCGCATGACCTGCATGATTTGAAATCCAAATTGAGCAGTATGATCGTGCTGGTGATGGCGGTAAAGTTCCTGGAAAAATTATTGGATGTGAAGGATGCCAATGCTTTGTTGCAGGTCGGCATTGCCACAGCGTTGATGTCGGCGGTCTTGATCGCATTTGGGTATTTCGGCAAGAAAGATTAGGGAAAAGGCTGAACGATGAAAAATAAGTTAAGCAAATTGCACCCAAATATTTGGATCGTTACAGCCACTTCTTTTCTAACTGATGTTTCCTCGGAGATGCTGGTTTACCTTATTCCGTTGTTTCTTTCAAACGTACTGGGTGTGCGGATGGCGTTCATCGGTTTGATCGATGGGGTGGCAGAGACAACAGCCAGCCTGGTCAAAATTTATTCGGGTGCGCTTTCAGATAAGATCGGCAAACGCAAATGGCTGGCAGTGTTGGGATATGGAATTTCCACAATTGCCAAGCCATTTTTATATTTTGTGAATGGCTGGGGCGGCGTGATGGGCGTCCGCTTTGCAGACCGGGTTGGCAAGGGGATTCGCACCGCGCCGCGTGATGCATTGGTCGCTGCCAGCACCGACGAGACCAATCGTGGGTTTGCGTTTGGCTTGCACCGCGCAGGCGATACGGCAGGCGCTTTCCTCGGTATTGCCATTGCTGCGTTGATCATCTGGCTCACGCAAACCAACGAAGCGTTATTAAGCGTCAATACATTTCGTATCGCAGTTCTGGCGAGTGTGATCCCTGCGGTTTTGGCGGTCATCGTTTTGGCGGTTGGAACAACCGAAGTGGGCGGATCAGGCAAAGGGTCGGGGGTGATGCGTTTGTCGCTCAAGGGCATGGACTCACGCTTCAAATCCTTTCTGTTCATTGTTGTGCTGTTCACGCTTGGGAATTCATCTGACTCTTTTATTATTTTGCGCGCGCAGGAACGCGGGCTTTCGGTGCTGCAAACCATGTTCATGCTGATGACTTTCACTGCCATTTACACCGCGCTTTCCAGTCCGCTTGGAGCGCTCTCGGACAGGGTCGGCAGAAGAAGGTTGATCATCGGCGGCTGGCTCGCGTACGGTTTGGTGTATCTCGGTTTGGCGATGGCGCAGGCAGGCTGGCAAATTTGGATGCTGTTCGGTCTTTATGGTGTTTATTATGCGGCGACAGAGGGTGTCGCCAAAGCTTTGGTTGCCGACCTTGTGCCTGAGGCACAGCGGGGCACTGCCTACGGTCTCTTCAATGCTGCGATTGGAATTACCGCCCTGCCAGCTTCGCTTCTTGCGGGATTACTTTGGCAGGGTGCGGGAACCTGGGCTGGTTTTGGCCCTTCGGCTCCTTTTCTTTTCGGCGCAGCACTTGCCTTGCTCGCAAGTCTTTTATTATGGCGGCTGGTGAAGTGACGGGATATACTTTTGTTTGCCAAATGATAAGAGGCTTTTATGACAGGGTATTCTCGATTAACATCAAATCTACCCCCGTTTCAGCAAGGCGGCTTGGATTCGCTCTGCGGGTTGTATAGCATTATCAATGCTGAAAGATTTATCAATCATTCAACAGATGATGAGGCTCAGCAATTATTTGACGCTCTTGTTCATTTTCTGTCACGGCGCAAATTATTAAGCAAGTTATTGATCGGGGGAATTATTCACACTGAAATGCTGATGTTATTGGACAAAGTTGTGGGCAAGCAAAGGATATCGAATGTGCAGATCCCCTGGCGCGGTGTACCAAACCCAGATCTGACGACTTTCTGGAAGTCTGTTCAAAATTTTTTGGATGGTACGCCAGGACGCGCCATCATCCTTGGCTTGCAAGGCTATCACGACCATTGGACAGTGATCGAGAAAATCTCAAGCCATTCCATTTTGTTATATGACTCGGCGCTCATCAAACGCCTGCTGCGTTCTTCATGCACAACTGTTTACACAACAGAAACGCGCAAGCATTTGCTTTTCCCCGCGCAGACATATTTTCTTTCGAATGATGAGGTGGGGGAAGAGGTATAAGACTGAATTCTTGTATTACAATCCCCGCATGAAAGAAAAACCTTACCCGATAATCCTCTTTGACTGGGGCGATACCGTTATGTATGATGACGGTCCCGACTCCACTTTGCCGATGGCGGAATGGAAGGCAGTTCGAGCCGTCGAAGGCATTGCCGACGTGCTGGCTGACCTGCATTCCAGCGGACGGCAAATTATCCTTGCCACAGGCGCGATGATCTCGGACGAAGGTCAAATTCGTGGGGCGTTGGCGCGCGCCGAACTGGATTCGTATTTCTCACATATCTATTGCTTCAAGAATACATACCTGCCGAAAGGGGAAGAGTTTTATCGTCACATTCTGGCTGACCTTGGGGTGCCCGCTTCTGATGTTGTGATGGTCGGTGACTTTTTCGAAAAGGATGTTCAAACCCCCAATTCGCTTGGTATTTTTGCCGTGTGGTTCAATCAAAAGTCAGGTGAGCTGCGCAATGCCGAGTTGCACACCACTGTCCATTCAATGCAAGATCTGCGGACATTTTTTCGTATATTTGGGAAATAAAATCAATTACCAACCTAAGGAGCAAATCTTATGGGCGTTATGATGCAAACTTTCTATTGGGACTGTCCGCATGAGGAAAACAAGGAATTTCAATGGTGGAACTATATCAATGGGAAAGTCACGGCATTGGCAAATGTGGGATTTACCTCATTATGGCTTCCCCCTGTCCATAAGGCGGCAAATCTGCTCGGGCCTTCGATGGGCTACGATCCCTATGATTATTATGATCTCGGTGAGTTTGACCAGAAGGGGGCCATCCCGACCTGGTTTGGTACTCGCAAGGAATTGGAAGCTCTTATTGAAAGCGCACACAGGCACGGGCTAAGCCTGATCGCGGATATGGTTTTAAATCACAACTCAGGCGCAGATGCGCAGGAAATTAATCCAATTAATGGGCAGTCGCGCTGGACGGTGTTCAATCCGAAAAGTGGAAAATTCCTGCGCAATTGGGAATGCTTTCATCCCAGTATGTATGAATCGTGGGACGAGATGACTTTTGGTGATATGCCCGATCTTTCGCATCGCAACCCATATGTGTTTAGTGAGTTGTTGAAGTTATCCCGCTGGCTGATCGAAGAAATCGGTTTCGATGGTTTCCGCTATGACTTTGTCAAAGGTTTTGCAGCGGCCACGATCCAGTCCATCCAGGAATATCGTTACATGCGGAATGGGAAAAGTTTGCAACCTTACGGCGTTGCAGAATATTGGGACGGTGCTGGGAATACCATTAATTGGGTGAATGAGGCGAATCGTTTAAACTCCAATCCAGTGGATGTGTTTGATTTTCCTTTGCGCGAACTTCTCAAAAATTTATGCGATCAATATGGTTTTAGCTTGAGGAATCTGGTTGGGGGTGAATCCATTTTGCAGAAACAAAATTACAGCGCGGTCACTTTTGTCGAAAATCATGACCTGCGCGATGAGGGTCGTCCGATCGTAAATGACAAATTGTTGGCGTATTCCTATATTCTGACGCATGAAGGCTATCCATGTGTATTTTGGAAGGATTACTATAATTTGGGTCTCGGCCTTGAAGGTATGCCAAACGGAATCGCTGCTCTTGTCGCCGCACATGAGAAATATGCCGCAGGCCCGACCAGCATTCTGCACCTTGACGACAACCTTTATATTATGCAGCGCCGCGGATTTGGCAATCAGCCCGGGTTGGTTTATGTCTTGAATAATCGCGGCGACCGCTGGAATGGTCAATGGGCTGACACACAGTGGAGTAATACGGAATTTGTCCCCGTGGCATGGTGGAGCAAATCTGACATGTCCCAGCCGTTTATCCAGCATACCGATGCAGAGGGCCGCGCACAATTCTTTGCCGCTCCGCGCGGGTTTGCGGTGTATGCGCCTAAAGCTTAGGAAGAAATGTCAGATACGATCACTATTCACGAACAACTTTGTGCATTGCTTGATAAGGAAGGCGCAGTCTACCGCGTGATCGAGCATGAAGCCGAGGGACGTACGGAATTCATCACGCAAATCCGCGGCAACCGCATCGAGCAGGCAATCAAATCGATGGTGGTGCAGGTGCGGATGAGCAAAAAGGAAAACCTGTATTACCTTGCCAATGTTCCTGGCGACTGCCGCGTGGACTTTGACGCCATCAAGCTGCATTTCAACGCTGCTGGCATCGGCATGGCTTCGCGTGAAAAAGCGGAGGCGCTCACGGGTTGTGTTATCGGGTCGATTCCGCCCTTTTCTTTCAGCGACCAGCTTGGGGTGTTGGCAGATCCCCTCATCAAAGAGAATGAAGAAGTTGTGTTCAATGCGGGCAGTTTGGAGAAATCCATCTTTATGAGAATGGTGGATTATTTCAGGATCGCAAATCCGCAGGTGGTGAAGATCGCTCTGCGGTAGTCAATTTTCCCTTTGCCAAAAACAAAGGATGCGCAGAAATTACTTTAGAGGTGACCCATGGATGCGTACGAGAAAAGTGTTGATAAGGCGGTAAATGTAGTTGAGAAGGTGGCAAGCGGCGCGAATCGTTTATATATCGGTTGCGTCACGATCCTTGCCAATTTGTTTTTCATGGCGTTTTGTTTGTGGGGCGTGTATGTTGCATATGTAAGCTGGCAGTTGGAGACCAATGGCGAAAGGACGACAGGCGTGGTGGTTCGTCTCGATGAACAGAGTGATGCCGAAGGCGGGTGCTGTACCTATGTACCGATCATTGAATTTCAAGCAGATGAAAAAACTTATTCCTTTGATGGAAATACCGCTTCCGACCCTCCACAGTATCAAGTGAATGAGGAAGTGCCTGTGCTTTATGACCCGTCTGATCCCAATACGGCGCAGATCGATAAATTTTCAGACCGCTGGTTAATGCCGATCATTCTTATTCCTGCCATGATCTTTACATCCATGCTTCTTACTTTTTTCATGATCCGTGCCTGGCGAGGGAAGTGATATATTGCGAGAATGTATCCAATTTTTGTTGGAATAAAAATGGAGTCCGAAATCTTAAGATTTCGGACTCCATTTTGAATTTATGGATTTTTACAGCGAGTAAGCTTGTTCCCCGAACAGGCTTTCATCCAGACCGTCCACCTCAACTTTGTCCGGTACGCGCACTGGTGAGAACTGGTCCATGATCTTGAGAATACCCCAGGTACCGCCAAAGGCAAAAGCTGCTGTGAAGACAGCGGCGAATAATTGAACGCCGAACTGCTGAACGTTGCCCTCGACCAGTCCACTGACGCCATTCACGGAAGCAACAGCAAAGACACCGGTCATGATCGTGCCCAGGACTCCGCCTACGCCATGACAGCCCCAAACATCCAGCGCGTCATCCCAGCCCCATTTGATTCTCAACTGGATTGCACCATAGCAGACAAAGGAAGCGATGACGCCGATGATTGCAGCCGCCCAAGGTTGGACGTAACCAGCCCCGGGTGTGATCGTAGCCAACCCGGCTACAGCGCCGACCAACGCGCCGGTCATGCTCGGCTTGCCTTCATGGATCCAGGAGATGAGCAGCCAGGTAATCATAGCCATTGAACCAGCTATATCTGTATTTACGAAAGCAATGGCTGCCACTCCATTGGCTGCCAGTCCGCTGCCGCCATTGAAACCAAACCATCCGAACCACAGCAGCCCGGTTCCCAGTGCCACATAGGTGATATTGTGAGGTTGGGTCTTTTCATTGGGCAGGATTTTCCGCTTGCCTACGATGAAAACGGAAGCCAACGCCGCAAATCCCGCGCTGATGTGTACAACCACGCCGCCCGCAAAATCCACCACCCCCATTTTGGCAAGGAATCCACCGCCCCAGATCCAATGCGCCAGTGGAATGTAAATTAATACACTCCAGAATATCAGGAAGATAAGATAGCTTTTGAAATTTACACGATCAGCAAATGCACCAGTGATCAGTGCCGGTGTAATAACGGCAAACATTTCCATGTAGATAAAGAAAGCCAGAGCCGGGATAGCTTGCCCATTAATGGGCTCAAAACCAACCCCGTTCAGCGCAAAATAGCGCATGTCACCAATGAGGCCGCCAATGTCTTTGCCGAACGCCAGGCTGAATCCGCCGAAGACCCAGATGGCTGTGACGATGCCCATTGAGATAAAGCTTTGCATCATAATGGTAAGAACATTCTTTCGGCGCACTAGACCGCCATAAAAGAACGCCAGACCCGGGGTCATGACGAAAACCATAGCCGCACTGATCAGGACCAGCGCAGTTGCTGCAGGATCGATATTTTGCATTATTTTCTCCTTGTTTTGAAATTCAAAGCCACCTTGTTATTCTACGATCCGGGGAACGTTTATACATCCACAAGGATGGGTAGTGCTGATACCTAATTTCAGGTATTGGTTCTGCTTTTTGTTTACCTGCCCATGTGCTAAGATACCGCCATGCGAATCACTATTTTGCTGGCTGAAGACCATAAGATCGTGCGTGAAGGCACGCGTCAACTGCTTGAACAAACTGCTGATATGCAAGTCGTCGGCGAAGCATCGGATGGACTTGAAGCTGTGCGTCTGGCGGCTGAAATCCAACCTGATGTGATCGTGATGGACGTGCGCTTGCCGCATTTGAACGGTATCGAGGCAACCCGCGCCATCACCGAACGTTTTCCAAAGATCAAGGTTCTGATCCTCTCAGCCTACGATGATGACAGTTATGTTTTTCCGCTTCTGGACGCTGGAGCAAGCGGTTATCTACTGAAAACCTCCAGCGGAGCAGAATTGGCTGAGGCGATCAGATTGGTATATGCCGGTCAAACTGCCCTGTCTCCACGCATCAGCGCAAAGATTGTAAATCGTTTGGGCGGACGACAGGCGTACCGAACCAGCAATATGGTGGAAGGGCTTACCGAAAGAGAGATGGATGTGCTCCGTGCCGCAGCACATGGGCAGGCGAATAAAATGATCGCCGCCAAACTTGGGATCAGCGCCCAGACGGTACAGGTGCATCTTCGCAATATATTTGGAAAGCTGGGAGTGAACAGCCGTTCTGAGGCAGTTGCGCATGCCATCCAATACGGGTGGATTACATTGGAGACCAGCGATGAATGAAAATTCAAAACCTGTTGATCTGAGCACTTCAACCATTCGTTCCCAATTGCTTTGGGCTTCGCTTTTTCCCCTGGCTTTTTTTGGCCTTCTGTCCACCCTGGTGACATCTTCGGCTCTCAACCAGATGATGCTCAATCTGGTCACTCAGCGTAATACGGCGCAGGTACTGGTGCTGGCTGATTCACTGGCGCGAGATTCCATTGAACATACTCCAACAACAACTGAACTCAGTTCGATTCTTCAAACATTTAAACCGGTGAATGGTAGCTGCCTGTATCTGATTGACGCACAAGGAGAATTGGTTGCCAGTTCTGACGCTGGCGTGAGCAGACTGCCATTTGATGTCCACCAGTTGGTTTTGGATCTCAAGCCTGGTAGCCAGTTGATGGAGTCAACAGCAACTCTGGATACTGTTGTCGTTTCATTCGCCCTCTTGCCCGGTGAAAAACTCTGGGTGCTTTTCGAGGAACCTTGGGCTGCGAATATGTTACCCGCATTTTATTATCAACTTATTCTAGTTGGTTTGCTGGGTCTGGGGACTGCCCTTTCACTGGGTATGTTGTCGCTGAGCGTTGGCAGGGTGATTCGCCCGATTGCCACGTTGGCTGAGAATGCGACGGGGGCTGTCCCTGGCAGTATCTTTCATCCTGTCCCGGAACGTGGTCCCCGGGAAATACGCAGCTTGATCAATGCTTTTAATCAGATGGTGATCCGTTTAGCAGAACAGCAAACTGTCCTACGTCAATATGCTCACAAGGCTTTGCTTAGTCAGGAGGAGGAGCGCCAGCGGCTTTCTCATGAGTTACATGATGGAATCCTGCAAGACTTGGTTGGATTGGCTCAGCGTGTGGAACTTTGCCGCAACGAGTTGGAGCGTGATCCGAAACTTGCGCGCCATAGATTGGATGAATTGCACGGATTACTTGAACAGACTCTTGGCGATGTGCGTCGCATCAGCTATGCCTTGCGTCCCCCGATTTTGGAAGACTTAGGGCTGTCTGTTGCCCTTGAGTCTCTGTGCAAAGAATTTAAACAGGATAAGCCGACTATTCGGTGTGAATACAATATCTTTGGCGAGGCGCGGCGACTACACCCCGATCTTGAACTGGCTGTTTATCGAGTTGTTCAGGAAGCGTTGACCAACGTTCGAAAACACGCGCAGGATGCCAGTCTTGTTCATGTGGAATTATTTTTTGGCGAGGATGAAATTCAAGCCAAAATAAAAAATAACGGGGCGGTTTTTACAGATCGAGGTGTGCGCTCCTTCGTGCGCTCAGGTCACCTCGGTCTGGCAGGCATGTATGAACGCGCCCGTCTGTTTGGGGGGACGCTGGAAGTCGTTTCGGATGCAGATAAAAATACGGCGGTGTTGTTGCAGCTGCCTTGCTCTCAAGACTTCCTTTCGGGGTCGTAAGGAGTTGACAGTTTATTTCCTTTACTCCTTCGTGAGCAACATAGCTTGATTGTCATAAAAGAGATAGTCCCAATCCCAGTTGAACATAATGATATTTTCCACGCTGAATTCTTCCGCACCTTTCCAAAGTCTAATTTATGTTTCTCTGTGGGAGTCCCGAAGTTGAGTTGAAAAAAACAGCCCTCCCGTAGAAATGAACGGAAGGGCTGTTTCTGATTCAAATAAGTTTTACCAAAACATGAACTGATCCATACCCAAACCAGCAAGCTGCAATGGAATTCCAGCTACCCGCGCGAGAAAACCAACCAGTCCCCAGAACATGTTGCCGATGAAAGGAACCTGCCAAAGCAGAATGAGGACGACCCAGGAGAGCATCCCTTGTGTCTGTGCCAGCTTTATGCGGATGTCCATGGGCAGATAGGGTTCGAGTGCACCAAATCCATCGAATGGTGGAAGCGGGATCAAATTCAGCACAACTGCTGAGATTTGCAGGAATGCGAGGAAGGCAAGTCCCGGCCAAATGCCCGAGGCGCTGACCGGCACGAAGCGCAGGATCAAGCCAAGGATTAAAGCAAGAAGCGCGTTGGAAAATGGTCCGGCAAGGGAAACAGCGGTTTCCCATTCGCGGCTTCGTAATCTCCATTTTTCAATATACACCGCGCCGCCGGGCAAACCAATTCCGCCCATCATCAAAAAGATCATAGGCAGAAGCAATGAATAAACGGGGTGTGTGTATTTGAGCGGATTGAACGTCAGGTAGCCTTTGTCTTTTACAGTGTAGTCGCCGCCGTAATAAGCGACCAACGCATGAGAAAATTCATGCAGACAAAGCGAGAATACCCAGCCGATGATGACAACAAGGAAGGTCATTTATTTTCCGTATCCATTTGGATGAGATTTATGCCACTCCCACGCGCTGGAGAGGATTTCCTGCATGTTGGTGTGTGTCGGCTTCCAACCCAACTCGTTCATGATTTTTCTGGGGGATGCGACCAGACGAGCCGAATCGCCGGGGCGACGGGGCGCTTCGATTGCGGGGATGGCGTGACCCGTAACCTGTCTTGCCGTCTCGATCACTTCGCGCACCGAGAAACCGCTTCCACTGCCGATGTTGTAGACCAGCTTGTCTTTCGATTCGAGCGCGTCCAACGCAAGGATATGCGCCGCCGCCAGATCTGCAATATGGATGTAATCACGAATACAGGTGCCGTCAGGCGTGGGGTAGTCCGTACCAAAAATGGTGGCAGACTCGGCCTGTCCGAGAGCAATTTGCAGAACGCGTGGAATGAGATGGGACTCGGGTTGGTGCGCCTCGCCGCGGCCGGGCAATGCTCCGCAGGCATTGAAGTATCGGAGCGCAGCGAAATGCAAGCCGTAAATACTGCGATACCATTCAAGTGCCTGTTCGGTCATGAGTTTTGTGTGACCATAAACATTGGTTGGGCCGATGGGCGAGTCTTCGGTTAACGGTGTTTCACTGGATTGATAGACTGCCGCCGTGGATGAAAACACCAGTTTCTTCACTCCGGCCTGCACGGCGGTTTCCATCAATTGCAGGGAGTTGGCAAAGTTGTTGCGGAAGAATTTGCCCGGGTCTTTCATGCTTTCACCCGCCTCGATAAATGCGGCGAAGTGCATGATGGCGTCAAATTTGCTGGAGGTGAGCGCTTCTGTCAGCGCATGGCTGTCATCAAGATTGGCATGGATGAAATTTGCGCCTTTCGGCACTGCGGCTCGATGACCTGTGACCAGCGAATCAAAAACTGTTACAGAGTGCCCGGCATTGATCAGCGCTTCTGCGGTGGCTGAACCAATGTAGCCTGCACCGCCTGTGATGAATATGTTCATATGTTCTCCTGAAAATAGTTAAAGAAATTATATCTTATTGTTCAGCTGTATTTTCCTGCCAGGTTTGTGTGTACCAGCGCAGATATTTTTCCACATGGGTGCCCCAGTAATCTTCCGTATGGTCGCCTGCAAAACGGTGGAATTGGTGGATGTAATCGTTGCGAGTGAGAATATCCTCCAATAACAAGCTGCGTGCTAGTTCCATGTCTGAGTCGCCAACATCAAGCCATAAGTTTGGGCGGGTTTCCACCGGTATCGCTTGAATGATTTTCTCTACATAGGGTGCGTCATCCTTAAAGATGGCAGGCGAGTGCAAACCGAGAGTGCCAAATAATTCAGGATGTTCCAATCCAAGCTGTACCGTCCAGCCGCCGCCACGTGAGAGTCCGCCGAGGGAGCGATGGTCGCCGTCTGCGACGGTGCGATAGTTTTTGTCTACATATGGAATCAGGTCGTTGATGAAGCGGCTGCCGAAGCCCGGTCCCGCTGCAGAGTTCCAGTAGCGGTCATCGGGGAAAACCATGATGAAAGACATGGCTTGATTGGAATGGATCAACTGATCTGCGATGGCAGGCGCACCGAGGCGCACCCATTGATCCTGGTTATAGGTCTGCCCATGAAGTAGATATAGTACAGGGAAGTGCTCATCTGTATAACTTTCATAACAGGGCGGCAGATAGATGATGAATTCCTGCGGAGGCTTTGTTGTCGGGACAACATCCTGCTTGACGAGGCCGGGCTGGGTGAGGCATGCTAACGGGGTGGAAGTAAATGTGGCTGGAACAGGACCTGGGGGCGGGGTGGCTGTCGCAGTTGCAGTGGAGAAGGTAACTGTTGGGGTTGAGGAAATATCGTTTGATGGCAAACAAGCTGAAAGTCCAGCCAGGAGCGAAAGATAAGTGGTGAGGAGAAGTACTTGACGGGTTATCATCCTTCGCATTATACTCGTCCAGTTCATTTGATCGGGGCGTGGCGCAGTCCGGCTAGCGCGCTTGCTTTGGGAGCAAGAGGTCGGAGGTTCGAATCCTCTCGCCCCGACAAAACCGCACAGAGACACGGAGACACGGAGTTAATATTCTCTGTGACGCGGGTCTCTGTAGTTTAACCTGTGTGTGTTAAAATTACTTGTGAAGGTAGTCAATGCCCAAAAAGATTGATGGCGTGATCGAATCAGTGCGTTATAAAAATGGACAGATCTTGACCGTGCGCGCTTATGAACGACGTGGCGCTACATTTTCTGACCGCGTTTTGTTGGATCGCAAAACACTTTTGGAACGTGTGCAAAAGGGACAACAGTACTTAACTGGGTCGCGTGAAGAGTTGCGCGCCAGCACCTTTAAAGTAGGCAAACCTGTATTGATCGTAAAACTTGACGACCGTGAGTTTCTAACCACATACAAAAATGCCACCCATGATGAACTTGAGGAAATCCCCGTTTTCTAAAAGCGAACTCAAATGAAGATTATTGACAAGACCCCGCTACAAGATGCAAATGGCAATATCGGCATTATTGCCCGTGTTCAGGGAACCCTGAAATATGGGCTGAGCTGGTTTGCCGAGTTGGAAGCCCAAAAAATAGTGATCGCGCAATTAGATCGCGTACTTGAGAAAGGCTTCGTATTGATTCGTAATCTCACTCTGCCGAACAGTGATATCGTGATCCCGATTGTGTTGATCGGTCCCGGCGGTGTCTGGGTGATCTATGTGACCTCGGTTAAGGGTAACTATGAGGCAAAGGGAGACCAATGGAACGTAGTTAATAATGACGGAAAAGCATTACCGGCCAGCATTAATTATATGAGCCGCGTGGTCCAATTGACAAATGTTTTTCAGAAATATCTGAAAATTCAAAAAGTTGAGATGTCCAATCCTGTGGAGCCCGTGTTGATAGCTGCGGATCCTGGAGCACAAATTGACTCAGTACGCCCGATGGCGCGCGTGCTGAGAGGCGATGCGATCAAACAATTTGCAAGTTCGCTTTTGCAGGCACGCCCTATTTGGAGGATTGATTTTGTACATGAGCTTGCAGACCGCCTTCTTGACCCTCGCTCGCCTGAGGAATTAAAACCCGTTGCACCGGTACTCGCCCAGCAACCCCTTTCGCGTGCCGGGGCTTCTGAGCCCGAAAACCTTTTCAATGCGAGTGAGCTTGGTTTCGCGTTTGAAGAGGGAGGAGATCAGTCCTCCTTACAAAATTCACAAGAATATGACCCATCCCGCTTGCAGTCCTCCGAACCTGCATCGAAGAAAAAAAAGTTTTTAGGGCTGGGAGATACGCAAATTGTTTTACTGATCGGCATGTTTATCATTGAATGCTGCATTGTATTTGGGTTTGGCATCATCTATTTGAATCTATAATTTACTTTGACATCACCATTCCTGTCCATTATTATCCCGGCTCATAATGAAGAAACTCGCCTGCCTCGTGCGTTGAGGCAGGTCTTTACGTTTCTTGAGAAACAGACCTATTCGGCTGAAGTCATCATTGTCGAAAATGGAAGTTCAGACCGCACGCTGGAAAAGGCACGTGAATATATACCGCATCATCCCAATTTAGTGGTTATTCACGAAGACAAAGCAGGTAAAGGCAACGCCGTGAGGCGAGGCGTTCTTGATGCACGCGGTGAATATCGCTTTATTTGTGATTCTGATCTTTCAATGCCCATTACCGAGTTGGAAAAATTCCTGCCGCCTGTTTTGAATAATTTTGATATTGCCATCGCCTCCCGTGAAGCACCTGGTGCCGTGCGCTATAACGAACCCTCCTACCGTCATTTCGGCGGGCGCGCAATTAACCTTGCGATTCGCTTTTTGATCCTGCCTGGCTTGAATGATACCCAATGCGGCTTCAAATGTTTCCGCGCCGGAGTGGCTGAAAAGCTTTTTAGCCAGCAGACCCTTGACGGATGGTCTTTTGATATTGAGATTCTTTATCTCGCGCGACGAAAACATATTGGAATTAAAGAAATCCCTGTTCAATGGTATTTCGATGCAGATAGCAAAGTGAACGCGGTGCGCGATGCCCTGCGAATGATCGGCGATATTTTCCGCATTCACATCAATTCCTTGCGCGGCCGATATGATCTCAAGCCCTGACCTTTCACACGAAGAAAAACTCTGGCTTGCTTACAAACATATTGCGGGATTGGATGAAGCCGGGCGTGGTGCCCTCGCTGGACCGGTCTGCGTGGGGGCGGTAATCCTGCCAGATGACAACCCGCTTCTCCTTCAAGCCTTGAGCGGGGTGCGTGATTCCAAACAATTATCTCCCCGTCAACGTGACCAACTTAATCCACGTATCAAAGAGGTTTCGCGCGGCTGGGGCGTTGGTTTCGCTTCATCAGATGAAATTGACGCCTTGGGCATAGTCCCCGCCACACGCCTTGCTGCCAGCCGTGCCTTGCAAACAGTGTCTTTGTTTCCCGATTTTTTGCTGACAGATTTCCGCCTCGAACTCCCCGAATTGGACGTGTCGCAAGCCGCATTGGTAAAAGGCGATCAACGCTCCCTGAGCATTGCATCTGCTTCCATTCTTGCAAAAACTGCACGTGATGAGTTAATGATGGAGTTGGATGGTCGGTATCCACAATATGGCTTTGCACGTCACAAGGGATACGGCACTTTGACGCACCGCAGGATGATCGCAAATCTGGGATTTTCTCCCATTCATCGAAAAACATTCCAAATAAAAAACAGCGGATGTTGAACATCCGCTGTTTTTTATTGTTTTTTCAACATGCCGCTTCCGCCTGATAATTTACTTTCAGGCTTGCCTGACCTCCAGGCATAATATCCCAGCGCCGCCCCGCCTAAAAGAAGCACCCCGCCTAGTATGCCGAATATGGGAGATGTCTTCGGTTCGTTTTCCGGGTTGGCGGTGGTGTCGGCTACAATGTCTTTTGACTGTATACCGAAATCCACAGAGGCGATGTCACCCGCGTTCACATCAAGCGAGTAGTTCAATTGCATCGTCGGGTTGTAATTAACGGGGATACCCACTGTAATGTTGTAACTGCCTTCCGGTACATTTGAAAAACAGATCCCCTGATATGCTTCCGGATCAGAGGGAATGACTGTCTCTTGTGTTGCGGAATACTCTCCATTGTTTTCGGTTACGCTGACTGCGCCGCCTGCAACAGCAGGCTCTGTTTCCTCGCGGAACGCGTTTCCATTGGCATCTTCAAAAAGCAAAATACAGATCTCGGTTGTGCCTGTAAACGGTGTTGGCGAAGCTGTAGGTGGAGCAGCCGTGGGAGATGGTCCCGCTGTTGGCGTCCCTGCCGTTGAGATAATGCCGATGAGCAATTCCTGTCCCTCGACCAGACCACAGTCTGCATCCAATTTTGAATTAAGCTGGCGGAGTTGGTCAACTGTGATTCCATGGATAGCTGCCACGCGGAAACAGCTATCCCCCGGCTGTACAATATAAAGAATACGTCCGGTTGTATCAGGTGTGGCTGTGGGAATGATTTGCTGCATGCTGGGCGCGGCATTTGCAGGGAGCCATAACCCAAGCAACATCAGACTTATTAAAGTGAATAAAATAAGGAAACGCTTTGGATTCATGGGCAAAATTATATCAGGATTCAGTTACCCCCCATGTTTCATCTAACAGGCCGTTTTAGGGCAAATTATCGATTTGCCCTAAAACTTCTTATTCATCGCTGCTGTTATCACCGCCTGCTCTCCCGGGTTGTTCCATACGCACCACTTCACCGTGATAGTTGATGATCACTTTGAAGCCCATCATGCCGAGATAGGCTCGCATGTCTTCTGGAATGCCAGTCTGCATGAGTGTGTCAAATTGTTTTTCAATATTTTTGAGCTGCTGTTCAATGATCGCTTTTGAGAAGGGATCGTCCTGTCCAAGCATTTTGGCAGTTTGCTCTGAAAGGATGTCTTCACTTCCCTTCATCATTTCAGCCATCTGTCTTAGCACAGCACGATCTATTTTCTCGGAAGGGACATGATGACGGAACCCCGAGTCGTTTACCACGTAACACGGTTCGGTTCCTATGAATGCAGTTTCCACGAGGTTGCCAAGTTCGTCTATTACAAGTCCAGCAAAAAGAGGTTGATTGGGCATGGGGGATGGGGTGTTGTTGCGAGTGCAAGAGCGCATCTCGCAACAACATCGTTGGAATTAACTTTGTCTGCCTTCAACTGCGGCCAGGAGAATACCTGCGGCTAGTCCAATACGGCGATCCAGCTTATGGTTGATATCCATGCTGAAATCAAGGTTCAATTGATAGGTAAAGGGATTGAAGTTTTGTTTTAGGTCAGCTACACGGTCTGTGCCGAAGGTAATGTCATAGTTCTGCGGGATGAGGCCGCTGAGGAAGCGGCGTAACAATGCCAGTCCCATGCTGTCTTCAAATAACTTGCCGATCACATTATCGCTCACATCCAAAACTTCCCATTCATCACGCAGAATGGATGCGAGACCTTTGCGTCGGAGCGCACCCACTTTTTGACCGGTGGCGCTGTCTACTACATCGTAGGCCGCTGAGAAATCCATGATCTGGCGCGCTTTGATCATCAACACTTCCTGCGTTTTACTTTCATCAGAATACACGCGGATGTCTTCACGCAGTTTGAACATTTTCTGCTGACTGAATAAGATGAGCTTTCCGCTTGGGTCAAAGAAACGGAATTTTCCCGCCAATGCAAAGACCTGACGTTTGAGCGTGTACGTGTTATGTTGAAAAGCTGGGTTCATTTTTTCTCCTATTAAAAATTGGAGTACAGGAACTTGATCCTGCACATATTAAATTACATGATCTGGACACGTGTTCCTTCACCGGGCAAATGCAGATAATCCTCGCCAATTGGAACGTTGG